>Ga0137441_1000039_pt1 | contig 12708 bp, 23 predicted proteins | sample EasRivERMGT244_2_FD_102323 | JGI IMG/M metagenome (GOLD analysis project Ga0137441, IMG submission 102323) | Soil microbial communities from meander-bound floodplain in the East River, Colorado, USA - East River MetaG ERMGT244_2 | ecosystem: Environmental > Terrestrial > Soil > Floodplain ... | reverse complement strand
TTCAACTTCTCAGAGATAAGTCAACAGTTGTTTGTGAGAAGATTAAACAAGCCACTGCACAAGGAAACTAATATGAGCTTTTTTGCTGGTCTAGCTGAAATTGCAACTGGTGGATTAGGTAAAGTAATCGTTGATACAATTAAAGATTACTTTCCTCCAGACATGAGTCCGGAACAAAAAGCAAACATTCAACTCGCCGCCCAACAAATTGAATTGCAACGAACTATTGCATTTAATCAAGCTCAAAATGATGCAGAGAAAACATTAAATGAACGAATTGCAATGTATGAAGGTACTGCATCAGATTTAAAAGCAATTCCATTTCTCGGTGCATTAATGTTATTCTTGCGCGGCTCTCAGCGACCAGTTTGGGGCTTTGCTACAATCCTTCTAGATTATCAAGTATTCTCTGCAAGTTGGAAGCTTGATGATCCAATTATCTCAAACGCCTTCTGGGTTGTTAACTTTCTAGTTCTCGGCTTTTTGTTTGGTGAACGCGCCGTTACCAACATTATGCCATTTATCACTAACATGATTCAAGCTAAGAATGGAGCTAAATAATGAGTGCACCCTTTCCAACGTACAAGCATGGGAAAGTCATTGTTCCTGATGATGCAAACGATCAGCCATATTATACTCGTGTTGTTTGTATTACAGCAGGTAATTTGGTATTCCGTGTTATTGATGCAACTACTGGATTAGAGTCTGCAAGTATTACAATTGCAATGACTCCAACACAAACTCTTGATGTTGTTCCTAAGAAAGTTATGGCAACAGGCATTACTGGCACATACTTAGGGCAGATTTCAGGATGAAAACATTAATCGCATTATTATTCTTACTTCCCGCACTAGCTCAAGCAGAATGTTTCCCAATTGAATGGGGCGGTTCTGGCACTTCTTACACAGTTGGTACTACAACTTCAGGAACTTGGTATGTTTGGAATTGTTTTGAAGATGGTAAGTTAATTCCACGAGGTAGAGTTCTTGTTTCTGGGCATCGTCCATCTGCTGCATGTTTAGCTACACTTGTTACTCCCTTTGTTTCTATAGATGATAGGTGTACTAATGTCACTGAAAATGAAGTTATACGATTTAATAGATTGCTTAAATCAATGAGGACAGCTCAAGCAAAACTACCAAAATAGTTTTTCCACAAATGAAAAAGCCCACTTTTTACGGTGGGCTTTTTTGTGTTTGTTGAATTAATGAAGATCAAAGTTACCGTATTCATTAGGAAGAATAATACTTCTACGCATATCTTTAAGTCTTCGGATGATAACTTCACAAATTCCTACAAGTTCGGTTTGTGTATAAACTCCATCTAATGCAATCTGACAATATGCAGCAGCTTGAGCAATTTGTAGAGGAAAATCTTTATCTTCCATCGCATTAATTGCTTCCATTAAATCTGGATGTTGATGAATTTCACGGCCAAATTCAATAAATGCTTCAGGAAATTGAACTATATTTAGGGTCATATTAATTGTCTCTCCATTGCATTTCCCAATTAAGTACTTGAATTAATTGCATTGCTTGAAATTTAGCGTCACCTAGCGCATTATGTAATTCAGGATTATCTTCTTTAGGAGTATAAACAGTTTTTGGCGCTCTCTTTAATACAGTTCTTAAATCTCGAATCGCATTGTATGCCCAAGGAATTTTAACCCCTTGACCTTCATATGCATTACGAAGAATAGTAAAATCAAAGTCAGTTCCTTTAGCCCAAAATTCCATGCTATTAATAGTAATATTGTTGGCACTAGATACTCTCTCAAGCCAAACATTAAAATGATAAAGAGCTTCAGATAAAAAAGGAGATTGAGTATGTGTTTCAGGATATTTATCAATATTTTCTTTTTGCATCCACCATTCTAATGTATTAATATCAATATGCCTGTCTAATTGTGATTTGCTTCGCTCAAGAATTTGATAAAATCCATTACTAACCAATAACTCAGGACTAATATAAACTGCTCCAATAGAAAGAATTACAGCATTTGGTTGCGTACTTAATGTTTCAATATCAACCATAATCATTGGATTCATCGCACTAACTCCGATTCAGATTTTGCTCTACCGTACATACAAAAGTCAATTGGAATTACTGGAGGTCTCATTGATATAATTTGAATGTTTACTTTAACAGTCTTAGGATCTAAACCAGGCATTTGATTAATAATTGGATAAGGAGTTGGAGGATTTAACATACAATTAAGATTCTTATCATCTATAGCTCGTGCAAATACACAGTTACTGCAATAAATAATTGGAGCATTAGCCATACATAATCTCCCAAGTTACAGGAATGATTGGATGAATAAGGGTTTTAATTGCTTCTGCGTACACTCTGATTTCATACTGTGCGTGTGGATCAAGACGTAATTCAAGGAAATGAAGCCAATTGCGCAAATTAGATTTAGCGAAAAAACGAGTATATGTAGAGAGAGGTAAAACTGATCTTGCGAGTTCACGTGGGCATTCCAATTCAAGTAATTGTTTATACCATAAAAAGTGTACGACACATTGATTTTCAATAATATTTTTAATTCTTATTTTTCGTTCAATATCTGTCATTGTTGCATCAATTTCTCTTGCCTGTTTATTTGTAACTGATTGTTTACCAATATTTGGAATTGTTGGAACATAATACTCCTCAGGCAATTCCGTATATCTTGCACTTACTTCGTTATAAGATTGAGTCCGATGACGATGCCACTGACGAGCAACGAAAATAGGACATTTAATTTCAAACTGGAACTCCACAGCTTCAAATGGTGACGTGTGTTTATTCTGCCAGAGGAAGCGTAAAAGTTTTTCATCCGACTTCTCATTGCTACCAGATCGCCAATCAGCAGAATAAGAAACGCGAGCGGAACGCACAATGCTAAGATCAGAGCCCATTGAATCAACCAAACGAACATATCCATGATCTAGTACCTCAATGAACGGCTTATCGACTTCAATCATAAGCTCATTTCCTTTTCTTGCTGTATATAACATTCTTGACAAATACCAACATAAATATATTCACCGTAAGTGAGTTTATTCTTTTCACAACTCATACAATTAATATTTGTAATAAAATCTAATCCTGAAAGAATACCAGTTTCTGGATCAAAATGTTCTTCAGGTTCTGGATCTGATTCCCAAGATTCTTTCAGAAAATCAAAGATATTAGGATGTTGAGGGATTATTTCCATCGGTTTTGTCTCTTCGAAGTTTGGCTTGTTCATCTGAATACTCCAAATTTTGATACCGTTTGGACAGTTTTATTGCATTGGCTTGAAGTACAGTATCGTCTGTGATTCCATAATGATTTTGAATTACTTGCAGATAAAATCTCATGTCACCAATTTCTTCAATAAGATTTGTAATATTCAATTCCTGTTCATAATCAAGATGTTTCTTAAGACAATCAGTAATCTCACCAGCCTCAGTACAAATTCCGCGACCAGCATGACTGAGCATTTCATAATCAGATTGAACCTTGAAAAGCTTACGAACAAACTGGTCATATCGAATTGGAACAAAAGTAACACTTTCACCATCATTGTTTTTTAATGGAACAGAAACCCACGAAGGACACATTAATGAACTCATAATTTTTTCCTTCTTTCTTCCTCAGTAAGATATGAATAATCAACAAGACCTAAATGTGATTCATCGATTGGTTTTTTATTTGGGAGAAAACCTAAGGATTGAATCATTTGTATTTTCTCTGCGGCCGCCAAATTTGTAAGAATCTCTGAAAGTTCAGTTCTTTTATCCAAGTCTTGGTGAACTTGTTTCCAGATATCTGTAAAAGATACTACACTTTCTGCGGCATCAATGTATTGAATAACTTTATTAACTACCGACGAATGCTTAGATGCCCCAAATTCTCCCAAAGCTTTAGGCATAAACATTTCAGTATATGTGAGGACTGTATTGGCTCTGAGAACTGAAGTGGCAGTAATCTTGCTATCACCAGCACTAATAGAATGTATAAGAGCAAGCTTAAGAAGATGAATATATCGACGGTTAGAATAGGATTTAAATCTGATATCATCTATGTCTTTCTGTGTAGTGTAAATTTTTTCTAATAATTTATCTGCCTCAGGTTCAATCTCATATTCACCCATGCAATTTGTCATGAGAGTTAACAGGTGATTATGAATAACTGATCTTTCTGCGGCGGTTGGTATGTGAGGCTTATAAATTCTATCTGTTCTTTTTTCTGAATATACAAATAACATTCTAGAAAAGAATCCTTGTTCAAGCATATGAGGCTTGAAACATCGCATTAGATTACTTAAAGTATTACCTCCTAATATTGTAATCGTCGCATTCTTAAAAAACACAGGTTTTGAATTCTTTAACTTATACTCAAAGATTCCATTATGATCAAACATATCACCAAGGAAAGAAGCAAAGTTTATGTTTCCTTCTCCGATCCAATTGTTAAACTCATCGGCTGCAACAAAGATATTTGCGTCGGCCAATATGTCTGTACCATTGAATCCAAGATTATGGTTTAGCATTTCTTCTCCGGAAATTCCTGATCCAGAGAGTTCAGAAAGTTTAATAATGAAACCTTCCTCAGAATTCTTTTTTGGAGCAAAATTTTCATAACCAACTTCGGACATAACTTGTGCCCATTGTTTGATGGCTGTAGATTTTCTTGCACCAGATTCCCCCATTAACATTACAAAAAGATTTGCATATATTTTATCAGCTCCGAATGGTAACCAAACCCTTCGCTCTAAAAGCGCACCCAATCCTGCTATCGCACACCATCGTCGATAGAATGTTGGAACCTCTGTTCCTCTGCAAAAATGCAGATAGTCAGAGATGAAATCAGCCATTGGCTATTTCTTTTGATTCGCCGGACAGTTATACATATGACCATATCCTTTTTGTCCACAGGCAGGACAGATAGGTAATGGGTCTGCAAGAATTACTTCTTGAGTTTCTATAACCTTAGTTCGTGTTTTTTGTTGTTTATAATAATCTTGCTTGCTTTTACCTACCTCGATTTTATCTGCCAATTCTTTCCATTCTGGTGGTAAATCTTCACCGCAATTAAGCGCCTTATTCATAACATCATAAATGAAGGAATGAATTGCCTCAGGTGTATTCAAATGAATTGTCACCTGGTCTAAAACACCATCCTTAAAATATGGAACACCTCGAATATCAAGTGTCATGATCAATTCTCCAAGATTTTGTATTTGGATTAAAAACTATATAGCAGTCATGAAATTCATCGTCTTCAGAATTCCATTCTACTACTTTAATCTCAAATGCTTCAATTTGATCACTCGATCCAGTAGCTAGAAAAGAATGATATTCCAACACACTAACATATGCAGTAAACCAAGCAGAGTTTGGTTTTAATCTAATACAGATAGGTACTTGTGGATAAGGAATTGTTTCAGATTCATTCATGTGATATAGTCCTAGTAAAAGTCTTACGAAATTCAGATTCAGGTTTACCGTAAAATAAGGTATTAGCTAATTTTTGATATACAATCATAGGTTCTTTTTGCCAAACATTAGCTACTTTAAAATCTGCAAGTATAAGAATAGTTCTATAAACACTTCCAGATTTTTCATGAATGTAGGTTACGTTCATTAGAATCTTATCTGTAGCTGGGATCATTCTGTTTCACTCCAGTATTTAACGCCCTTGTTATCCTTCCCCATTTTAAGGTCAGCGGGGACAGTAAAAGTGCGATATACGTTGTCAATACTTTTAATAGTAACAGGAATCTCCATGAGTTGTTTGACTTTATGAGCAAGATGGATATAACCGGATCTGAACTGGAACTTAATTGAGTCATGTATTTGAGGACCGAGTTTAAAGTTTCCGGCGTTAGGTAATGCAACTTCGCTAAAGACCAGCAGATAAGCTTCATTTAGAGTTCTCGCATTTAAAGATTGCGGCGGATGCGCAACATAAGAATTCAGATCCAGTTTATTCTTATCAGGATGACCGAAACAATATCTAGTCCAATCACCATCTTCTATATATTCTTTTATATTCGGGTAATTGGTTTCATTATAAGGCGTATGATGGTATACCCTGGAAACCCACATTTTCTTTGTGACAATTTCAGAAACCACATACGGATAATAAACTTCCCTGATATCTGGGTACGCTCGATGAAAACATTCAAGTAAATGTAATGCAACTTGAGTAAGAGACCAAAGCTTCGATAAACCAAGTAACTTCCTTGCTTCTTCGATCTTGTCTTCACCCATTGTATCAATGAGAACTTGGGCTCCCATGTTGTACGTTGCTCCATGATTTGTCCTCTTTGCGAGATCACGGAGCTTTTTATCCAAAACTTTTCTGCTGTTATCGTCAAAGATTTTGTCATAAGGAATACCAAAGAACATGGAGGCGTTAACTGCGTGGAAATCTTGCGGCGATGATACCGCAGCGATCATCTTTTTAGATCCACTTATATATGCAGTATCCCAAGATTCAGCTTTTGAAAGATCACATTCTGCATAAAGAAACCCTTCATCTGCAACATAGGTTTCTCTAACAATTGGACCTTCGCGGATTGGAACATTTTGTTGATTAAACCCACACCAAAAATGATGTTCTCTACTAGCGCAACGTCCAGTATCAGTTCCATGTGGATTTAATGCACTTAAAAGTCTGCCAGAATATTCTTTTGCTTTTTCTCCAATCTGAAGATACGTAGAAACTAATTTTATCCATCCACGAATATCTAGAATGGAAGTTATAATACGTTGATTGAGGGGATGACGGAGTATCGCCTTTTTAAGATGGATCTCATCTGAGGAGATTTCAGCCAAATCTTCACAACCGAGGATGGTAAGTAAAGTTTTAACCTGTTTCGGCGAGTTCGAGTTGAAAGATGCATTCCCAACCATTTTTCTGAGAGAAATCTCCGCCTTAGTAATTTTAGCCGATACCTCGGCGTTTTTTTCTTTAAGCCTTTCTTCATCTCGTTTTTCTCCTGTCATTTCATAGAGAATGCAAGGAAAATTAACTGGGAACTCCAGAACATAGTTCCGTTTCGCCCAGTCAGGCATTTCTTCAATCAATGCAATTAAGGCATTTACAGTTGCCCAGCCGTCTGTTGCATTGTATCTATAATATTGTTCAAGATCATGGGTGTCAGCAAGATCTTTCCAATATTGGACACTGCGAAGAACAAAAGCATTAATGAATGCTAAGTCCTTCGGCAGTTCAGAATACCAAGAATGCATTAAGTGCGCTGTATCCCACACCCAATTGTATAATATAATACTATGCCTAAGCATATAAGCAATATCATATTTACCATTCTGTGTGGCTTTTGGTGCAGGAAGTGCAGCAAACTTACGAATCCATAAAAGATTGAATAAAGAATCTGCAGGAATAACAATTGAATGAGTAGTAAGACTAGCGTTAGGCGCCACAAACAAAGCAGTGAAATTAATACAACGAATCGCAGTGTGTTCTTTAAATGTTTCAATATCCACTGCAATAATAAAGGCTGTTTTGTAGAGCTCATAGAATTTCTCAAAGTTAGATGGTGTACCCACGTCCCAACGAAATTCTGTAGGCTCTCGCCATTTTTGTGGTGAAGTCAGTTTTGAAATATATCGGGCGATGAGGAATCGTCCATAATTAACAGTGAACAATTGTTTAAGTTCGGGAATAAATACAATCTCAACTCCGTCCCGTTTGAATAAGGAACCGGAATAATCTTTAAGAGAAACAGTCGATTTAACATTTCCTTGTTGTGCGAGAAGTTTCTTAAGAATTTCTTTATTAGTCGATATAACTCCATTGATATCTCTTTTCTTACAATAAAGAATTAATTCAGTAACTGTGTCAACTGGTTTAGTATAAACATAGCAAGAATGCCCACCGAAGTATGGCTTCAAGTGGGCAAGATAATTCTCATCGTTAACTGTGCCGAGGAACAGTTTATTGGACATTTTTACTCAGGAAGTACTTGAGAAGGCACTTGAGGGATTAATTCATATTGAGTTTGAAAGTGTTGATCTGCTAGAGCAAAGATTTGACCCCCAGAGGTTTTAATGATCCAATCACCTGGATTTACAAGGAAATTTAAAAATCGAATTGACCTGGTATCTGCTTCAATCTTAAATGAACCATCAAGAATTTTTGCAATTACCCACCTTGGAGGTAATTCTCTTGTAGCTCCATTAAAATCTTCTAATTGGTACGCATCAACTTGTTTATTTCTTAATTCATAATTCATTGTGAAGCTCCTAGATTATCTTAATTACAGTAACTCCATCTACTTCAAAAGTAGTGGAAACAATTACAACACCAGAAACTGGGCCAAGAATTTCTTGCAAAAAACTTTCAAAGTGTTCTGCTTTAAGGGAAATTGAGGGTGGCTCAAGTCCAAATAAAATCTTATATGATTCTTTATACTGAGCTAAAGCTTCACGATATGTCATGACAAAACCTGGGAAGTTTCCCTCCCAGGTGTCCTTAGTTGATTAGTTATTCAAACGCAACTGACTTGATTTGCGTGTAGACTTGATCTTTATTGTTCTTATTTGCACGAGCAGTTGTGGTGAATAAAGCCTCACAGTTTTGTGCCGCAGCCATAATTGCAGAAAGAGAAGAACCGTCAGGCAATTTAAGACCTGAAGTCAAATCTTTCAACAGATTCTTGAGTGCTCCTTGTCCAAACTCATTACTGAGCTGGTACATAACTGTGGTTTCATCACCAGGATTCAGCGGTGCATCCACCTTATCGTCAGCTAATTCCTTTGTCTCAATTGCAGACAACTTTGCGTGGATTGTGACTTCCTTAGGCTTATTCTTTTCGGCGGGCTTGACTTTAGTTTCAAATGTCAATTTAGCCTTATGAACACCTGCGGGATATGGCTTGAATTCAGGAAGATCAGGAAGATCGTCAAGAGTTGCATCAAGCAGTGCGTCAACTTCGTTAGTCATAGTAAATGAGTCCTTAAAAGAAGGTAAAGTTTATCTCTTAAATCATATAATGAGCCACTATTAATTACTTCATAATATCTATCTCCTTGTAAAACAGTAAAACCTTGTTCAGATCTATGATTAGCTAATCCAGCTATTGAAGCAACTTCTGGTCGAATAATGTTAATTAATAAATTAACAGGTACAGAAAGAATCCAATCAGCTTCGTTTTGAAATCTTACATCACAAATAATCGCATAGTTATTATCTGTGGATCTGATTTCACATTCAAGCCTATGAATCCAAAAATTTTCTGCAATACTTGGAACAAGTTTTCCTACAATATCTCGTGTTGCTTCAGTACCTTCAAATTGAAGAATTGCTCTTGGTGTTACTCCCCAATCTGGATGAATTGTTTCTTTAAGTTCACTACCATGAAACCAAGTAAGTGGAATATAATATTTTGCAGAACAATATTGCTTCAAAGCATCTGCAAAATTTTGTTTATATGCTTTATGACTCCTATATTCTGATAACCAACCAATAATCAATGCTCCAGCAGTATCTTTACCTGAACCAGCTTTTCCAGATACTCCAATAATTGTTGTCATTTTTATCCTTTCTTAAGTAAATCTTTCAGTGTCATTTTAGCATTTTCTAGTTGAGCAGATTGAGTTGTTGTAGTTTCAGCCATAACTTCTTCATCTACAATTTTCGTAGCTGGAATTAGACCAGAAAAGATTGGAATTAGTGACGGTTCAGCTAATTTCTCAATTTCAAAATCTGTTCTACTCTTTGTGAGAACAGTATTAGAATATGTAGAAGCAGAAAATGCCTTGTGTTTTTTATTTATCACATCTGTATATACTACGTGACTAAAAGCTTTTGCCACTTTAGTGGACATATCTTTTGAACCAAAGGATGGAACAAGTTTAACTCTGTTATCTTCCAAAGTTGCTTCAATTGCATGGAAAATAACTACAAGATTATATTTTGCAGCTTGCCATTCAGATGTGAAGAACTCAGTCCATTTACGAACTGCGCCCCAATCATCCCATTCAGGTTTATAATCAACATCATGCTCTTTTGTTGCATGAGCTAATGCTGATAGTGCAAGTTGAGAGCCTGTATCAAATACAACAATATCTCTATCAGACTCTAGTTTTGTAAAATCTAACTTTGTTCCTGGTTTACCTGATTTCTGACAGATTTTGCAGTCATAAATTCCATGAGTATTGCATATAAATCCACGACCCCGATTCTTAAAGAGTTTCAAAAGAGTATCACAGGCAGCGGGGAATACAGCAGAGTCTGGAATATCAATCAATTCAACATTTGGCCACCAAGCTCTTGGCAGTTTTAAAAGAATGTCTGCATCATTGTCTAATGTGAACCACCAAAGTTTATATTTCTCAGCAAGTTTTGATACAAGAGTTGATTTACCTGTACCAGAAAGTCCCATTACACAAACTCTAGTTGTGGATGAAGCTTCTTTATCTTCAAGATTCATCTTAGCACTCAAATGTTATATGTTCACGCCCAGTATCCATTTCACACTGAACACGTTCAGGAGCTTTTAAATAAGGATTACCAGTCTTTTTCATTTTCCATCTACTGTCAATACCCGTAGGATTAGTTGCATTAATTAATTCCTCAACTTCTTCGTCGGTGCAACCTTTGAGGAAACATCCTTGACAATCAAGAAGATGTTTTTTAGTTACAATACATTTAGTAAGATTCATACAGTTTTCCTAAGTTGTGCTTCAATAAGATCATGCATTGATACATTAATTTGATAATCAACTTTATCCTCATCAGTTTCTGGATTATATTTCGTAGCTAAATAACCAATATCCATCCCGCAAGTCTGATAATATTGACAAGGACGATAATAATCATAACAACTCTCACCCCGTTGAGGATAGAATTGTGCTTCATCATATTTTGTGACAAGATCACAATCAAAAATTACATCTTGAATCCAATGTGCACGTTGTAAGAATGATTTAGGAAAGAAGAAAGGAAATTCCTCCATCGTCGTGGAAGAATAACAAAGATACAGAACATCATACGAAGAAAGATCAGGGAATAAATGGTCTAGTACGATCGAATAACCAATAGCTTGTGCAGAGTTTTTATATTTCTCTGGTGCTTCGGTTCTGTTCTTTGTAGTTTTTCTTTCAAGAACACCGATTTTACCATTTACACGATTAATAAGAACTGCATCAACATGTCCACGATATCTGAATCCGTTTGGAAGGTTGATGCAAAATGAGAACTCTATAGCAGGTTTTCCTTGCCACTCCAGGATTACCCAGTCTTTTAAGAAACCTGCTTTTCTGGCGTGGTACAACTTCATTAAGCATGCAAGAGCACTGAAGAATGATTTCTTCGCCCTTTCGTCTTCCAGAAGTATATCTAACGGATATTTCGTATATACCTGCCAAAATATTTCCTTCAAATCATATTTATCTGTGAAGATTAATTGTGTTCCTAATCCTACAGCGTGTCCATAAGCGAACGTAATGCTTTCAATCGTTGAGTCTTCTGTTCTTCCCGCACGGAGTTTGTAGAGTTGGTATTTTCTTGGACAGGCATGGAGGAGATTGCTTGAGGAATAGGAAAGTTGTTTAAGCCTATAGTCAAGTTCACCGGGAACTTTAACATATGGTTCTTTGGCCGGCGCCGTAGGGATAACAACATTAAGGAATTCGTCTGCATCCAGCATATGATTTCTTTCTGAGCTTTAGGAGAAACCCAAGGTAAAGGATCTAGAAGAGATTCTAGCTCAACTCTACCTGCTGGATTTATGGACTCAATCAATTTGAGAAGCTCTATATAGAGTTCTTTCTCAATTGTACGATATTCATTATGGGAAAAATCGAATTCTGGATAATACCATGAAAGCCAATCCAGAAGTTCCCAACGATTCCACTGTAATTTCCACGCAAGAATTACAGATGCAGCTTCTTTAGAGATCATCGACGCCAAGATTCTTCAATTTTGCGCCGGTACTCTTAGCTTTTGTAATTGACTGAGTTATATAAGTATTAGTTTGACGCTCAAGACCAGAAAAGACAATAGCAATTTCTTCTTCAGAAGCAAGAGTTACATTGTCTGGATCTTTGCGTAACGCTTCATGAATCTTCTTGAGAAGAATTGGGGTGTCTGGAAGACGCTCTTTAACAGATTTTTCTAGAAGAAGGATATCTTGTTGGAGAGCTACAGGTAATGCGGAAGTCATTCTGACAACTCCTCAGTAAGTTTACGGGCAAGCCAGTCTGTAATGATTATCCTATATTCAGAGGTGTTCTTATTGAATGAACCAGCTTCAATTTGTGAGTACGGAATCCATTTATTCTTCGGAGGCTCAATCTTCTCTGAATCAATTTCTTCAATTTTTACAAGAACTGCTAAGCCACTTGGTGAATCTTGAACCTTAGTTCCAATAACTTCAACTCCACCTTTGAAACCAGTCCAAGTTGATCGACTCATTTTAAGGTCTCTTGAGTTGAGGTTGTGCATCAAAAAGTTCAAAGATACAATACTTACACAAGTCTGTATTATTCCATGAGAGTGAACTAGCACCTAGGCTATCTTTGCCTGTAATCACATCAAGATTAAATGTAAATCTTGCATTGGAGTGAGAAAATCCCAATCTGTTTCTTTTATTATCAATCGAAGTTACTTCATTAGAAGAAGTAATCTCATCTTCACAACGATCACAAAAAGTTCTAATACTCATAGATCCTCCAGATTAAAACGCTTTCGTACAACTTGCAGAGT
>Ga0137441_1000038_pt1 | contig 12753 bp, 9 predicted proteins | sample EasRivERMGT244_2_FD_102323 | JGI IMG/M metagenome (GOLD analysis project Ga0137441, IMG submission 102323) | Soil microbial communities from meander-bound floodplain in the East River, Colorado, USA - East River MetaG ERMGT244_2 | ecosystem: Environmental > Terrestrial > Soil > Floodplain ... | reverse complement strand
GGCCAGCGGGTGCTCGCGCAGGATGGCAAGGCTGTTGCGGTAAAAATCCAGGCGCGCTCCGAACGACGATAGCAAGTCCGCGCGTCCAGGCTTCCACTCCGCGATTTCGCGCTGGGTTTGCGTGATTCTCTGCTGGAACGGACCGGGCACGGACGCCAGCGTCACGACAGCGACCGCGCCGGCACCCACCATCCAGCCCAATCCCCGCCAGCCGCGCCAGGCGTAGCCGAGGTACAGCGCCAGCAGCCCCAGCACCAGATAGCCGGTCGCGCCCGGCACCATGAGCGTCACGTTGATGGCCGCGGCGGCGGCGAGAATCCCCCACAGGAGCCGCATCTGGCGGCTGGTAGCGACGAGCGCCAGTTGCGAGAACAGGAAAGCGCCGAATGCCATCACCAGGTTGTGAGTCAGGCTGTGCTTGAGGAACACCGGGTACTGCGGGTAGCCGTGCAGGCCCGGCAGCGGGGGAACCAGTCCGGCGCGAATCAGGTATGACATGGCGAGCACCAGCGCGAGCGACGCGGCCAGTGCATACAGCGCCCGCCGTCGCACCGCCGCGTCGCGCAGGACGAAGGCGAACACCGGGATGAACAGCAGGTCGAGGTACTTGCCGAGGTAGAGCCGGGCGTCACCGGGATATGGCTCGCCGTAGAGCGTGCCGATGGCCAGCAGTCCAAACAAGGCGAGGGCGGCAAGGGCGACCCGGTTGCCGCGGACGGCATCCCATTTCGCGCGCCAGGCGCCGCTCGCGAGCCAGCATGCGAGCACGACGACGAGCAGAACGTTGTCGAGCGCGACCGAGATCGGGATGGAGAGCCCAAGCGCGACCGCGGCCCATTGCGCCGCGCGATCGGCCCGTGTAGTTATTGCGGCGAGTAGTCCGTGACCCATTTCGCGAGATCGGACCTGATGCGCGCGTCATCCAGTGCGCCACCGCGCAGCCAGGCTTCCAGCTGCAACAGCCAGGCACCGTTTTCCTGGCGTGCCCGCGCGATCTTGAGCTTGGGGTGCGGCGTGGGCAGCAGGTTTTCGTCCTTGGCGAGCGGCTCCTCGTAGAGCTTCTCCCCCGGGCGCAGTCCCGTGTAGACGATCTTCACGTCCTGCTGGCTGAAGCCGGAGAGACGAATCATGTCGCCCGCGAGGTCGGCGATCTTCACCGGTTCGCCCATGTCCAGCACGAAGATCTCCCCGCCCCCGCCCATCAGCCCGGCCTGCAGCACCAGCTGCACCGCCTCGGGGATCGACATGAAGTAGCGCGTCACCTCCGCGTGGGTAACGGTGACCGGGCCGCCGCGCGCGATTTGCTCGCGGAACTTCGGTATTACGCTGCCGGTGGATCCCAGGACGTTGCCGAAGCGCACCATGACGAAGCGCATGCCGTCGGGGCGCTGCAGCGCCTGGCATATCATCTCGGCCAGCCGCTTGCTCGCGCCCATCACGTTCGCCGGGTTGACCGCCTTGTCGGTGGAGATGAGGACGAACTTCTCGACGCCGCGGGCCGCGGCGGCGCGGGCGATGACGAGCGTGCCAGTGACGTTGTTCTGCACCGCCTGGCAGGCGTTCTCGTTCTCCATCAGCGGCACGTGCTTGTAGGCCGCGGCGTGAAAAATAACGGAAGGAGCATGGGCGCCAATGACCTGCTCGACCCGCGCCGCATCCTTCACGTCGCCAATGGCGCACACCAGCCGCAGTTGCGGGTGGCGTTCCGCGAACTCCTGCTCGATGGTGTAAAGGGCGTACTCGTTCAGCTCGAACAGCACCAGCTTCTGCGGCGCGAAGCGCGCCACCTGGCGGCACAGCTCCGCGCCGATCGAGCCGCCGGCGCCCGTGATCATCACCACGCGGCCGGCGAGCCAGTCCTTCAGTCCGGCGGCGTCAAGTTCCACCGGGTCGCGCCCCAGCAGGTCGTCGAGCTCGACGTGACGCACCTGCGACACCGTCACGCGGCCGCTCACCAGGTCCTCGAACGAGGGCACCGTCAGTACCTTGATGCCGGCGCGGTTGCAGATATCGACCGCCCGGCGGCGCGCGGTATGCGTGGCTTTCGGCATGGCGATGATCGCCTGCGAGAAGCCGAGCTTGCCCTGCCAGCGGGGTATGTCCTCCAGCCGGCCCAGCACGTTGACGCCGTGCAGCTGCCGGCCGCTTTTCGTCGCATCGTCGTCAAATACGCCGACGACGTCCCACTGCGGGCTGCGCGCGAGGTCCTTGATCAGATTGACCGCGGCGTCCTCCCCGCCGATGACCGCCACCGGCTCGCGTTGCCCGGATGCGACCAGCCCCAGCGTTCGCTCCTTCCAGGCTCGGTAGGCGACGCGGCTGCCGCCCATGATCATCATGAGCAGGATTGGGCTCATGATGAGCACCGAGCGCGGCACCGGGATCCGCAGCATGAACAGCAGCGTCGGCGCCGCGACCGCGCCTACCCCTACCGCGAACACGATGCGCCGGAGGTCGGGCAGGCTGGCGAAACGCCAGAGGCCGCGGTACAGCCCGAAACTCCAGAACAGGACGGCCTGCACCGGTATTACCCACGACAGTCCCTTCAGCGCGAACTCGAGGAATATATCGGGGATCTCGAGGTTGAAGCGCAGCCAGTACGCGACCATCCACGCTGCCGCGCAGGCAGCCAGGTCGTGCATCAGCGCAAGCAGAGAGCGCCAGTTGAGGCTCATCGTTCGGCCGCCGTGAATCGTGAATCGTGAATCGTGAATCGCGCCCACGCTGTCGCGGCGTTTGCCGTTCCGCCGGGAGAGAGTGCCGCGGGCGACGGCCGTGCGTCCGGACGGTTTAACGATTTACGATTCACGATTGACCATTTACGGGTTTAAACGGCGCCAGCTGCGCTCGATGAGCATGATCAGGACCAGGTAGACGAGCGCCATCGCGGCGAGCGCGGCAGCTTGCATGGCCGCCGGTAGCGCCAGCGCCGCCAGCGCCAGCGCGCCGCACGCGAACATCAGCACGTACTCGGCCAAGGCGGTGCTGCGGTGGCCCCAGCCCAGCCGCACCAGGCGCTGGTAATAGTGGTCGCGGTGCGCCTGCCATACTCTCTCACGGCGCAGCAGCCGGCGCGCGAGCGTGACGCTCGCATCGACGATGAAGGGAGAGAACACCAGCAGCGGGAACCACCAGGTCCAGTCATGCTGCAGGCAGCCGATCAGGCCCAGCGCGGCGGCGAGAAAGCCGAGGGGCACCGAGCCGGCGTCGCCGAGGAAGATCCGCGCGGGATGGAAGTTGAAGACGAGAAACGCCGCGGCAGCGGCGGCGATGCTGAAATTGACCAGCGCGAACTCGGTGTTGCCGGCGAGCCAGGCCGCCATGCCGTAGAAGAAAAAGCCGGACAACGCCATGCCGCTGGCGAGCCCGTCGGAGCCATCCATGAAATTGTAGAGATTGGCCATCCAGGCGATGGCGAGCGTAGCCGCGGCGGTGACCAGGATGTCATTGCCGCCGGCGAGAGCGGCGGCGGCGAACCAGGCGCATACAGCGAGGTGCAGGACGAGCCGCCACAGCGCCGGTATCCCGCGCACGTCATCGAAAAACGAGATGAGCAGCAGCGCGGCGAACGCGATCCACAGCGCGGCCGGAAGGCGCGGGGCGATGATGGCGATCGCCAGCAGCGCGCCGGCGTGCAGCCCCAGGCCGCCGGTGCGTGGCACCGGTGCCTCGTGCAGCGAGCGGGAATTCGGGCGATCGAGTATCAGGCTGGAAAACCGGCTCCTGGCGAGCCACCAGACTGCGAGCAGCGCGGTGGCAAACGCCGTCAGTGGAGCCCAGAAAGCAGATTGCACAATACCATCGGCTTCAAATGGCGCTCAGGCGCGCGACTGCGCATGATACCACCGCGCGGTTTCCGCCAATCCCTGCGCCAGCGTGTAACGCGGCCGCCACAGCAACTCGCGCCGGATTCGCGAGGAGTCCACCTGCAGCGAGCCGGCGAGGCGCGCGAGTTCCGCGCGCTTTCCCGCAATCGCCGCGATGTAAGTCAGCGCCGCAAGCGGGAGCGCGGGGAGGCGCGCCGTGACGCCGAGCGCCTGCGCCAGCCCGCGCACCAGGTCGGGCGTGGACACGTCCTCGCCGTCAGCCACCAGGTAGGTTGCGCCCGCCGCCCGGGGCGCTTCGACCGCAGTGACGATGGCATCGGCGAGATTGGCGACGTAGACCAGGCTGCGCTGGTTGAGGATGGCGCCGAGGGGCAACGGCAAGCCGCGCGCGACGAGCCGCATCAGGCGCAGGAAGTTGCCCTTGACGCCGGGTCCGTAGACGAGCGGCGGGCGCAGCACCGCGACCTCGAGGCCGGTTGCGGCGGCGACGCGGGCCAGCGCCTGCTCGGCCTCCAGTTTCGACGCGCCGTAGGCGTCCTCGGGACGCGGCGCATCGTCCTCGGTAAAAGGGCGAGCGGCAGTGCTCTCGCCATTGACCTTCACGCTGCTGAGAAACACAAAGCGCCGCACGCCCTGCGCCGCGGCCGAGCGCGCCAGGTGCTCGGTGCCGCCGACGTTGATGCGCCGGTACTCGGCGAGCGGGTCGGCGGCGGTTTCGCGCCGCACGTGGGTGCGCGCGGCGAGGTGCACCACGCTGCGCATGCCGTCGAGGGCCGTGCGCCAGTCGGTGGCGGGACCGATGTCGCCCACCGCCATCGCGCCGGGGAGGTCGGGCTGCGGCGCGCGCACGGCCATCCGCACGGCATGGCCCGCAGCCGCGAGCGCGGCGCACAGCGCCCGCCCCACAAAACCGTTTGCTCCGGTCACCAGTACTGTGTTGTTAGCGGTTGTCACCGATTTCCAAATGCGTGAATAGTGAATGGTGAATGGTGAATGGACGGAACCCGCCTGACGAGTCACGTTACATCAGTCTCGCTGCACCAGCCTCGTCTTTTCAGTCACGCATCATCCGAGCAAGGCGGCGATCTTGCCGCGATCCGGCTCCCGCACCACGCCCTTCTCGGTGATGAGCGCGGTGACGAGTTCCGCCGGCGTGACGTCGAAGGCGGGATTGCGCACCGCGACGCCGGCCGGCGCCCATTCGATCCCGGCGTGGCCGCGCACCTCCGCCGCCCCGCGCTCCTCGATTGGTATGGCTTCCCCGCTCGCGATCCGCGGGTCGATCGTGGACAGCGGCGCCGCGACGTAGAAAGGGATGCGGTGCCGGCGCGCAAGCACCGCGATCATGTAAGTGCCGATCTTGTTGGCGACGTCGCCGTTGGCGGCGACGCGGTCGGCGCCGACGATGACGGCGTCGATCTCGCCGCGGCTCATGAGATGGCCGGACACGCTGTCGGCGATCAGCGTCACCGGGATGCCGTCCCGCGACAGTTCCCACGCGGTCAGCCGCGCGCCCTGCAGGAACGGGCGCGTCTCGCCTGCGATCACGGATACGCGCTTGCCCGCCGCCACCGCGCTGCGGATCACGCCCAGCGCGGTGCCGTGCCCGGCGGTGGCGAGCGCGCCGGCGTTGCAGTGGGTGAGCACCCGCATGCCGTCCGCGAGGAGCGCGGCGCCGTGCCCGCCCATCGCGCGGTTCGCGGCAACGTCCTCGGAAGTGATGCGGTGCGCTTCGTCGAGCAGGCGCGCGGCGATGTCGGCGGGGCGCGCCGGTGCGGCGGCCGTGACGACGGCCTGCATGCGCTCGAGCGCCCAGAACAGGTTGACGGCGGTCGGGCGTGAAGCGGCGAGTGCGTCGAAAGCGCGGCGGAGTCCGGCCGCGAACTCGCCGGGCGTTGCGCCCCTCAATCGCGCCGCCTCGAGCGCGATACCGTAGGCCGCGGCGCAGCCGATCGCCGGCGCGCCCCTCACCGCCATGTCGCGGATGGCACGCGCGGTTTCGTCCGCCGTCGCGCAGGCGACGAATTCGACGCGTGCGGGGAGCGCGCGCTGGTCCACCAGTTCGAGCCGCCCGTTCCGCCAGCGCAGCGTCTCCACGCCCGAGGGATGAGGGATGAGGGATGAGGGATGAGGAGTCAAGGCAGAAGGCGCAACGGTCGATTCACGATTCACGAATCACGATTCACGGCAGTCAGATCACACGATCGTTGCCGCCGTCCACCGGCAGCTGGGCGCCGGTAGTCTTGGCGAAAAGCGGCCCGCACATCTCCGCCGCCAGCTCGGCAACGTCGCGGCTGGTCACCTCGACCTTCAGCACGTTGCTCATCTTGTAGTCCTCGACGGAGATGCCGTAGTGCGCGGCGCGCGCGGCGAGCACCTCGGCAGTCCAGGCCGCGGTGTCAAACACGGCGTTGGGGTGCAGCGTGTTGACGCGAATGCCGTCCGTGCCCCATTCCAGCGCGGCGACGCGCGCGAGTTGCGTCAGCGCCGCCTTCGACGCCGAGTAGGCGGCGGCGCCCGGCCCTGGCGCGGGCACGTTCTTCGAGCCAATGATCACGACGCGCCCGCCGCGCGGCGCGAGCTTGAGCAACGGGTGGCACTCGTGCAGCAGCGAAAAATTGGCGTCGAGATTGACCTGCATGACGCGGCGCCATTCTTCCGCGCCGAGCGCGGCGATGCGCTGGCCGGCGGGGAAGACGCCGGCGTTGAGTACCAGCATGTCGAGCCCGCCAAATGCACGCCCGCCGGCCTCCAGCGCGGCGGTCACCTCCGGCGCGGCGGTCACGTCGCAGCGCATGCCAAGAAAGTCCGCGCGGCCGCCCATCAAATTGGCGATAGCGGGGTTGACGTCCAGGCCGACCACCGCGGCGCCGCGCTTGAGCAGAGATTCGACGCAGGCCTTGCCGATGCCCGAGGCCGCGCCAGTCACCAGCGCGACTTCGCCAGCGAACACCGGCGCCGTGCCTGTATTCTTCAGTTTGGCCTGCTCCAGGTCCCAGTACTCGACATCGAAAATGTCCTTTTCGGGCAGCGCCTGGTAGCCGCCGAGCGCGGTCGCCCGCAGGATGACGTCGATGGTGTGCGCGTACAGGTCGTGCACGATGCGCGCGTCCTTGGCGGTGCGCCCGACGCAGGCGAGGCCGAACTCCGGATCGAGGATTACCCGCGGCGCCCGGTCGAGCATGGTCCTGGGTTCCTTTGCGGTTGGCGCGTGCCGGTTGAAGTATTCGCGGTACGCGGCGGCGAAGGCCGCGACGTCGCGGCCGAGCATGGGCACGCGCTTGGTGCGGATTACGTGGTCTGGCGTCGCCGGACCCTGCTGCGAGATTTGTGCAATGTCCTTGCGGCGGGCGAAATCGAGGTACTGCGGCAGCGCATGGGTTGCCAGCACGACGGGAAATCCCGCGCAGGCGGAAATTTCCCGCCGCAGGCGAGCGAGTTCGTGCCGCAGGGCTGCCGGGGCGGCTACGGCCGCAGGCTGCGGCAAGTCCCAAGCGCGCTCGCGCGCGAGATACGCCTCGGCGCGCCCGACGAGCGTGATCATCCGCTCGTACGCCTCGCGGGCGGTGCTGCCGAACGAGAAGACGCCGTGGTTCATCAGCACCATGCCGATGGTGTCGGCGCGCGCCTCGGCGGCGAACTGCCGCGCGCATTGCCGGGCGAGGTCGAAGCCCGGCATCACGTACGGAATGATGACGGTGTCCTTGCCGTAGATTTCCCGAGCGCGCCGCGCGCCGTCTGGCGTGTTGGTGATGGCGAGGAGGGCGTCGGCATGCGTGTGGTCCACGAACTTGTGAGGCAGGATCGCGTGCAGGATCGCCTCCACCGACGGCGCCGGCGCGCCCGCTCGCGTCACCTGCGTCGCCAGCTCGTTCATCATCTGCAGGTCAGACAGCGCTTCCAGGCGCGCGAGCTTGAGCAGGTGCGCCATGCGCACCGGCGCGAAGCCCGGCGCCTCGATGGTTTCGAGGTCCCAACCGCTGCCTTTCACGTACAGGATGTCTTCTTCCTCGCCGAACAGGCCGCGCTCGCGCACCTTGACCGAGGTGTTGCCGCCGCCGTGGAGAACCAGCGACGGGTCCCGTCCCAGGAGCTGGGACGTATAGACGCGCTGGGCAAGCTCCGACGTGTGGCGGGCTGCCTCGCAGTCATTCCATTGACTCTTCGCCTGCAAGCGCACCTCGTGCGGTGAACGCGACTCCTGCTGCGCGATATTCTAACCGCGCCCGGAGCCGGCTGTATGATTCATAATCACCGCAGTAAGCAACGGCAACCCGGGGAGGCGGATTGGATCTTCGAACTCGCAATATCTCGCCGGACCTTATGGCCGAGCTTCACGATTTCATAGTGAGGAGGAAGCTGGCATACCAACCATTCATTTTTTCGGATGACCTGGAAACCGGCGAAGGACTCAAGTTCATCAATCGAGGGGCCGGGGGAAACATCCACTGGAAGAACGCCGATCCGCGCGTGAAAAATCTCGTGACGAATGACCCGGTGTCATTCAGGCGCGAAAATGCGACTCTGCGCGCAATTTACGACGATTTTGTCGAACAGATCGCCTCGCGAATTGGCGTGTCAGGGCTGAGCTTCGCCGAGATTGGGTGCAATACAGGGTATTTTCTCTACTCTCTCGATATGAGGGGCGCGCGAAGATGCATCGGCTATGATTTCACGAATAATTCCCTGGTGTTCTCATGGTTCAACAAGGTGTTGGGGACCCGCTGTGAATTTCATTTTTCTGAGTGGGACAGTTATCGACACCGACTCCGCTATGCGAGCCTGCCGAAAGTAGATGTGACCCTGAGCGTAGCGGTAACATGCCACCTCCCCGATCCGATTCATCATCTGACTTATCTGTGCGAGCGATCCGACAAGGCGGTCTTCTTCTGGTGCCCCGTCAACGATCAAGATGGTTTATCACTGACCTATGGCGCGCCCGCAAAATATCCCAATGCCCTGGAATGGCCATTAGGTTTTGACAATGACGTTAAAATTTCGATCCCACTGCTGAAGTTGACGCTAGCGCAATGCGGTTTCGAGGATATACATGAGATTCGGCCGCCTGGAGGCTTGCCAGACAAGTGGGAAAGGTGGCATCGGTGTCAGCGAGGTTTCATCGCTCTGCGCACGGCATGGCCCCGTACGGCGTACTCCGGGGGGAGGATTCGGCGCAGACTGCCAAGGGACGCAATATTTCCGAGAGCCCAATCATGGCTGTCGCGCGTCCGCGGCGTCAAAGGACGGCGGTGAACCACGATATCCGGCGCTAACTGGCCGCGCGGGTCATTGAGTTATGTGGCGCATGTAGCGCACGAGCAGGTGCCTGAGCCGCCCCATCGGGGAAGCGGACACGGCAAGCTCGTGTCTGAGAAGGACAAGATCCGTGGCAGACGGAAGAATCGAAAGCTGGAAACCCGTCAACGTGGCGAGGTCCTCGTCGCGCGCGCCGTAGAACTTTCCCCGGTAGCGCACGATATTGCGGCCGTGGCAGCCGGTCTCGATCAATATCGGGGTGTTCCAATACGTCTCTTCGGCAGTGGCCAGCGGTCGCTGGATGAACTCCTCTGCCCGCTGCGGATAGCGGCGCGCCTCACCGTTGCCCGGCGCATATCCGAAGGCGCTCATGAAGTCCTGCGGCAACCCGAGAAACCTCGTACGGGCGTTCTCGCCCAGCTTCTCGCGGTGCGAGCCGATTTGCCCGGCATTGAAGGTGGCGCTCTCGGTGTCGAAAACCTTGCCCGCGAAGGCATCGGGCCTGCCGGGTAGGTGGAGCTTGAGTTGCAGCGACCAGATCAGCCGGTGCTGGACCGCATCGTCTCCCCCGCCGCGGGCGCCGACCAGCTCCTCGAACGAGACGGGGATGACGTTGGGGAACTCGAGCCACGGCACGAACCCCGCCATGCGGTCCCGGAACGACCCGAACAGCCACGGATCGTCGATCAATGCCAGCAGGCGCTCGTCGAACGACCGGTTCGCAAGATAGCCGCCGAAGATCGCGTTGCCGTCGCGGTGATAGTAATTGGCCTCGGAGACAAGGATGTCCAGGGGATTGCGATAGATGAAAAGCGCCGGGCTGGTGGCGAATGGATGGTGCCGGTTGCCAAACGGGCTGCGGCGCACGGTATCGATGAAGAAATCGGTTGCCCGGGTATGCGAGTTGGAGTACTCGACGCAGTACCAGTGGCGCGGCCGCGGCCATTCCGGGCACACGATGCCGGCGACGTAGCCGAACGCTTCGGCGAGCGTGTAGAGCAGGTGCGTGCCCGCCTTGGGTATCGAGATCAGGAACAGCGGCCGGGTATCGTAGGCATGGCGCGTGCGAGGCGCGACGACGATTCCGTCCTTGAGATCGATGAGGGCGAGCAGCTGCCCCGACAGCGCGGCCGGGTCGGTCTCCGTAAGAAGCAGGCAGGGCGCCGACCCGTGTTCTGATGCGGGGTCGGCGGGGCCGGGCGCGCTGATGCGTGCGTCGCAGCCGAGCTCTGTCGCTTGGCGCGCCGCGCCGCGCGCAAGCTCGTTGTCCGGCCAGAGGGTGATGCGGCGATGGCCCTGGGCATGCAGCTCGCGCACCGCAGCACTGTAGGCCGCGGTATCGCTCGTGATCAGACGTAGCTCAAGCATGAATCTGCCAATAGAGTAATGCTTTCTACCAGTCGCTGGTCACGGGTCACCGCAGCTCGGCGATCGCGTTGCGCACGCTCTCCAACGAGGTGCCGTCGATCACGCCCGGCAGCTGTTTGGCCTCTTGCGCGTCGAGCCGCACGGGCCCCAGGGACTGCGGCACGCCGTAATATACCCCCTTGTAGAACACGATATCGTAGCCGTTCAGGCTCTCGACAAGCCGTGGCGTCTCCGCCTTACCGGCTGCGATCCGGCGCAGCCGGCTGAGTGCCCGGCGCGCAAAGGACACGGCGCGCGCGGCAAGCGGCGGCCCGCCGCGCGCCTCCTGCCCGGCGGCGCGGAAGGCCTCGACGAAGCGCACGGGATCAGCGGCGCCGAGACCCGCTTCGTGGCGGCGTCGCAGTGCGTCAAGATGGCGCAGGGTATCGGCCGGTGTCGCGCAGGCGCCGTCCAGAAAGTCGCGTATGAATCCGTTCAACTCGCCCGTCGCGTTCTCGGCAACGTCCCAGATGGCGCGCTCGAGCGCTTCGTCGCTGAAGACCGAGCGCTCGATCTGGGTGTGCTCGCGCCAGCCGGGGCGGCGGAAGGGGAACTTGTCGGAGACCAGGTTCGATTTGTTGAAAGCGAAAGTGAAGAGGTCGGAGTCGAAGCACTCCCGATAGACTTCCCCGCGCCGGATGAAATCGGCCACCTGCTGCTGGAACGGCGTGTAGCGCGATTCGTCCAGGCGCGCGAACTTTCCGTAACCCAGATCGATCGCGATGTCCTCCAGACCGTGGCGGCGTGCAATATCCAGGTGCTCGTTGACGATCCAGCGTTTCCAGTCGCCGACGACGCCGGCGCCGGGACGGTAGTTGTGCTTGTGCGCCTGCGTCAAATTGACGTGGTCGAGCTTCGCCCAGATCTCGCGCGCGAAAGCCCCGGAGATCTCGACGCCTGCGGCCTTTCCGAGCCGGCGGATCGTCGGTACCGGCTCCGTGACGAGGTCCTCCCAGCGCATGACGGTGTAGCCGCGGCGGTGTTGCAAGAATTCACGCAGATACGGCGCGAGGAAACGCACCAGCCCCTCGAAGAAATCCAGGTCGGTGAGCTTGTAGAGCGCCAGCTGCTCCCTCAACCCGTGGTGGTCGTGCTTCGACGGGACAAACTTCTGGATGTATTCGCTGGCGAGCGCGTTGAGCGAGAACACCGCGGAATTGAGGATGCCGACCGGATTTCGCACCGAGGCGCACTTGAAGTAGTCGCGGTAAGCCGGGTGGGTCAACCACAATCCCGGATCGCTGTGCGAATGCACGACCGCGTCCATGTCGAGGAGCTCGCGCGGGTGCGACGTGACGAGGGTGAAGTCGCCCATGCCGCGCACGCCGATGTATTTGCGGAAGCAGGCGGTGTCAGGATCGCCCGCCTTGAGCCACTTCGGCCCGCCGACGACGTAGCGGAAATTGGCGTTGTAGAGGAGGTTGTTGCCGATGCCACGGGCCGCGAAGGCCTTCACGATCGCGGCGGAGACATGATCGCCCAAGTGCCGCATCAGCGCGTTCAGCACGCGCTGGCGCAGGTCGAGCTTGCCCGGGGCGAGCGGCGCGAAGTGAATCAGCACGCTCGCCAGCAGCGCGAAACCGCTGCGCGGCGCGCCGACCACGAGCGGCCTAAACGGCGTTGCCACGGTATTCCGAATGGCGCCGGAAGACTTCACGCGCCCATCACGGCCCGGCGGAGCCGCCGCCACATCAGTCGCGCATAGGAGTGTCCGGCCAGCGCTTCCGTGGCGAGGCGGCGGGCCTCGTCTGGACGGCACTGACTCATCGGGTTGCGATAGCGCACCGGCGCGAGATTCGGCAAAGCGTCCGCCTGCCCCGCCAATTCCAGCGCGCGATGCCATACCGGTTTTGCCCGTCCATGGTCCACGCGTTCGAGGAAGCGCGCGGCCTGCATTGCCCAGAAGAACTCGGAGGTGCGCTCGCCCAATTCTGCTGCAAGCGCGCTGGCTTCGGGAGCACCGCGCTGCTGCGCCAGCCGCGCTGCCCACAAGTAACGGTCCTCGGCAAAGGGATAGGCACGAAACACTTCCAGCAGCGCGCCCCATTCGCAAAAGTCCGTGTCTTTTTCGAGAGCGAGGCAGTAGAAATTGGCGCAAAGCCGATCGCCATGCTCGGCATGGTGCCGCGCCAGGGGACCCCCGATGGACAAGGGCGAATCAAGACTGACGCATGCCGCCCCGGACTGTGGCAGGCACCTTTGCAACATTCTCTCCTAGCCCGGGGCCGAAAGAGACGAGCTTGATTCCGACTGGTCCACCGTG
>Ga0137441_1000036_pt1 | contig 13228 bp, 8 predicted proteins | sample EasRivERMGT244_2_FD_102323 | JGI IMG/M metagenome (GOLD analysis project Ga0137441, IMG submission 102323) | Soil microbial communities from meander-bound floodplain in the East River, Colorado, USA - East River MetaG ERMGT244_2 | ecosystem: Environmental > Terrestrial > Soil > Floodplain ... | reverse complement strand
GGGGTCCTCCGCCGAGGTGGTCGCGGTGCTCAAGCTGCTGTGCATCCTCGCCTTCGCCTGGCACGCGCTTGCGCTCATCCGCAAGCGGCACGCGGCGTCGCGGAGCCGGCTGGCGCTCGCCGCCTCGGCCGGCCTGCTGTGGGCGGCGGTGCTCGCCATGTTCCTGTACGAGGCGGTGGCGCTGTCGCCGTTCAGCCTCGAGGAGGCGGTCGCCTCGGCCTACGACACCCGCCAGACGCTGCTGCAGAGCCTGGGCCCGCGCGGCGTGGAGATCGCCCTGGCGTCGCTGGCCGCGCTCGCGCTCGCCTGCTGCGCGGCCGCCTGGGCGCTGTACCGCGTGCTGCCGCAGCGCGCGCAGCGGCTGGCGATCGGGCCGCGCGGCGCCGCGGCCTGCGTCGGGCTGCTGTTCTTTTTCGGCGGCGGCGACCTCAAGTTCGTCGCCGACCAGCTGCTCATCTACCCCAAGACCGGCTGGGCGCAGAGGTACCTGCCGCCGCCGCTGATCCCCGACTACTCGACGGTGCGGATCCGCCCGGGCGACAGCGTGTTCATCGTGCAGCTCGAGTCGGTGAGCTCCGACGCGCTGTTCGAGCGCGCGCGCGACGGGGTGCCTTCGCGCGTGCGCATCCCGCAGCCGGGCCTCGAGACCGTCGTGAAGGAGGGCGGCGGCGTGCTGTTCCCGCTGTTCTGGGCCAACGGCACGCGCACCAACCGCGCCTGGGAAAGCATCCTGTGCGCGGCCAGCGGCAACGTCGGCGAGGCGCTCGCGTACCGCACCGAGCGCCTGCTCAACCGCACCTGCCTGCCCGAGCAGATGGCCAACGCCGGCTACGCCACCGTGTTCTTCTACTCGTATTTCGAGACCCAGTTCTTCAACTTCGGCGGCTTCATCAGGAAAGCCGGCTTCCGGCAGGTGCAGTACGGCTCCGCGCTGATGGCCGAGGGCGATCGCCGCCACAACTGGGCCTACGACGATTGCGTGTTCTACAACCGGGCTTTCGACCAGCTCGAGCGCCGGAAGGGCGAGCGCATGCTCGCCTACTTCGAGGTGGGCATGAACCATGTGCCGTACGACGAGCAGAAGTACCCCGAGGCGCATCCGTTCCGCGCGCCGAAGAGCGTGTTCGAGCATTACGTCAATTCGGTATCGGAGCAGGACCACTGCCTGCTCGAGTTCTGGAAACGCTTCCGCCGGCTCGGCCGCGACGACGTGCACCTGTTCGTGCTGCCCGACCACAGCGTGTACACCACCGGCATCCCGAACGAGCCGGACTCGCTCTACGCCACCTGGCTCGTGTACGTCCCGCCGGCGCGCCGCGCCAGGGAGTTCACCCCGCGCACGGTGGACTCCCCCGTGCCGAGCCAGGCGCAGCTCGTTCCCACCATCCTCGAGCTGCTCGGCGCGGACCCGCTGCCCGGCTCCTTCGCGTTCGCGCTGCGCGGTGACGCGGTCCCGCCTTACTATGACAACTGTCACATGATGGGCCGGCACGGCGTGAGCCTGGTGGTGCGCCGGAAAAGCGAGCGCGCCGAGTACCGCCTGTACTCCGGCGAAACCGTGCTGCCGGACGGCTCGGTGGTCAAGTCCGATCTGAGCTCGTTCCAGGAACGCTTCGCGTGCCGATGAGGGGAGGCTAGTGCCGGGCTGGTTCGACACCAAGGAAGTGGATGCTTTCGTCGATTCGCTGGTCGCCGAGCTGGCCGGGCGGCTGCCGCCCGCGACGGCCGGCCAGCTCGCCGGCAAGAAGGCCTTCGAGCGGCTGACGCGCGACTTCGGCGCCACCTTCCGCCGCATCGACGCCTTCGCCCGCGCGCAGCCGCTCAACGTCTACAAGAAGGCGCACTTTGCCAACCGCGTGCGCTGGGGGCTGCGCGAGGCGGGCTACCCGCCGGACTTCGTCGCCACCATGACGCAGGAACTGCTGGTTCACCTCACCGTGCCGGCGCCCAAGCGCGGCAAGGGCTAGCAGTGGCGCACGAGGACAGCGACCCGCTGGCTGCCGGCTGGCAGGCGCTCGAGCGCGACGATTTCAGCGCCGCCGAGGCGGCCGCGCGTGCGGTGCTGGCGGGCGCTCCGCAGGACGGCCAAGCGCTGTACCTGCTCGGCTCGAGCCTGCTGTTCCAGAACCGCTTCCAGGAGGCGGCGGCGCCGCTCGAGCAGGCGCTGCAGCTCGCGCCGCGGCGCGGCATCGGCCACCGCCTGGGCTTTTGCCACCTCGCGCTGGGCGACTTCAAGCGGGCCGAGGCGCTGCTGCGCCGCGAGATGGAAAGCTACCCGGAAGCGGTCGACGCCTGCAACGCGCTCGGCGTCGCGCTCATCAACCAGGGGCGGCACGAGGACGCGCTGGCCGCCTTCCTCGAGGCGGCGCGGCGCGACCCGCGCTCGGCGAGCGCGCGCAACAACGTCGCCAACGTGCTCGGCGACCTCGGACGCAGCGAGGAGGCGCTGCCGCACCTGCGCACCGCGGTCGAGCTCGAGCCCGGCCTCGCCGACGCCCACCACAACCTGGGCATGCTGCTGCACGGCCTCAAGCGGCACGAGGAGGCGATCGCCAGCCTGGAGCATGCGCTGCGCCTTGCGCCGGGCGGCAGCTATACGCTGAGCCACCTGGTCTGGAACCAGATGGCGGTATGCCGCTGGGACGGGCTCGCCGAGCGCATCGCCTCGCTGCGGCAGCAGGTGAGCGCGGGCAGCATCGCCGCGGAGCCCTTCGCGTTCGTCGCCGTGTCCGATGCGCCGGCGGAACAGAGGCTGTGCGCGGAGCGCCACACGCACGAGAAAGTGCCGCGGCTGCCGCCGCCGCTGTCGCAGGGCGCGCGCCGCGGCGGCGCGAAGATCCGGCTTGCCTACCTGTCGGCGGACTATCACGCCCACGCCACCGCCCACCTGGCCGCCGGGCTGTTCGAGCGGCACGACCGCTCGCGCTTCGAGGTGATCGGCGTCTCCTATGGCGCCGATGACGGCAGCCCGATGCGGCGGCGGCTGGAGCGCGCCTTCGACCGCTTCGTCGACGTGCAGCGCGAGGGCGACGAGGCTGCGGCGAGCAGGCTGCGCGCGATGGAAGTCGACATCGCGGTGGACCTCAAGGGCTACACCACCTCTTCGCGGCCCGCGATCCTGGCGCACCGCCCGGCGCCGGTGCAGGTGACCTACCTCGGCTTCCCCGCCACCATGGGAGCGCCTTTCATCGACTACGTACTCGCCGACCGGGTAGTGATCCCGCAGGACGAGCAGCGCTTCTGGTCCGAGAAAGTGGCCTACCTGCCCGGCAGCTACCAGGTGAACGACGCCACGCGGCCGATCGCCGCGCGCACCCCGACGCGCGCCGAGGCCGGCCTGCCGCAGGACGCGTTCGTGTTCTGCTGCTTCAACAACAACTACAAGATCCTGCCGCCCGTATTCGCCGTCTGGATGCGGCTGCTGCGCGAGGTACCCGGCGCGGTGCTCTGGCTGCTCGAGGACAATGCCGCGGCGAGCCGCAACCTGCGGGCCGCGGCGCAGGCCGCCGGCGTTGCGCCGGAGCGGCTGGTGTTCGCGCCGCGCCGGCCGCTGGACGAGCACCTGGCGCGCCACCGCCTCGCGGACCTGTTTCTGGACACCCTGCCATACAACGCGCACACCACCGCGAGCGACGCGCTGTGGGCCGGCCTGCCGCTGCTCACCTGCGCCGGAACGACCTTCGCCGGGCGCGTCGCCGCGAGCCTGCTGCACGCGGTCGGCCTGCCCGAGCTGGTGACGGCGAGCCTGGAGGAATACGAGGCGCTCGGCCGCAGGCTGGCCGCGGATCCGGGCCTGCTGCGCGCGACGCGCGAGAAGCTCGCCCGGCAGCGCCTGACCACTCCCCTGTTCGATACCGACCGCTTCCGGCGGCACGTCGAGGCCGCTTATGCGACCATGTGGGACAGGTGGCAGCGCGGGGCGGCCCCCCTCGGATTTGCAGTGCCGGAGGGCAGGGGGTGACAAATTTTGGCAGGGGCCTGACACAGGCAGGCTACCGGGCCCGCAAAAGGGGTGGAGGAAGGTGAGGAAACGCACAATCCGGCCCCCCTGGAACAGTGGCACAGGATTTGCTGTATACGAGTCACGTCCGTCTAACTAACAGGTCGGACTTTCACACCTAAGAAAGGGGTACTTCGTGAAACGCATTCAACAGGGCTTTACCCTGATCGAACTGATGATCGTGGTGGCGATCATCGGCATTCTGGCGGCCGTCGCGCTGCCGGCATATCAGGACTACACCATCCGCGCCAAGATGTCGGAAGTGATTCTCGGCATGAGCGCGTGCCGCACGTCGATCACCGAGGTGTACCAGTCCGGACCTTCCGCCGCGCCCGGCTCGGGCGGCTGGGGCTGCGAGCTGAGCGCTTCGCAGGCGACCAAGTACGTGGCGGGCATCAGCACCAACGCCGACGGCATGATCACGGCGACCGTGCAGAACGTCTCGAACTCGGTCAACAACTCGCTGGTCGTGCTGATCCCGTACTCGACCTCGGCCTCCGCTGCGGTGTTCACCACCGGTTCCAGCCAGTCGCTGTACGGCTGGATCTGCGGCGGCACCGGCACCACCGTCGAGCGCAAGTACCTGCCCGGCTCCTGCCGCGGCAACTAAAGCAGCCTAGCCTCATAAAAAGGTACCCTTCGGGGTACCTTTTTTTTTGGGGTGCTTTCTTCTGCTTGCGGATGCGCCGGGGCGCACGGTGGAGCTGACCATTCTCATGCCCTGCCTGAACGAGGCGGCCACGGTCGGCCGCTGCGTCGGCAAGGCGCGCGGTTTCCTGCAGGGCAGCGGCATCGCGGGCGAGGTGCTGGTGGCCGACAACGGCTCGAGCGACGGCTCGCGCGAGCTCGCCGCGCAGGCCGGAGCGCGCGTCATCGAGGTGCCGAGGCGCGGCTACGGCGCCGTGCTCGCCGCGGGCATCGCCGCGGCGCGCGGCCGCTACGTCATCATGGGCGACGCCGACGACAGCTACGACTTCACCCGGCTCGAAGCCTTCGTCGAGAAACTTCGCCAGGGCCATCCGCTGGTGATGGGCAACCGTTTTCGCGGCGGCATCCGCCCCGGCGCAATGCCGCTGCTGCATCGCTACCTGGGTAATCCGGTGCTCAGCTTCATCGGCCGGCTGCTGTTTCGCTCCCCCGTCGGCGATTTCCACTGCGGCCTGCGCGGCTTCGACCGCGCCGCGGTCGGCGCGCTCGACCTGCGCACCGCGGGGATGGAATTTGCAAGCGAGCTGGTGGTAAAGGCGGCGCTCGCCGGCTGGAACATCGCCGAGGTGCCCGTCGTGCTGCACCCCGACGGGCGCGGCCGGCCGCCGCATCTGCGCAGCTGGCGCGACGGCTGGCGCCACCTGCGCTTCCTGCTGCTGTTCAGCCCGCGCTGGCTGTTCCTGTATCCCGGGCTCGCGCTGCTCGCCTCCGGCAGCGCGCTGACCGCGGTGCTCTACTTCACGCCGCTCCACGTGGGCGGCGCCGGCCTCGACATCCACAGCATGCTGTACGCCTCCGCCGGCTCGATTCTCGGCCTGCAGCTGTGCCTGTTCGCGCTGTTCGCGCGCGTCTCGGCGCAGAACGCCGGGCTGCTGCCGCCGCGGCCCGCGCTCGACCGGCTGCTCGGCGCGCTGACGCTCGAGCGCGGCCTGCTCGGCGGGCTGGCGGTCGCGGCCGCCGGCCTCGCCTGGAGCGCCGCTGCATTCTGGCAATGGCGCGAAACCGGCTTCGGCGCGCTCGACCCGCGGCTGGTGATGCGCGACACGATCCCGGCCGCGGCGCTGATGGTGGGCGGCACCGAGATCATGCTCGCCTCGTTCCTGCTGAGCGTGCTGCGGCTCAAGGAAGCCGGCTGATGCCCTGGCGATGGGGGCTGGGAGGCCTCGCGCTCCTCGTCCTGGCGATGTTCCTCGACACGCTGGTGGCGGCGGACGGGCGCGTGATCGGCGCCCTGCACAGCGACGTGGCGCGCCACACGCTGCCGTGGCGCGCGTTCGGCTTCGGCGAGCTGGCAAAGGGCAACTTCGCGCTGTGGAATCCGCACGTCTACGGCGGCGCGCCGTACTTCGGCGGGCAGTCCGCGGCGCTGCTCTATCCGCCGAACGCCCTGTTCCTCGCGCTGCCGCTGGCGCTGGCGACGAACTGGAGCGTCGCGCTCAACGCCTGGCTGCTCGGCGCCTTCATGTTCCTGTGGGCGCTGCGCCGCGGGCTCGCTCCGCTCGCCGCCTTCGTGGCCGCGGCGCTGATCCTGTTCTGCGCGCCGCACTTCCTGCGGGTGCAGCTGGGCCCGGTGACCAATCTCGCGACCATGGCATGGGTGCCGTTGCTGTTCCTCGCCATCGACGAGTGGCTCGCTTCGCGCCGGCCGCTGTGGTGCCTGCTCGGCATGCTGGCGGTGGCGATGCAGATCCTCGCCGGCCAGCCGCAGTATGTGTACTACACGGCGCTGGTCGCCGCGGCCTATTCGGGGTTCCGGCTGCTCGAGGCGCGCGAGGGCAGGCTCGCCGCGGCGGCGGGCCTGCTCAGCCTGCACCTTGGCGGCGCCGCGCTCGCGGCGGTGCAGCTGCTCGCCGGGTTCGAGGCGACCGCGGAGACGGTGCGCGCGCAGGCGTTGCCGTACCGCTTCGCGGCGTCGTTCAGCTTCCCGCCGGAGAATCTGGTCACGCTGCTGGTGCCCGGTTTCTTCGGCGACGTCTGGCGCCATCCCTACTGGGGCCGCTGGTACCTGTGGGAGGCGAGCGCATTCATCGGCGTCACCGGGCTCGCGCTCGCTGCCTACGGCATCGCCGCGGCGAAGGTGGCGGGGAAGCGCTCGCTGCTCGCGGCTTGCGCGGCTGCGCTGCTGCTCGCGTTCGGCGACAACACGCCCCTGTACGGAGTGCTGTACGAATGGCTGCCGTGGTACGACAGGTTCCGCGCCACCGGCAAGTTCATCTTTCTCGTGGCGCTCATCCTGGCGCTGTTCGCCGGCTGCGGCCTGGACCGCATCCTGCGCGATCGGACCGTGCCGGCGCCTGCGCTGTGGACGGCGGGCGCATCCGCTGCCGTGCTGCTCGCCGCAGCGGCTGCGGCGAGGGCCGCCGACTGGCAGCCGCTCACGGCGGCGATGATCCGCAGCGGCGAGAGCTATGCGCAAGCCGCGCTGCATTCCGACCCGGCGTTCGCCTCGGCCTCGGGGGCGTTCGCCTCGCTTGGCCTGCTCGCCGCGGGCCTCACGCTCGCCGCGGCCGCGGGCCTCGCGCTGTGGACGCGCCGGCAGCCGCGCGCCGCGCTGCTCATCGGCGCGCTCGCGGTGGTCGAAGTGTTCGTGTTCGCGCGCCAGCAGCGCGTCACGTTCGACAGCACGCGGCTGGTCATCCCGCAGCTTCGCCAGGTCATCGCCAGCCAGCCTGGCGACTACCGCATCCTCGATCTCAACTTCCCGAACGGCGGCGTCTTCATCGGCGCGCGCGACGCCTGGGGCTACGATCCCGCGGTCACGCGGCGCTACGCCGAGCTGGTGCACTGGAGCGCGGGCCACGATCCGGCTCTGGCCATGCAGTACGTCTCGTTCGACCGCTTCCACCCGCTGCTCGCGATGCTGCGCGTGAAGTACGTAGTGGAGGTGAAGGGCGACATCATGACGATGAAGCCGCTCGGCGCAGCGCCGCTCGCGCAGGTGGAGCTGGTCGGCGGCTACCAGGTGCGCGCCGGCCGCGAGGCGGTCCTGCGCGCGCTCGGCGAGCCGTCCTTCGATCCGCGCAAGGAGGTGGTGCTCGAACGCGAGCCGCGCCCCGCGCCGGTGGCCGCGGCGAGGCAGGGCAGGGCCGCGGTGGTGCGGCAGGGCAGCGACTACCTCGACATCGACGCCGACGTCGCTTCGCCGTCGGTGCTGCTGGTGACCGACGCCTGGACGCCGTCGTGGCGCGCGCGGGCTCTGGCGGGGAGCAGCGCGACCGAATACGAGGTGATGCCGGCCAACTACGCCTTGCGCGGCATTCCGCTCGAGCGCGGCCGGCACCTGCTGCGCCTGGAGTACGCGCCGGCGGGGTTTCGCATCGGGATCCTGATTTCCGCGCTGGCGTGGCTGGCGTGGCTAGGGGGCGCGGTGCTGCTGTGGCGGCGGGGGAAGGCGGCGCATGCCTGAGATCACGGTAGTGGTGCCGGCGTTTCGCGAGCGGCAGAACATCCCGCCGCTGCTCGCGGCGCTGGAGAAGGCGCTGGCCGGCCTGGACTGGGAGACCGTGGTGGTGGTCGACGACGCGTTCGACGGCAGCGAGGACCTGGTGCGTGAACGCGCGCAGCAGGACCGGCGCGTGCGCCTGGTGCACCGCATCGGCCGGCGCGGCCTCGCCTCGGCCTGCATCGAGGGGATGCTGGCGAGCTCGGCGCCCTATCTCGCGGTGATCGACGCCGACCTGCAGCACGACGAGACGCTGCTGCCCGGGCTGCTCGCGGCGGCGAAGGCGCAGGGCGCAGACCTGGTGGTGGCGAGCCGCTACATGGAGGGCGCGAGCACCGGTGAGCTGGCGGCCGACCGCGTGCGCATCAGCCGGCTCGCCAGCGCGCTCAGCCGGGTGCTGGCGAAGGGCCTCAGCGACCCGATGAGCGGCTTCTTCATCGTGCGCCGCAGCTTCCTCGAGCGCGTGGTGCGCCGGCTCTACGGCCGCGGCTTCAAGATCCTGCTCGACCTGATCGCCGCGGCGCGCGGCGAGGTGCGCATCGTCGAGCTGCCCTACAACATGCGCAGCCGCCTGCACGGCGAGAGCAAGCTGGGCGCGCGCGTCATCGCCGAGTTCTTCATGCTGCTCGCCTACCACCTGACCGGGCGGCTGCTGCCGGCGCGCTTCTTCCTGTTCGCCGCCGTCGGCGTCACCGGCCTGGGCGTGCACCTCGCCGTGCTGTCGGCGGTTTTCAACGCGAGCGGCGGCAATTTCCTGCTGGCGCAGGCGCTCGCCACCTGGGCGGCGATGACCAGCAACTTCTTCCTCAACAACAGCTTCACCTATGCCGACCAGCAGCTGCGCGGCGCCAGGATCTGGCGCGGCCTCGCGAGCTTCTACGCCGCCTGCGGCATCGGCGCGTTCATCAACCTCGCGCTCGCCGAGTGGCTGTACCTGCAGGCGGCGCCGTACTGGGTGGCGGGGGCGACCGGCGCGGTGGTGGCCTCGGTGTGGAACTTCTTCACCACCGCCTCGGTCACCTGGGGCGGCCCGACCGCCGGCAAGCAATGAGCGACGCACCGCAGGCCGCGGCGCAGAAGGGGGACTGGCGGCACGCCGCAGCCGTCGCCGCGGCGCTGTTCGTGCTGTACGCCGCCACTTCGCCGCGCGGCGTGGCGCTCGAGGACGACGGCCTGTTCATCCTGTCGAGCTACTTCCTCGGCATCGAGCACCCGCCGGGCTTTCCGCTGCATACCCTGCTCGGCAAGCTGTTCACCCTGCTGCCGTTCGGCTCGGTCGCCTACCGGGTGCACCTGCTTAGCGCGCTGTTCGGCGCGCTCACCTGCGGCCTGCTGTGGATGTGCGCGCGGCGCCTGACCGAGGGCCGCCTGCCGGCCTACCTGGCGGCGCTCGGCCTCGGGCTCGCGCCGGTGTTCTGGTCGCAGGCGGTGATCGCCGAGGTGTACACGCTGAACACCTTCTTTTTCGCGCTGCTGGTCTGGCTCGGCCTGAGCGCGAGCCCGCAGCGGCTCTACTGGATGGCGCTCGTCTTCGGCCTGAGCCTCAGCAACCACTGGCCGCTGATGCTGCTGGTCGCGCCGGCGTTCGCCGTCCTGCTGTGGCCGCAGCGCCTGGAGATCGTGCGGCGGCTGGGCGCGCTGTCGTGGCTGGTGATCCTCGGCCTCGCGCCCTATGCCTGGATGGTGTACCGCTCGTGGCGCGCGCTGCCGATCAGCTTCTACGGGCCGCTCGAGACGCTGCCGGAGATCTGGTTCTTCCTCAGCCGCACCGGCTACGCCGGCATCGACCAGTCGCCCACCGGCGGCTGGGTCGACCGCCTGCGCTTCCTGCAATTCTTCGGCGCTCAGCTCGCCTTCCAGCTCGCCGTGGCCGGCACGGCTCTCGCGGCGGCCGGCTTCGCGGCGCAGTGGCGCGCGCTGGGCGCCCGGGTGGCGGCGTTCCTCACGATCGCGTTCCTGATGCCCTCGGTGGTGCTGATCGGGCTGCTGCGCTTTGACTACGACCTGCTGTCCAGGCACGTCTTCCACGTCTATCCGCTGCCTTCCTTTGCCGTCGCGGCGCTCTGGATGGCGCTCGGCCTGGCCTGGCTCGCGCGGCGCTTCGCGCTGCGGCCGGCGCACGCCGCGGCGCTGGCAGCCGTGACGCTCGGCCTGATCGGCGCAATGGGCGCCCGCAGCAATCTCGCGCCCGGCGAGGACTGGGCGGAGCGCTACGCGCGCGCCGTGCTGGGCGCGCTGCCGCGCGGCGCGGTCGTGTTCCCGCAGGGCGACGCCGACCTGCCGCCGATCGCCTACCTGCACCTGGTCGAGAATGTGCGGCCCGACGTCACCCTGTACCAGGCGAACGGCCTGATCCTCGGCAACCGCCTGTTCCACCTGCTGCGCGCGAGCGAGGCGCAAGCCCAGGACAGCTTGCGCTCGTTCATCGCGAACGAGCGCGCGCCGGTCGTCAGCACCATGACGCCTTTGCCGGGCTATCCGCTGCGCGAGCGCTGGCTGTATGCCGAGATCGACAAGTCGGCGCGCGACCCCGCGGCGCTGGCCATCGAGATCCCCGAGGAGGCGGTCGCTTTCTTCGAGCAGGCGGTGCTGCGCGACGAGCAGCCGGCGAACGCCTGGGTCGCCTACCACCAGGGCGAGCTGCGGCTGCGCTACGCGAACCTGCTGGCGCGGCGCCTCGACCCGCGCCAGCCGGCCGACGAGCGCAGCCGGCGCCACATGGCCGCGCTGGCGGAGAATTTCTACGGCGCGCTCGGCCTGGCGGAGGGGATGCTCGCGAACAGCGCGGGCTACGCGCCCGCCGCGGTGGAAGGCCTGCTCGGCCGCGTGCGCGGGCTGATGCCGCCGGACGCGATGAAGATGCACCGCGCCAAGTACTTCATCCTGCGCGCGGCGCTGCGGCTGGGCGCCGGCGAGCGCGCCGGGGCGATGCGCGACCTGGAGACCGCCGCCGCCGTGTGGCCGGCGCGCGCCAACCCGGCGTTCCCGGCGCTGGAGAACCTGCGGCGCGACGCAGGGGGGCGCTGATGCAGCCGCCGGCCGGGTTCCGCCCGGGCCGCGCCGACTGGCTGCAGGCGGGCATGGTCGCCGCGGCGTTGTTCGCGCTCTACGCGGCCACCTCGCCGCGCAGCGTCGCCGGAGAAGACGACGGGCTGTTCATCCTGTCGAGCTATTTCGCCGGCATCGAGCACGCGCCGGGCTACCCGCTGTTCGTGCTGGCGGGCAAGCTGTTCACGCTGCTGCCGGTCGGCTCGGTGGCCTATCGCGTGCACCTGGCGAGCGCGCTCTTCGGCGGCCTGGCGTGCGCCGCCGCCTGGCTGTGCGCCCGCGCCCTGACCGGCGCACGCCTGCCGGCGTACCTCGCGGCCCTCGGGCTGGGCGTCGCGCCGGTGTTCTGGTCGCAGGCGATCATCGCCGAGGTCTATACGCTCAACGCGCTGTTCTTCCTGGTCCTGGTTTTTCTGGGCCTGAACGCGCACGAGCGCGGCGCGCTGCCCTGGATGGCGTTCGTCTTCGGCCTCAGCCTGAGCAACCACTGGCCGCTGATGCTGCTGGCGGCGCCGGGCTTCGCGATCCTGCTGTGGCCGAGGCTGGGCGAGATCGGGCGGCGGCTGCCGCTGCTCCTGCCGCTATTCCTGCTCGGCCTCGCACCCTACGCCTGGATGGTGTGGCGCTCCTGGCAGGAGCCGCCGATCAGCTACCTCGGGCCGCTCGAGAACTGGCGCGAGGTCTGGTACATGCTGAGCCGCGCTTCCTACGCCGAGGTCGACGAGCGGCTGTCGGCCTCGTGGCTCGACCGCCTGCGCTACTTCCCGTTCCTCGGCGCGCAGCTCCTGCACCAGTTCGCCTTCGCCGGCGCCGCGCTCGCGCTGCTCGGCTGCGCGGTGCAATGGCGCGTCTGGGGCCGGCGCGTCTCGGGCTGCCTGCTGGCGGCCTTCCTGATGCCGACCGCCGGGCTGGTGCTGCTGCTGAATTTCGACTACGACAGCTTCCAGAAGCACATGTTCCACGTCTACCCGCTGCCGGCCTACGCGGTGGCGGCGCTGTGGATGGGGCTGGGCTTCGCCTGGCTCGCGCAGCGCTATGCCCTGCAGCGCACGCCGTCGGCCGCAGCCGCCGCGGCGCTGCTCGCGCTGATGCTGGCGTGGGGCGCGCGCACCAACCTGCTCGCGGACTACGACTGGACGGCGCGCTACGCGCAGACGATCCTGCAGACGCTGCCGCCGGACGCCGTGGTGTTCGTGCAGGGCGACGCCGATCTCGCGCCGCTCGGCTACTTCCACATGATCGAGAAGCAGCGGCCCGACATCACGCTGTACCAGGCCAAGGGCCTGGTGCTCGGCAACCGGCCGTTCCATCCGCTGCGCATCGACGCGCAGGGCGCCGAGCGCATCCTGCGCGAGCTGATCGATGCGCAAAAGGGGCCGGTGGTGTTCACGCTCGACACCTACGGCGCCTACGCCCGGCGCGACCGCTGGCTGTACACCGTGCTCGACAAGTCCTCGCGCGATGCTTCCCGGGTGACCGTCGACATTCCGCCCGAAGCGGTGCGTTTCTTCGAGCAATCGCTGGCCGGCGCCGAGGACACGAACGGCTGGAACGCGTTCTTCCGGGGCGAGCTGCGCCGCCGCTACGCCAATTTGCTCGCACAGTCGCTGCAGCGCGACGCAGCGCCGGACCCGCGCATCCGGCGCCAGCTCGAGCAGCTGTCGAAGGATTTCTACGGCGCCCTCGGGCTCGCCGAGGGCCTGCTGATAGGGAAGGCGGGCTATCCGTCGGGCGTGGTGGCCACTTTGCTCGATACGGTGCGCGACACCATGCCGCCCGACGTGCCCAAGCTGCACCTGTCGCGCTTCTTCTACCTGCGCGGCGCGCTGCGCCTGGACCTGAAGGACCGGCCCGGCGCGCTGCGCGACTTCGAGACCGCGCTTGCCGCCTGGCCGGTGCCGGAAAACCCGGCGCTCGCGCCGCTCGGCGACCTGTACCGCGAGGCGGGGAACGACGCGGCCCTGCAGGCGATGCAGGATCGCGTCCACCGCCGCAAGCGCTAGCGCCGCATGCCGCGTCCCGCGCTCCTT
>Ga0137441_1000035_pt1 | contig 13375 bp, 15 predicted proteins | sample EasRivERMGT244_2_FD_102323 | JGI IMG/M metagenome (GOLD analysis project Ga0137441, IMG submission 102323) | Soil microbial communities from meander-bound floodplain in the East River, Colorado, USA - East River MetaG ERMGT244_2 | ecosystem: Environmental > Terrestrial > Soil > Floodplain ... | reverse complement strand
CGCGCAGCGTCGATTGCCAGCTGCCCGCCGGCTCGTGCAGCACGAAGCCGCGGTCGGTCTGCACCGGGCCGCCGAAATAGATCGGCGAGTCGACCAGGTCGGCGTCGCGCAGCGACAGCGACAGGCGCTCGAACAGCGCCTGCAGGGTCATGTCGATCGGGCGGTTGACGACCAGGCCGAGCGCGCCCTGGTCGTTGTGCTCGCAGATGTAGGTCAGGGTCCTCGAAAAGTACGGATCGGCCATGTTGGGCATGGCGATCAGGAAGTGATGCGTCAGGTTGATCGAGGACATGCGCCCACCCTGCATTTTACCGTAATCGGGTTAGAGCGCCGCTTTTTCCGAAGGTTGCCTCTATATTTCGACCAGCTCGAAGTCGTCCTTGCGCGCGCCGCACTCCGGGCAGGTCCAGTTCATGGGCACGTCTTCCCAGCGCGTGCCGGGTGCGATGCCCTCGTCGGGCGCGCCGGCCGCCTCGTCGTAGATGAAGCCGCAGATCAGGCACATCCACGTTTTGTACTGCACTTGATTGTCGGTCATTAATACGCAGTCATTGAATCGCGGGAAGTAAAATCGGGACGGATATTAACCCATGGCGAAGTCGCCCCCGATGGTTCTCACCTTCGCCGCTTCCGATCCGACCGGCGGCGCCGGCCTGCAGGCAGACTTGCTGACGCTCGCCGCGCGCGGCTGTCACCCGCTCTCGGTCGTCACCGCGCTCACCGTGCAGGACACGCGCGGCGTCGAGAGCCTGCACGCGGTCGAAGCGTCCCGCGTCGCCGAGCAGGCGCGCTGCCTGCTGGCGGATTTCGAGGTCGCCGCGTTCAAGCTCGGCGTGCTCGGCTCGGCCGGCAACGCCGGCGCGATCGCGCAGGCCCTGGCCGCGCACCCCAAGGTGCCGGTCGTAGTCGATCCGGTTCTCGCCTCAGGGCGCGGCGATGCGCTTTCCACCGACGACAGCATTGCCGCAATGAAGGAAGGAATTTTTCCGCTGACCGCGGTGGCGACGCCGAACAGCGTGGAAGTGAAGCGCCTCGGCGGCGTCGACGCTTTGCTCAAGCTCGGCTGCCGCTACGTGCTGGTCACCGGCACGCACGAGGCAGGTGCCGAGGTGGTCAATCGCCTGTACGACTCGAGTGGCCTGGTGCGCGAGGACAAGTGGAAGCGCCTTCCCGGCAGCTACCATGGCTCGGGCTGCACGCTCGCCTCCGCGATCGCCGCGGCGCTCGCCAAGGGCCTCGCGATGCCGGAAGCGGTTCGCGACGCGCAGGACTACACCTGGCACGCGCTCGCCGCGGGCTTTCGCCCGGGCGCCGGACAATTCATCCCGCAGCGCTTCTTCAAGTGAAACTGCGGGGCCTCTACGCGATTACTCCGGACGGGCCGGACGCGACGGGGAAAGTTGAGCAGGCCCTGGAAGGCGGCATCGCCTTGCTGCAGTATCGTCGCAAGGGTCTTGCACGAGAGGCTCTTCTCCAGGAAGCAGCACAGATGCTTGAGCTCGCGAAGCGCCACCGGGTCCCGTTCATCGTCAACGACGACGTGCAGCTTGCGCTCGATCTGGACGCCGACGGCGTGCACCTCGGCCGCGAGGACGGCGCTCTGGCGGCGGCGCGCAAGCGCCTCAAGGGAAAGCTGCTTGGCGCTTCGTGCTACGACCGGCTCGACCTCGCGCAGGCCGCGGTCGCGGCCGGCGCCGACTACGTCGCTTTCGGCAGCGTGTTCTCCTCGCCTACCAAGCCCGCCGCGGTGCGTGCGCCGCTTTCCCTGTTCAGGAATGATCTTCAGAGACCGTGCTGCGCGATCGGCGGCATCACGCTGCAGAACGCGCCGCAGGTCATCGCCGCCGGCGCCGACATGGTGGCGGTAATCTCGGATCTCTTCGACGCACCGGACATCGCGCGCCGCGCGGCCGAGTACAGGAAGCTATTCACATGACCAACCAATCCCTCTTCGAGCGCGCGCAGCGCTCCATCCCGGCCGGCGTGAACTCGCCGGTGCGCGCGTTTCGCGCCGTGGGCGGTACGCCGCCCTTCTTCGAGCGCGCGGCTGGCGCCCACCTGTGGGACGTGGAGGGCAAGCGCTACGTCGACTATGTCGGCTCCTGGGGACCGATGGTCGCCGGCCACACGCATCCGGCGGTGGTGAAGGCAGTGCAGGACGCGGCCGCCCGCGCGCTGTCCTTCGGCGCGCCGACCGAGGCGGAGGTCGAGCTCGCCGAAGCGCTGCGTCGCCTGGTGCCTTCGCTCGACCTGCTGCGGCTGGTGTCATCGGGCACCGAGGCGACGATGACCGCGATCCGCCTCGCCCGCGGCTTCACCGGCCGCAGCCTGATCGTGAAATTCGAGGGCTGCTACCACGGCCACGCCGACTCGCTGCTGGTCAAGGCGGGCTCGGGCGCCCTCACCTTCGGCAACCCCAGCTCCGCGGGTGTGCCAGCCGAGACTGCCGCCCACACTGCCGTGCTGGACTACAACGATGTTTCCGGTCTAAAGGATTTTTTTTCCAACAACGGAAAAAGCATTGCAGCGGTCATCGTGGAACCGGTAGCGGGCAACATGAATCTCGTGCTGCCGGCGCCGGGATTCCTCGCAACGCTGCGCGAGGAATGCACGCGTCACGGCGCGGTGCTGATCTTCGACGAGGTGATGACCGGCTTTCGCGTCGCGCGCGGCGGCGCGCAGGAGAAATACGCCATCCGCCCCGACCTGACCACGCTCGGCAAGGTGATCGGCGGCGGCCTGCCGGTGGGCGCCGTCGGCGGCCGCCGCGACATCATGCAGAAGATCGCCCCGCTCGGGCCGGTGTACCAGGCCGGCACGCTTTCCGGCAATCCGGTCGCCGTCGCCGCCGGGCTGGCGACTTTGAGAATTGTCGATTCTCCTGAGTTCCAGTCGAAAATCGAAAGCGTGACGAAACAACTTGTCGAAGGACTGATGGCCGAAGCGAAGAAGACCAACGTGGTGTTCTCGGCCCAGTCCATCGGCAGCATGTTCGGTCTCTACTTCCGCGCCGCGCCGCCGAAAAGCTTCGCCGAGGTCATGCAGTGCGACAAGGACCGCTTCAACCGCTTCTTCCACGAGATGCTCAAGCGTGGCGTCTATCTCGCGCCTTCGGCTTATGAAGCGGGCTTCGTCTCCGCCGCGCACGGCCAGGCCGAGATCGAAGCGACTCTCGCTGCCGCCAGGGAGTCGTTCAGCGCCTAGACCAGGAACAGGGTCGCCAGGCCGAGGAAGATGAAGAAGCCGCCCGAGTCGGTGACGGCGGTGAGCAGCACCGAGGAGCCGGCGGCCGGGTCGCGGCCGAGCCGCGCGCGCAGCCAGGGGATGCCGACGCCCATCAGCGCGGCGAGCACCAGGTTGAGGATCATGGCGAGCGCCATCACGCCGCCGAGCGCGACGCTGCCGTAGAACATGTAGGCGATGGCGCCGAGCAGCGTTCCCCACAGCGCGCCGTTCAGCAGCGCGACGCCGATCTCCTTGCCGAGCAGCTTCTTCCAGTAGGCGCCCTGGATCTGGCCGAGCGCGAGCGCGCGCACGATCATGGTGGTGGTCTGGTTGCCCGTGTTGCCGCCGATGCCGGCGACGATCGGCATCAGCGCGGCAAGCGCGACCAGTTGCGCGATCGAGCCCTCGAACGCGCCGATGACGCGCGAGGCGATGAACGCGGTCACCAGGTTCACCGCCAGCCAGGCCCAGCGGTTCTTGAAGCTGTCGAGCACCGAGGCGAAGACGTCCTCCTCCTGCGACAGGCCGCCTTCGGCGAGCTGCGAGTCGGCGCTGCGCTGGCGGATGTAGTCGACCACCGCATCGACCGTGAGCCGGCCGATGAGCCGCCCCGCCTGGTCGATTACCGGCGCCGACACCAGATCGTAGCGCTCGAAGGCGCCGGCGGCATCCTCGGCGCGATCCTCCGGCTGGAACCTGACGCTCTCCGCGACCAGCACCTGTCCGACCTCGCGCTCCAGGTCGGCGACGATCAGGCGCGCGAGCGGAAGCGTGCCTTGGAGCCTCTCGCCGCGGTCGACCACGAACAGCTGGTCGGTATGGCTGGGCAGCTCGTCGAGCCGGCGCAGGTAGCGCGTCGCCGCCTCTAGCGTGACGTCGGCGCGCACGGTCACGTGCTCGAAGTCCATCAGCGCCCCGACCGAGCCCTCCGGGAAGGAAAGCGCCGCGCGCAGCTGCGCGCGCTCCTCGGCCGAGAGGGAGCGCACCACCTCCTCGATGACGGCCGGCGGCAGATCGCCGGCGATGTCCGCCAGCTGGTCGGCTTCCAGCGTCTCCGCGGCAGCCACCAGCTCGCTCTTGTCCATGCTGGCGATGAGCGACTCGCGCACCGCTTCCGAGACCTCGACCAGGATCTCGCCGTCGCGATCGGCCTTCACCAGGCCCCACACCGCGAGCCGCTCCTCGGGCGGCAGCGCCTCGAGCATGAAGGCGATGTCGGCGGGATGCGTGCGATCGAGGCTGGCGCGCAGTCCGGCCAGGTCCTGCAGGCGCACCAGCTCCTGCACTTCGCGCAGGTTGCGCTGCAGGTCTTCGGCTTCGAGCCGCTCGTGAGCTTCGGCCATGCTCAGGGGATCTGCGCCGCGCCCATGCGCGCGAGGATAGTGTCTACGCGCCCGGCGATATAGGGCGTGACGCGCGCGCGGTCGTAGCGCCGCGGGCTGGGCAGGACCGCGGCGAGGTACGCCGCCTGCTCCGGCCCGAGCGTGGCGGCCGATGCGCCGAAGTGGTAGCGCGCCGCGGCCTCGGCGCCGAACACCCCCTCGCCCCACTCGGCGACGTTGAGATACAGCTCGAGGATGCGCTGCTTGGACAGCGTGCGCTCCATCATCCAGGTGATGATCGCCTCCTCGCCCTTGCGCAGCCAGGAGCGCTGGCCCGACAGGAACAGGTTCTTGGCAAGCTGCTGGCTGATGGTCGAGGCGCCCGCCACCACCTTGCCGCGCTGCTCGTTCTTGGTCATCGCCTTCTGGATCGCCTCCCAGTCGAAGCCTTCGTGGTCGAGGAACTTCGCGTCCTCGGCGACGACCACTGCGCGCTTCAGGTGGATCGAGACCCGCTCATACGAAACCCACTGGTGGCGCAGGGCCGCCTTGGGATTCTTGGCGCGCAACGCATCGAGCCGGCCTTCCATGAACGCGGTCGAGGCGGGATTGACGCGCGCGAGATAGAGGATGTTGCCGAAGAACCAGAGCTGCACCGCCACGAAGGCGATGACCAGCGCGCCCAGCGTGTAGCAAAAGCCCTTCCACAGCGCGACCAGCACGCGCCACATGCCTCCTCGCCTAGCCGCCACGCAGCTTCCGCAGCACCGGCGCGGTGTCCGGCCGCACGCCGCGCCAGACGAAGAACGATTCCGCGGCCTGCTCGACCAGCATGCCAAGCCCGTCGCTGACGCGCGCCCCGGCGGCGCGCGCAGCGGCGAGGAACGGCGTCTCGCGGCCGTAGACCATGTCGTAGGCAAGGGCGGCCCGCCCGAACGCCGACGCTGGCAGAGGGGGGGCTGCATCGAGCAGGCTGGCCGAGGTGGCGTTGATGATCAGGCCGAACGATTCGTCGCCCAGCTCCTCGTAGCCGCAGCCGCGGGTGCGCGGAAAGCGGGCCGCGAGCGCCTGCGCCTTCGCCACGGTGCGGTTGACGATGACCAGCTGCGCCACCCCCGCTTCGCGCAGCGCGCCGATGACCCCGTGCGCGGCGCCGCCGGCCCCCATCACCAGGGCGCGGCCGCTGCGCAGATCGAAATGCAGGTTGCGCTCCAGGTCGCGCACCAGCCCGACGCCGTCGGTGTTGTCGCCGAAAACGGTGTCGCGGAAGTCCAGCGTGTTGACGACCTCCGCGGCGCGCGCCCGCTCGCTCACCTCGCCGCAGTACTCGAAAGCCTCGTGCTTGAAGGGCAGCGTGACGTTGAGGCCCTTGCCGCCGGCGGCGCGGAACTCGTCGACCGCGCGGCGAAAGCCGTCGCGCGCCACCTCGATGCGGCGGTACTCGATGTCCTGGCCGGTGGCGCGCGCGAACTCGGTGTGGATCAGGGGCGACTTCGAGTGCGCCACCGGATGGCCGATGACCGCGTAGCGCTCGCTCATGGCGTCCGGCTACTCAGTCCAGATCTTGTCGCCCTGGCCGAAGAACCACGTGCGTGTGATCACCAGCAGGTCGGTGTCGCGGCGGATGTCGGCGGGGAAGACCGCGAAGGGCGTCGCCATCTTCACGATGCGAAAGGCGGCGGCGTCGAGCACCTTGAGCCCGGAGGAGCGGTCGAGCTCGATCGACTCCACCGTGCCGTCGGGGCGGATGGTCACCGTCAGCCTGAGGTTGCCGTAGAGCTTGCCGCGCGCTTCGGCCGGGTAGTTGACGCTGCCGATGCGCTCGACCTTCATGCGCCAGTCTTCCTCGTACTGGGCGAAGCGGTACTCGGCGGCGCGCGAGCCGATGAACTTCTTGCGCGGGCGCTTCTGGTATTCCTCGATCTGGCGGTCGATCTGCGCCTGCAGTCGCATCGCGGCGAGCGACAGGTCGGCGAGGTCGCGCCCGCTCGGCTGCGTCGCGGGCTCCTGCGCTTTGTCCGGGCGGCGCACTTCGGCGGGCACGCGGTTCGCCTGCTCCCGCGCCTGCGCGAGCAGGCGCTGCTGCTGCATTTCGAGCTGCTGCACGCGGCGCTGCGCGACGGTGAGGTCCTTGCCTGGATTGCGCGGCTCGATCACCGGCAGGGGCGTCTTGGCGCGGCGGTTCTGGTCCACGTCGCCGCCGCGGTCGAGATTGGCCTGCGCGAGAACGTCGGCCTGCACCGGCCGCTCGCGCGTCTTGGCGTTCACCAGGACCACTTCGAGCGGTTGCGGGGCTCGCCAGCGGATCGCGTCGGGAAAGCGGAAATGCACGGCCAGCGCCATCGCGTGCACCGCAATCGAGAGCCCGAGTGCGGCGCCCAGCACCTGATCCCTGCGCTCGATTGTGAAGTACATTCTCACTTCAGGTTCGCAAGCCTTTCATACTTTAGGCTTTTTGGCCAGTGTCCGCCGCCTCTTCCGGCGGCGGGCTGCCCTCCCCTAGTGTCTCACGGTAGACGCAGGAGACCGTGCGTTCGAACAGGTCGATCTCCTTCAGTTCCAGCCGCACGCGGGTCCCCGGCGCCAGCTCCGGCAGCGAGGGCGCGCGCACCACGAGCGGCAGGGCGGCGAAGCGCACCAGGTTCTCGCGCAGGACGGTGGCCTCGACCTGGGCGACTTTTTCCTGCTGCAGCCAGCGCAGGCTCCAGTAGCTCTCCATCGCCCTCTGGTGCTCGTCGTAGCGCGCATAGGTCACTTCGAACGCCCGCATCGCGCCGAGCAGCGAATCGGAGTTGCGCGAGAACGGGGCGCGGCTGCCGCCCAGGGCCGCCGCAAGCTGCCACTGGTTGAGGAGGTCGACATAGCGGCGCAGCGGCGAGGTCATCCAGGCGTAGCAGGACACGCCGAGCCCTTCGTGCGGCTCGGGATGAACCGACATGCGCACCTTGCCCACCGACTGCACCCGGTAGATCGCCGCCACGTCGCGCTCGGCGAGCAGCTCGCCCCAGCTCGAGTTGGCGAGGATCATCAGCTCGGCGACCAGCTTGTCGAGCGGCGCGCCGCGCTGTCGCGGCACGATGCGCACCCTGCCCTCCTCGACGTAGAACGAGTACTCCGGCGTCGCCACCCCGGCGCTTGGCCTGCCGCGGCGCGCCTCGAGCGCCGTGGCGAGCCGCCACAGCGAGCGCAGCTCGTCCTCGAAAGCGAGCCCCGCCCGGCCGCCGGAAGCGAAGGCGTCGTTCAGCACCTCGTACTGCGCGTGGCGCAGGTTCGCGGCCACCGGCACCCGCTCGAGCCGCGAATGGCGTCCGCGCACCGTGCCGTCCTCCTCGGCGACGTCCAGGTACAGTGATACCGCGACCCGCTCGCCGCCGCTGTCGAGAGAAAAGCGCCCGATCACGTCCGCCGGCAGCATGGTGAACTTGCGCCCCGGCATGTAGGCGGTCGACAGACGCTCGCGGGCGATGGCGTCGAGCGGCGAGCCCGGCGCGAAGCCCAGCGCCGGCGCGGCGATGTGGATGCCGATGCGCAACTCGCCCGGCCGCGGCCGCTCGACGGAGAAGGCGTCGTCGATCTCGGTGGTGCCGATATCGTCCAGGCTGAAGGCAGCCACCTTGGCTAGCGGCAGGTCCGCTGGCTGGGCCGGCAGCGGGTGCGCAGGAAACACGTCGCCGCCCGGGAAGAACTCGTGCAGAAAGCCCTGCAGGTGATACTCGTGGGCGTCGGTCAGCACGCCGCAGCGCTCCAGCAGGCGCGCCGGCGCCAGCCCCGCCTCCTTGCACGCCTGCTCGAAGGCCTTGGTCTCGGGCTTGTTGCGCTCGGGCGCGTAGAGCAGCTCGTGCTTGAGCGCCGCGATCTCCGGCGGGCAGTCGAAGCGCGCGAGCCGCGCCGCCCAGGCCGCGATGCTCTCCTGCACCCGCTTCTTCTTCTCCAGCCCGGCGAGCGCGAGCTTGAGGGTTTCCTCGGGCGCCGCCTGGAAGCGGCCCTTGCCGCGGCGGTAGAAATAGATCGGCGCCGCGTGCAGCTTGACCAGCACCCCTGCGGCCTCCACCGGCGTCGGCTCGTGGCCGACGTATTCGCGCGCGAGCTCCTGGAAGCCGAATTCGTGCTTGCCGCTGCACTCCCAGAGGAAGGCGGCATCAAGTGCGACCGCGAATTGCTCCGCGGCCGCGAGGAGCTCCGCGCCCGAGGGGCGCTCGAACTGCAGCAGCACGTTCGACGCCTTGACCTTCGAGCGCCGGCCGTGCGGGCTTTCGACCTGGAACGAAGCCGGCGCCTGGCCGAGCACGGCCCCGACCTTCAGGTCGCCGTCTTCCTCATAGAGCAGCTGCACGTGCGAACTCGAGAATGCGCGCCAGGTGCTCGGGGAAACTCTGCAGGCTGTGGTCGCCGCCGGGCACGACGCGCTGCTCGGCGCCGGCGTAGCGCGCCACGGCCCTGCGGTAGTCGAGCACCTCGTCGCCGGTCTCCACGATCAGCAGGTAGCGGCTCGGCGTGACGCGCGGCACATAGAGCTTCTCCCACTCGCGCAGGTGGGCTTCGGTGAGCTCGTAAGGCTCGCCGGTGTGCAGGTTCTTCTGCGGGCCGAGATAGGCGCGCAGTCCGACGTGCGGGTCGATGGCGGGATTGATCAGCACCGCTTTCGCGTCGTGCTTCTCGGCGAGGTAGGTCGCATAGAAGCCGCCGAGCGACGAGCCGACCAGGCAGACGCCCGCTTTCCCCGCGGTCAGCTTCTCGATCGCCCGGATCGCGTCGCCGGCGAGCGGCGGCAGCGCCGGGCAGGCATAGTCCCCGCCGAGCCCCTGCTCCGCCAGGTAGCGGCCAAGCACCTGCGCCTTGTGCGATTGCGGCGAGGAATTGAAGCCGTGCAGGTAAAGGATCACGCCGCGGCGCCCACCGCGGCCCCGCCCGCGGCCCCTTCCTTGCCGAAGCGATCGAGCAGCCGTTTGTGGATGCCGCCGAAGCCCCCGTTCGACATCACCAGGACGTGATCGCCGGCACGCGCTTCGGCGGTAACCGCCGCAACCAACGCTTCCAGGTCGGGAAAACACTTCGCGCGCTGGCCGAATACGGCCGCGGCGTCCCATTCCAGACCGGCGCTGTAGACATAGGTGCGGTCGGCCTGCCCCAGGCTGCCGGGCAGCTCGTCCTTCATGACGCCGCGCTTCATGCTGTTCGAGCGCGGCTCGAGCACGGCGAGGATGCGCGCCTTCCCCACCTTCTGCCGCAGCCCCTCCACGGTGGTCCGGATCGCCGTGGGATGGTGTGCGAAGTCGTCGTACACCGTGATGCCGCGCACGCTGCCGCGGACTTCCATGCGCCTGCGCACCCCGGAAAACGAGCCCAGGGACTCGATGGACAGTGCCGGGTCGACTCCTGCGTGGCGGGCGGCAGCCACCGCAGCGAGCGCGTTCAGCCGGTTGTGCGCGCCAAGCAGCGACCAGCGCACCCGGCCGAGGGCCCGTCCCTGCCACGCGATCTCGAATCCGCCGCTCGCGTCCGGCGCCCCGGCCTGCCAGCCCTGCGCAACGCCGAAGTGCTCGACCGGGGTCCAGACGCCTTGGGCGAATACCCGCTTCAAGGCTTCATCCTGTCCATTGGCGATGATCAAGCCGGATTGCGGCACAATCCGCACGAAGTGATGAAATTGCCGCTCAATCGCGGCAAGATCATCGAAGATGTCGGCATGATCCATCTCGAGATTATTCAATATTGCAGTGCGGGAACGGTAGTGCACGAACTTGGAGCGCTTGTCGAAAAAGGCAGTGTCGTATTCGTCCGCCTCGATGACGAAGAAAGGCGCCTCGCCGAAGCGGGCCGACACCGGGAAATCCTGCGGCACGCCGCCGATCAGAAAACCGGGTGCGCGCCCTGCCCGCTCCAGGATCCAGGCCAGCATGGTGCTGACCGTGGTCTTGCCGTGGGTGCCGGCGACCGCGAGAACATGCCGCCCGCTGAGGACCTGCTCCGCCAGCCACTGCGGCCCGGAGACGAAGCGCTCGCCGCGGTCGAGGATCGCCTCCATCAGCGGGTTGCCGCGCGTCACCACGTTGCCGATCACCCAGAGGTCCGGGCGCAGCGCCACCTGCTCGGCGCCGAAGCCCTCGGTGAGCCCGATGCCGAGCGACTCCAGCTGCTCGCTCATCGGCGGATAGACGTTGGCGTCGCAGCCGGTGACGCGATAGCCGGCGGCCTGCGCGATCGCGGCCAGGCCGCCCATGAAAGTGCCGCAGATTCCGAGGATGTGAAGGTGTGGTGTCATGCCGGCAAGGGCGGCATTCTATTCGACGCACTACGCTATGATTTCGAGGCAAAGTCAGGCACGCGATGACCCGCAGGAACAACCGGCAGCTGACCAGCATGCGCGCCCGCATCGCGGCAGCGGCGGCGCGCATCATGGCCGAGGACGGCATCGACGACTTCGCGCTCGCCAAGCGCAAGGCGGCGCGCAGCCTCGGGGCGGCGGCGACCGAAGCGCTGCCCGCCAACGACGAGATCGAGGCCGAGCTCAGGGCGTATCTCGCCCTGTACCAGGCCGAGGAGCATCCGCAGCGCATCACCGAGCTGCGCGCCATGGCGCTCGAGGCGATGCGCGCGCTCGAGCAGTTCCACCCCTACCTGACCGGCCCGGTGCTGAAAGGGACCGCCGGCCCCTACGCCGAGATCGCCCTGCAGCTTTTCCCCGAGAGCTCGAAGGAGGTCGAGATGTACCTCCTCGAGCGCAATATCCCGTTCACCACCCAGGAGGCGCGCCGCTACTCGGGCGACCGGGTCCACGCGGTAAGCGTGTTTTCGCTGCTGTGGCAGGACACCCCCCTCAAGCTCTCGGTATTCGACCCGCGCGACGAGCGCGTCGCGCTCAAGACCTCGCAGGCCGGCCGCGTCATGGACCGCGCCGGGATTGCCGAGGTCGGCGCGTTGCTGCGGAATGACCCCGGGACGGCGTGACGCCCTGATCGTCGGCGCGGTCGCCCTCGGCGCGGGGGCCGCCGGCGCGCTGGTCGGCGCCCTGACGCTGCAGTCGCGAAGCGGCGCCGCGGCGCTCCTTTCGGCCGCCTACCCGGACCTGTCCGGCCGTCCGCGGCAGTTGCTCGAGTGGCAGGGCCGGGTCCTGTTGTGCAACTTCTGGGCGACCTGGTGCGAGCCCTGCCGCGAAGAGATGCCGATGTTGGCCGAACTGCGCGAAAAGTACGTATCTAAAGGCGTCGAATTTGTAGGTATCGGCATCGATCCTGCTGCGAAACTCGCCGAATTCGCAAAAACCTACCAGATTCGCTACCCCTTGCTGGTAGCCGACGCCGGCGTCGCCGGGCTGATGCACGGCCTGGGCAATGGCCCCGGCGGATTGCCCTTCAGCGTGGTGCTCGATCGATCGGGAAGCGTGGCCTACCGCCGCCTGGGAGCCCTGGCCCGGCAGGAGGTGGAGGAGGTTCTGGTTGGCTTGTTGCGGTAAACTGTCGGGTTCTTCGGCGAAAAATGGCCAAAAACGCAAAAGCTGCAAGATCGAAGGTGAGGAGGGTGCTCGTGATCCACGGGCCCAACCTCAACCTGCTCGGCACCCGCGAGCCCAAAGTCTACGGCAAGGAGACGCTGGCTGAGATCAATCGCCGGCTGACCGCGGCGGGCCGGGCTCGGGGGGTCGGAGTGCTCACCTACCAGAGCAACCTGGAAGGGGAGCTGATCGGCCGCATCCACCAGGCCCGCGACGAAGGGGTGGCGTTCATCCCGATCAACCCCGCCGGGTACACCCACACCAGCGTCGCCCTGCGCGACGCGCTCGCCGGGGTCGCGATTCCGTTCGTCGAGGTCCACCTCTCGAACGTCCATGCCCGCGAGCCGTTCCGGCACCACTCGTACTTCTCGGCGCTGGCCGCCGGGGTCATCTGCGGTCTAGGCAGCCAGGGCTACGACTTCGCTCTCGCCTACGCACTGGGGAGAATCGATGGACCTGCGAAAGCTTAAGAAGCTGATCGACCTGGTGGAGGAGTCCGGCATCGCCGAGCTCGAGATCACCGAGGGCGAGGAGAAGGTGAAGATCGTGAAGGGCGGCGGCATCAGCATGGTCCAGGCCGCCGCCGCGGCCCACACCGCAACGGCCGCGCCCGCGCCCGCCTCTGCGAGCCCCGCCGCGCCGGCGCCCGCCGCCGGCGCGCCCGCTCCCGCCGAGCCGCCGGCCGGCCAGGAGGGGCACGTCGTCAAGGCGCCGATGGTCGGCACCTTCTACCGCACCCCCTCGCCGGACGCCAAGCCTTTCGTCGAGGTCGGCCAGACGGTGAAGGAGGGCCAGACCATCTGCATCATCGAGGCGATGAAGCTGATGAACGAGATCGAGACCGACGCCTCGGGCGTGGTCAAGGCGATCCTGGTCGAGAACGGCCAGCCGGTCGAGTACGGCCAGCCGCTGTTCATCCTGGGCTAGGGGATGTTCGAGAAGATCCTGATCGCCAACCGCGGCGAGATCGCGCTGCGCATCCAGCGCGCCTGCCGCGAGCTCGGTATCCGCACGGTGGTGGTGCACTCCGAGGCCGACACCGAGGCGAAGTACGTCAAGCTGGCCGACGAGTCGGTGTGCATCGGCCCGCCGCCCGCGGCGGCGAGCTATCTCAACATCCCCGCCATCATCAGCGCCGCCGAGGTCACCGACGCCGAGGCGATCCACCCCGGCTACGGTTTCCTCGCCGAGAACGCGGACTTTGCCGAGAAGGTCGAGCGCTCGGGCTTCGTCTTCATCGGTCCGCACCCGGAGAACATCCGGCTGATGGGCGACAAGGTGAGCGCCAAGCAGGCGATGATCAAGGCGGGCGTGCCCACCGTGCCGGGCTCGGAGG
>Ga0137441_1000034_pt1 | contig 13407 bp, 11 predicted proteins | sample EasRivERMGT244_2_FD_102323 | JGI IMG/M metagenome (GOLD analysis project Ga0137441, IMG submission 102323) | Soil microbial communities from meander-bound floodplain in the East River, Colorado, USA - East River MetaG ERMGT244_2 | ecosystem: Environmental > Terrestrial > Soil > Floodplain ... | reverse complement strand
CGGTGGAAGCCGACATCGAGCGCGCCCTCGATGCCCCGATCGGCTGCAATGATTCGGCGAAGCTGGGCAAGGCGCGCCGCGTGGACGACGCGGCCGGCCGCTACGTGGAGTTCTGCAAGAGCTGCTTTCCGGCCGATCTCGACCTGCGCGGCCTGCGCATCGTGGTGGATTGCGCGCACGGGGCCGCCTACAGCGTCGCGCCGAACGTGTTCCACGAGCTCGGTGCCGAAGTGGTGCCGATCGGCGTGTCCCCCGACGGCTTCAACATCAACGACATGTTTGGCGCGAGCAGCCCGCAGCAGCTCGAGACCGCGGTGCGGCTGCACAAGGCGGACTTCGGCGTTGCGCTCGACGGCGACGGGGACCGGCTGCTGATGGCGGATGCGGCCGGCAGGCTGTACGACGGCGACCAGCTGCTCTACGCCATCGTCAAGCACCGCGCCGCAAAGGAGAAAGTCGCGGGCGTCGCCGGCACGCTCATGACGAATTTCGCGGTGGAGCAGGCGTTCGCGAAGCTCGGCGTGCCCTTCGCGCGAGCGAAGGTGGGCGACCGCTACGTACTCGAGTTGCTGCGCGAGAAGGGCTGGTTGCTCGGCGGGGAGAATTCCGGGCACCTGCTGTGCCTGGACAAGCACACCACCGGCGACGGCATCGTCTCGGCGCTGCAGGTGCTTGCCGCGCTGCGCCAGTCGAAGAAATCGCTCGCCGAATTGACCGCGGACCTGGTCATGTTCCCGCAGGTGCTGGTGAACGTGCCGGTGCCGAGGGGCTTCGACTGGGAGAAGGATCGATCGATCGCGCAGGCGCGGTCGGAGGCAGAGAAATCCCTCAATGGGCGGGGTCGGGTGCTGCTGCGGCCCTCGGGCACCGAGCCGCTGTTGCGAGTCATGGTGGAGGGGGAACCCAGGCAAGTGGTTGAAGCTGCGGCGAATTCTATCGCCGCAGCGGTGCGGCGGGCTGCGGCCAACTGAGGGCTTCGTTAGTTTCTCGAGTAGTTCGCAACCAGCCGGGGTTTGTGCCCGGAGACGCGTTGCGCATGCTCCAGGAGAAATGCGGCGATGGTTTCGATGTCATCGAGCCCGAAGACCGGCAGCCGGGTTTCCAAGGCAGCATCGGAGGCAATCGCGACGATGTCCGGATCGTAAGGGAATAGAGAATCGGTGCCCGCCGCGGCACGATGGACCTCGAGCTTGGGTATGGGTTCGCGCTTGAAGCCTTCGACGAGCACGAGGTCGCACGGCGAAAGCCGGGCGACCAGCTCGTCGAGCGACGGCTCCGGCGCCCCCCGCAGCTCGTGCATCAGCGCCCACCGCCTGCTGGAGCTGACGAGCACCTCGTTGCACCCGGCCTCCCGGTGCCGGTAGGAATCCTTGCCGGGCTGATCCACATCGAAGGCATGGTGCGCGTGCTTGATGAGCGAAACGCGCAGCCCGCGCGCAACGAGCAGCGGGATCAGCTTCTCGATCAGGGTAGTCTTGCCGTTGCCCGAAAATCCCGCGAAGCCGAACATTCTCATCTCGTTTCTCCCGAAAAAATCGGGGCCGCGTAGGCGGCCCCGCGAATGCGGCGCATGCAGCAGCGCCGCAGGAGGAGGCTCAGGTTTGGTAACGGCGGCTCTTGAAGCTCGCGATTTTTCTGTAATGCTCGCCGCCGCCCATCCTGCGGATGTCGGCCCAGGTGCCCTTGTAGTAGGGGATGACGTTGCGGTCGGTCCAGTCGGTGACCGTATCGCCCACGATGCCGTTATAGCCCCCGAACTGCATGAACGTGTGGCCGCGCTTGACGCTCGCATCGGGATACGCCATCGCGTAGGACGAGCCGTAGTCGTTGTAGACCTCGACGATGTCGCCAGGCTCGACGCCCATCGCGCGCGCATCGTCCAGATTGAGCTCGATGATGGTCATCGGGTAGCGCTCCTTGACATGCGGGTCGTATTTGTTGTGATAGCCCGTCTGCCACACCTCGTTCACCCGTCCGTTGTTGATATAGAACTTGTACTTCGCCTTCTGATCGGCGACCGGCTTGGGCAGGCCGGGCCAGGTCGAGGGCAGGAACTTCGCCTTGCCGTCCTTGGTGTCGAACTTGTTGTCGGTGTAGAGCATCTCCGTGCCGATCAGCTTGCCACCCTTCACCTCCTTGATCGGCATCTGGACGCCGTTATTTCCCGCCTTGCGAAGCAACTCGTACGTCGCCAGGTTCCCGGTGTCCCCTCCTTGGCTGTCGATCTGCCCCGCGCCCGGCTGGCCTGCACGGCGGAAACCGTCGTTGAAGGCATCTTCCTCCGTGCGCCAGTCAAAGCCCTCGAAGCGCTTGGCCATGTCGGCCTTGCCTTCCTTCGCGTACATCGCCTTGAGCGTGTTCGCGATCTCGGCCGCGATCAGGCTGTCGGCCTTGGCCACGCCAGGCGGATCCATGAACTTCTCGGAAAGGCGCAGGCGGCGCTCACCGTTCATCGACGTTAGGTTGATCTCACCCGGATGCGCCGCGGGTAGCGCCAGGTGCGCCGCGTCCATGACCATCGTCGGATAGAGGTCGACCAGCGTCACGAACAGGCCGCCCTTGTTGAGCACGGCATCCGCGATCGTGTCGACTATCTGGTCGATGGTCGCGCCGCGCGCCTTCGCCATCGCCTCCTTGACGATGTTGGCGCGGCGCAGGACGACCTCGCGGTACTGCTCGGCGTTAAGCGTCGTCTGGAACGAGTTGCAGGCCCACATTGTGAGCGTACGGCCGCGGCCCTGGATGATCTCTTTGTCGACGTAGATCTTGTTGCTGAGGTCGGGCGGACGCGTGTAGCCCTCCTGGTGACCGCCCATGCGCACCACACCCGTGCCGCGGCGCCCGACGTTGTGCGTCGCGAGCACCAGATCCACAAGCGCCGACTGGATGAGGTAGTTGTCGTTGCCCCAGATGATGCCCTTCTCGTACCCGTGCATGGTCCGCTTCATGTGGCCCGAGGCCTTGGGCTTGTAAGCCCATTCAGCGGCCTGACGCAGTTGCGCGACCGGGACGCCGGTAATGCGGCTCGTCTCCTCGAGCGACATGCGGTTCGCCGCCAGCGCGGCATCGTAGCCCGTGGTGTACTGCGCAATGAAAGCCCGATCGATCCAGCCTTGTTCGACCACGTGGGTCAACAGCCCGTTGAACAGCGCAATGTCCGTTCCCGGCTCGATCTCCAGGTGCAGCACGCGGTCCTTAGCAACCGTTTCGCAGATCGTTACGGTCGGCGTGCGCCGAGGATCGACAAAGACGATCCGCGCCGGTTCCGCCGTCTCGCCGGCGAACCACTTCCTTTTCTTTTCCACCGTACCGCCCTGGAGATTCGGCAACCAGTGGGCGAGGAAATAGTTTGTCTGTGTCTCGTATTGGTTCGCGCCGATCGACACGATACAGTCGGCGACTTCGGCGTCCTCATAGGAGTTGTTAAGTTCTCCGATACCCATGTCGCGCGTCGCGTGACATTCGGAGTTGTACGCGGGCCGGTTGTGGATGCGAACCAGCGGCGTCTTGAGCGCGCTGAACATCAACTTGCCGGTGCCCCAAGTGTTCTCGAATCCGCCGCCGGCGCCGCCGTGATCGAAGCAGTTGAAAGCGAGTCCGTTCGGGCCTTCCTTGTCGAGGATCCTCTTGGTCACGCCGCAGTAGATCGCCAGCGCCTTGTCCCAGGTTGTGTCGACCCACTGGTCGCCCGTGTACAGGCGCGGATAGGCCAAGCGCTCCTTGCCCAGCCCCTCGGGCGCGTACATGTAGGAGGCCATCTTGCCGCCGCGGGTGGAAGACAGCCCCTGGTTCACGACGCATGCCTTGTCCGGGACGACCATGATGTTGAATCGCTTGCCGCCGGCATCGGCGACGACGTTGGTCATCGCCGGGGTCATCGTCGTGGCCAGGGGAGGAAGCTGCTTGCGGAAATCGAGGCCAAGCGCGTTCTGGTTCGGCGCGCGGCCGCCCTCGTCATTCTCAGGCCACTTATAAACGTGGTACCCGCAGCCGACGATGCAGAAGTGGCAGGTCATATTGCTGCGCTTGGCCGTAACCGGTGGCAGCGCGACGCGATCTTTGCGGCTCATGGTCGGTCCTCTCAGAGCACGTTGGATTGGCGGCCGTAAATGAGGCCGTCAACGGCAACCGCCGTGACGGCGCCGCTCTGTTCGTTGTAGCGCAGCGTGACTTGCGGCAGGTTCTCGGTCGCCTGGCCGCACACCATCTGGCCGGCGAGCTCCGCGTCGAAGACGCTGTAATGGCAGCCGCAGCGGAACGTGCGGGTGCCGGTGTCGTAGCTCACCGGACAGCCCATGTGGGTGCACAGCGTACTGAACGCGACGATGTCCCGGTCCGGACCCACGCCGCCCGGCACCAGCCTGCCCATCTTGACCAGGGTGCACGGCGAGGCCTCGTCCGGAAAGGTGAAACTCACCGGCGAGTTCTCTCTCAATTGCGCGGCCTTCGCGACGACCTTCGGTTTGTAGGGCAGCGTCGCGCGACCCACCTCGCCGGTGGCGGCCTCGGCCATGCCGACACCGCCGAGTGTGGCGCCGGTCGCGGTTGCAACACCGCCAGTGAATTTCAGGAATTGGCGTCGAGAAAGCTTGGCATTCATCGTTGTTCTCCTCCCGTAGTTCGTGGATTGCTATGGCGTAGGGCTTCTACATTCTGAAGCGAAAGCCGTGCCAAGGACCTTGCGGCCATAACGCCTTGAGCAAGCGTGGCTTTTATTTTATTTAGAACAAGTACTGTTACGGATCGGTAACCCACTTTTCTGCTCTATGGTCAGACTGGTTACGCTCCGGTAACGTCCGCCAAGGGGGAGGAGATATGGAACCAAGTCGGCGGGCCATACTCGCGGCGCTCGGAATCGGGGCATGGGCGCTTGCCTCGAAAACGCGCGCGCAGGCACAGCTGCGCATCGGCCTGACGGCGGTATTCCTGGACGACGAGATCCGCTTCCTGCTCCGCTGGCGCGCTTACCTGGAGCAGCGCCTCGGGCGCAAGGTGGAATTCGTGCAACGGGGGCGCTACCGCGAAACCGTCGAACTCTTGCGCGAGGGGCATCTCGAAGCGGCCTGGATCTGCGGCTTTCCCTATGTGCGCTTCAGGCGCGAATTGCGGCTGTTGGCGGTCCCGCTGTTCGAAGGCAAACCGCTCTACCGCTCCTATCTGATCGTACCGGCGTCGGATTCCGGGACGCGCTCGATCCTCGACCTGCGCGGGAAAGTGTTCGCGTTCTCCGATCCCGATTCGAATTCGGGCTTCCTGTATCCGAACTACGTTCTGCGCACTGCAGGCGAGCCTCCGGAAGCGTTCTTCAAGCGCGCTTTTTTCACCTGGGCGCACCGTAAAGTGGTCGATGCCGTGTCGACCAAGCTCGCTCACGGTGGATCGGTCGACGGGTATGTCTGGGAGACGCTGCGCTTGGCGCCCGGCAGGCTCACGGAGGGGACGCGCGTCGTAAGCAAGTCTCCGGAGTTCGGTCATCCGCCAATCGTGGTGCGCGCCAATCTCGCGCCTGAGCTCGCGCAGGATCTGCGCGACGCGTTCACCGGCATGACCAGGGATGCCGAGGGAAAAGCGTTGCTCGCGACGCTCAACCTGGACGGCTTTGCGCTGGGAAGCGATCAGCTGTTCGACTCGATCGAAGCCATGTGGCGGATCGTGCAACCGGGCTGAGGCAATGCGCTTTCGCGACTTGAGCCTGAGCGTCAAGATTCCGATTCGGGTAACCGTACTGGTGGTGGCAACAGCTTTCGCCGTCACCATCACACTTCTGTGGCGGGAATACGAAGAACTGCGGCGCGACCTCGCCAACAGCTCGGCGAGTCTGGGCGGCTTGCTGGCGACATCCCTGGTCGCGCCGCTCACGCACGACGACCTGTGGCGAGCGTTCGAAATCGCGCGAGCGCCGGTCGCCGGCGCCGCGGCCGGATCCACCGTCACGCCGCGTCACGTTACCGTCTTGGATAAGGAGCGCCGCGTTTACGTGTCAAGTGATCCGGTGCGCTTCCCGTTCGGGCTCCGCTTGGATGCGCTGCTCCCGACCGAACGATCCGTCAGCGATGTCTCAGGGTTCGTTGAAACTGCGGACGGCGATCTGGTCAGCATCACGCCGGTGACCGCGGACGGCGTGGACCTCGGCCTGCTGCTGCTGGGCTATTCGAACGCGCAGTTCCGGCCGCGCTATGCCGACCTGGTGCGACGCGCCATCCTCGGCACGGCCGGCGTCCTCTTCCTGCTGCTGCCGTTGAGCTGGCTGTACGCGCGGCGGACCGCCGCCCCGTTGGTGCGCTTTGCGCGCGAGATGGAGCGGATCGGGCGCCGCAGTGCCCACGCGCCGGAATCCGGAGGTGACACGCGCGGCGACGAGTTGCAGCGCGTCGGGGAGTCGTTCCGCCGCATGGTCGCTGCAATCGACGAGAAGGAAAGCCTCGAGCGCCAGATGGTCATCGCCGATCGTCTGGCCGCGATCGGCCGGCTGGCGGCGGGCGTCGCGCACGAGATCAACAATCCGCTAGGCGGGATGCTGAACGCGCTCAGCACCTTCCGGCGGCACGGGCGGGGCGATCCGATGGCACTGCGTACGGCCGCCCTGCTCGAGCGCGGTCTGCTGCAGATTCGCGACACGGTGAGCGCCCTGCTGGTGGAAGCGAAGGCGGGCAGTCATCCGCTCACGCCGGATGACATCGAGGATGCCCGCATGCTGGCGCTGACCGACGGCATGGCGAAGTCCGCGCGGCTCAGGTGGCGCAACGACCTGCAGGAAACGTTGGCGCTCCCCTCCACGCTGGTGCGGCAGATCCTGCTCAACCTGTTGCTGAACGCGGAGCATGCGGTGCGCTCCGATGGCGAGATCGAATGCCGCGTGCATTGCAGCGACGGAAGCCTGCGCATCGTAGTGCGCAACGACGGCGCGCACATCCCCGGCGAGCGCCTGCAGCACCTGTTCGAGCCGTTCGCCGTCGAAGGTGCCGACGGGTCCGGGCTGGGCCTGTGGGTCACCTATCAGATCGTCCGGGAGCTCGGCGGCTCGATCGCCGTGCAAAGTGCTCCCGGAAACACGGAGTTCGACGTATGTCTGCCCGTCCCGAAAGCGGCTTGAACGCGATACCCGCGCCACGGCTGTGCCTGGTCGAGGACGACGCGATCATGGGCGAGTCGCTGTGCGACCGGTTCCAGCTCGAGGGCTTCGAGGTGGATTGGCGGCGCACCGGCGGCGAAGCACTGCGTGCCATCGAATCGCGTCCCTACTCGGTAGTGATCAGCGACGTGCGGCTGCCCGACCGCAGCGGCGAAGCGCTGTTCGGCGAAGTGAAGGGCAACGTCACCAATCCCCCGCCCTTTGTATTCATCACCGCCTTTGCTTCGGTGGATCGGGCGGTGGCCCTGCTGAAGGAGGGGGCGGCGGACTACGTCGCCAAGCCCTTCGATCTGGATGATCTCGTCGCCAAGGTGCGTTCGCTCAGCTCAGCGCACCACGGCGACGACGCGCCTGCGCACGAGGCCTTCGAACTGGGAATCTCGGCCGCGATGCGCAGCATCGCGCAGATGGTGCCCCGCGTCGCGCGACATGCCTCGGCGGTCCTCGTCAGCGGCGAATCCGGCGTCGGCAAGGAGCGCGTTGCGCAGCTGGTCCATCGCCGCGGTTCGCGCGAGGGCGCGCCGTTCGTGCCGGTGAACTGCGGCGCCCTGGCGGAATCGCTTCTCGAGTCGGAGTTGTTCGGATATGAGCGTGGCGCATTCACCGGCGCGACGCGCGCGCACCAGGGCCTGGTCGAAGCGGCGGACGGCGGCACGCTGTTTCTCGACGAGATCGGGGACATGCCCCTCGCCATGCAGATGAAACTGCTGCGCGTGATCCAGGATCATCGCGTCACTCGTGTGGGTGGCACGGCGCCGCTCCCCGTGCGCTTCAAGCTGGTGTGCGCGACGCACCGGGATTTGCGCAAGATGGTCGAGGCGGGCCAGTTCCGCGAGGATCTGTTCTTCCGCATCAACGTAATCCAGCTGCGCATCCCGCCGCTGCGCGAGCGGCGCGAGGACATCCTGTGGTTCGCGCAGCGCTTCCTCCTGGAGTGCGCCGAGAAGCATGGCGTGCCGCGATTCACGTTTTCACCCGGCGCGGAATCGGCGTTGACGGGCTACCCCTGGCCCGGAAACCTGCGCGAACTGCGACACGCCATCGAGCGAGCCTGCATCCTGTCCAATGCGCCGGTGCTGGAGCCGGGCCTGTTTTTCGAGGATGGCTGGACGCAAGGCAACGGCGAGCCGGCGCATGCCTCGCTTGCCGGACATCTCGCGGCCTGCGAGCGCCGGTACATCGAGGGTGCGCTGGCCGACAGCGGCCAGCAGATCGGCAAGGCGGCGACCTTGCTTGGCATCAGCCGCAAGAACCTGTGGGAGAAGATGAAGCGGCTTGGGATCCCGCAGCCATAGCGCATGCGGTGGGTCAGAGCACCGCGCAAGGCCTTGATCCAGCATCTCAATCGGCTGTCAGTCTGTTGATCGACACTCGTAGCTTCGCAGTTTTCCCCGCGACTTGCCGATCGACCGTAGCCTTTTCGTACCGCTTTCTTACTCGCATCAATTACGCGGGCGAACCTCCGCTTCTACAAGATCACTTTCGGACAGAACCAGTCATTCGTTAACGGTAGGTTCTAGCCCGGATTGGCCCCCCAATCTGGGCAAGACTAAACACTCTTGGTTGCCGCACGACGCTCTACCATGGCCGAAGGACTAACGCGAGTGGCGAAGCGCATGTAGATAGTCTCCAATCTCACGTCGTCAAGACTCAAGGCGCTGCCCGAATCCATTCAGCAACGGTTGCGGGAGCCGGGATGCGGCCGGATGACACCAGCTTGCCATTAATCATCAGGCCCGGAGTCTTGAGCACGCCGCTGGCAATGATGTCCTGCATGTTCGTCACCTTGACGATTTCCGCCTCTACCTTCAGCAATGCCACTGCCGTGCGCGCAACCTCTTCGAGTTTTTTGCAATTGGCGCAGCCCGGTCCGAGTACCTTGATGGTGATCATGATCAGACTCTTGTCGTTGAAGGTGTTTGCCGTCCGGCAACAAACAGCAGCGTCGCCAGAACCGTGATGAATCCCGCCAGCCCGAGCGCCAGCTTCCACAGCGAGGCGCCATCGATCCAGGCACCGTAGATCATGCCCGCGCTGGCGCTGAACAGGGCAACCAGTCCGACATAAGTCCATGTCTTCCTGCGACCGATGATCGCAGCGAGGATCAGTATGCTCTGCAGCGACAGTTCCGGATCGGACATCAGGTACGCCAGCAGCGGGCCGCGGTGCATGCCCAAATCGAGGAACATTCGCGCGATCGGGACTTCGACCAGGGTCGGGAAATACATGAACACCCCGAACGCAACCCCGGCAAGGTTGCCGACGACTGTATTCGCACCGGCAAGCGCCTCGATCCACTCGGGCCGAATCAGCACACGGATCATGCCGACGATAAACACCCCCATCACCAGCAGCGGGAAGATCTGCTTCACGAAACGCCACGATTCCCACAGCCAGTCCCTGATCGCTTCCGGTGACAACCGGCTGCGCGCAATTCCATACAACACGGCCAGCATGGCCGCGACGCCGAAGAACTTTCCCGTCAACCCGATGCGCAGGCCGGAGGGTGTCGCCTGCACGGCGAGCGAAGCCAGCAGCAACGTCAGCGTTATCAGTGCCAGGCTCGCCCATGTCCACCGGTTTGCCCCGTCGTGGATGTTCTCCAGACCGCGCCAGGCGCTCCATCCGATCGCCGCCAGCAAGACGATCAAGGCGACGCCCTGAATCGAAACGCCTTCTTCACCCTTGCCGGGATCGTAAGGTACGAGGCGATCGAGGGTTCCCTGCCAGGTCAGCGCGTCAGACAAGGGCAGATCGAACTGCACATGGGCGTTGGTCAGAATGCCGAGCTTGAACGTCCCTGCAAGCAGCAGCACGACCCACGCCAGTAGGAACAGCAGCGCGCCGCCCGTCATGCCAGTCCCGACATGGTTTGCAAACAGGGCGTCAGCGGCGCGCTCGTGGTCAGCGTCGTCCGCGCGGAAGATCAGCGCCATGATCAGCCCAATACCGATACCGAACACCAGCGACAGGATCAGCCTGGCAATCGCCAGGTCTGGGCCGATGATGCCGCCGGTGTAGACCAGCGCAAGAATGTTCGCAGCCGGTGCGAAAAACAGAAATGTTATAGCCGGCCCCAGACCGGCGCCTTTCTTGTAGATGCCGGCAAACAGCGGAACGATGGTGCAGGAACACACGGCCAGCAGTGAGCCAGCCGCGGCGGCGGCCGGGTAGGACACGGCTTTGCTGGAATTGCGCCCCAGGAATCGGGTAACGGTTTCGGTCGGGATCAGCGCCGCCATCGCACCGGCGATGAAGAACGCCGGCAATAGGCACAACAACACATGCGCAGCAAGATAGGCGGCGAGATTTCCGATCCCACCATAAAGCACGGGCAAGACAAAGGGGAAGAACTCAAACACTGCGGAGTCTCACCTTAACGCGGCGGCGCTTCCGGTGTGAGGTCCAACAACTGAGAGGAAGCGACCAAAGCAGCTTTGAGAAAGAGTTTCTCGGGAATAGCCTCGAACGTAGTTCCCTCTACCTCTACCGTTCGACACTCTGATTCGCCACAAACAGAACAGCAACGACTGTTCCCGACTCTCGCACCAAGCCATTCCTCCATGGGTCTGCCCGCGATCCAAATGCGGTTGGACTCGGAGGGATTGGCCTTGAACGATTGTTCGTCAATTGCTCTAATCTCAAGGGTTGGCTCAATGCCCAAGGGGCGGAGCGTCTCTTTGAGTTTGCTGACGGCCTGCTGCATCTCCCGATGAGTGGCGCTGCAGCGATCACACGTCTTCCCGCCTGAGCTCACGAGCCTCTGCCAAACTATCGGTAGCAATGTCACAACAATGATCCCACTCTTCCCGGTAAGCCTAGCCATCCTGCGCGCTTCGTACCGAACGAGCTTGACTTGCGTCAACTGACGAAATGCGGCGGACTCCGGAAGATCTGCTTGAAAGATCCGCCGGTCCTAAACGCAGCGAACACGTAGCGTTCTTGGCGGTTAGCTACTGTTCTTGGCGAGTGAGGGCAGGCCAAAAACAACGACTTAGGTTGGTCGGGTAAGTCTGCTCCGGGGAAAAATGCTTGCCATTTGTTCATCATTTCCATATTATTGGAAAGATGGAAACGAAGCAGGCAGTCCAAGCGCTCAGCGCACTCGCGCAGGAAACGCGGCTCGCAATCTTCCGGCTGCTGGTCCAGGCGGGGCCCGATGGCATGGCGGCGGGGCAGATCGGGGAGAAGCTCGACCTCGCTCCCGCTACGCTGTCCTTCCACCTCGCCGGCCTGACGCGCGCCGGGCTGGCGCGCAGCCGGCAGGAGGGCCGCTTCGTCATCTATTCGACCGATTTCCAGGCTGTGAACGCGCTCGTCGGCTACCTCAGCGAGAACTGCTGCGGCGGCCGCACGTGCGCACCTTCTACAGGAGACCCGCATGAAAAGATTCCACGTGCACGTCGCCGTGCATGACCTCGAAAAGAGCATCCGCTTCTACAAGGCGATGTTCGACGCGGAGCCCACCGTAAAGAGGGCGGATTACGCCAAGTGGCATCTGGAGGACCCGCGCATCAACTTCGCGATCTCGCAGCGCGGCGCGAAGACCGGCGTCGATCACCTCGGCATCCAGGCCGAGAATGCAGAGGAGCTGCAGGGGCTGCGCTCGCAACTTGCGCAGGCCGACGTCGTGATCATGGACCAGCAGAATGCCACCTGCTGCTATGCCAAGAGCGACAAGCACTGGACCATCGACCCGCAGGGCATCGCTTGGGAGTCGTTCCACACACTGGAAGGCGCGCCGCGCTACGGAGATGACACGCGCCTGCAGGTGAGCGAAGCGAAGGCAGCCTGCTGCGCGCCGGCCGTTGCCTGAATGGGCCTGTTCGAGCGCTGGCTTTCGCTCTGGGTATTCCTTTGCATCGTCGCCGGCATCGCACTCGGCCAGTGGATGCCGGCGCCGTTCGAGGCGCTGGGGCGCCTGGAAGTGGCGCGGGTCAACGTCCCGGTTGGGCTGCTCATCTGGGTGATGATCATCCCGATGCTGCTGCGCATCGACTTTGCTGCGATGGGGCAGGTGCGGCAGCATTGGCGCGGCATCGGCGTGACGCTGGCGGTCAACTGGCTTGTGAAACCCTTTTCGATGGCGCTGCTCGCGTGGTTCTTCCTGCGACAGGTGTTCGCGCCTTATCTGCCAGCGGCACAGATCGACAGCTACGTCGCGGGGCTCATTCTTCTTGCCGCAGCGCCTTGCACCGCGATGGTGTTCGTGTGGAGCCGTCTTACGCAGGGCGATCCCTACTTCACGCTCAGCCAGGTGGCGTTGAACGACGCCATTATGGTCGTCGCCTTCGCGCCGATCGTCGCACTTCTGCTGGGGCTCTCGGCGATCGTAGTGCCCTGGGCTACGCTGCTGACGTCGGTGCTTCTCTATATCGTGGTTCCGGTAGCGATCGCGCAGGCGTGGCGCAAGGTGCTGCTGGCGCGGGGCGAGGCGCGGCTGCACGCGACGCTCGCGCGCATTCAGCCGTACTCGACGGCGGCACTGCTCGCCACAATCGTGCTCCTCTTCGCGTTCCAAGGGCGGCAGATCCTTGCGCAGCCGCTGATTATCGCCATGCTGGCGGTGCCCATTCTGGTTCAGGTGTACTTCAACTCCGGCCTCGCGTACCTGCTTAACCGGCGCTTTCGCGTCGCGCACAGCGTGGCGGGTCCGTCGGCGCTGATCGGCGCGAGCAACTTCTTCGAGCTGGCGGTGGCGGCGGCGATCACGCTGTTCGGGTTTGACTCCGGCGCCGCGTTGGCGACAGTTGTCGGCGTGCTGGTCGAAGTGCCCGTGATGCTCTCCGTGGTGCACGTCGTTAACCGGTCCCGGCCCTGGTACGAGAGGAGCGCGGCGTGATCGAAGCACTGAACAGCGATTGCTTCTGCGTGAGCCTGGACAAGGACGCACTGCGGCGCGCCCTCGAGGTCGATCCCGCGGCGCAGGGGCTGCACGCGATGATCGAGGAGCGCTGCCCGCATCTTTTCGCGTCGCTGCCGCTGTTCGTCTCGCGCGAGCACGTCGACGAGATGGCGGCCGTGATCCGGGCTGTGGAGGAGGTGATCGCGCTTCCCGCGTACCGCGAGGCGGCGCTCGCCTGGGCGCCTGCCATCGCGCGCCATGATCCCGGCGCGGCCGGCGCCTTCATCGGCTACGACTTCCATCTCGGTGCGCAAGGTCCGCGGCTGATCGAGATCAACACCAACGCGGGCGGCGCGCTGCTCAACGTGATCCTGGCGCGCGCGCAGCGCGCCTGCTGCAAGGAGATCGAGGTCCTGGAGAGCGGGCCGGT
>Ga0137441_1000033_pt1 | contig 13632 bp, 21 predicted proteins | sample EasRivERMGT244_2_FD_102323 | JGI IMG/M metagenome (GOLD analysis project Ga0137441, IMG submission 102323) | Soil microbial communities from meander-bound floodplain in the East River, Colorado, USA - East River MetaG ERMGT244_2 | ecosystem: Environmental > Terrestrial > Soil > Floodplain ... | reverse complement strand
CGCCGGAACACTTCAGCGAGCACCGGCGCGCTCGGCTTCCACAGTCGCTGACCGCCCTTGGTCTTGACCGCGAGGAACGGGCGCACGTCTTCGAGATCCCAACAGCAGCGGCCGTACGTGCCCCCGAGCTCCCACACGTTGCGGCTCCCGTCCTGATAGGCGTGCCACCCGACAAGCCGGGCGATCCCAACGATGCAGCCCTGAGCATGCGTGATCTTCGGCGGGACGTTACGCGCAGCGGGCCCGAACTCGCCCGCGTAGAGCTTCCGCCACATCGCAGCATCCCAACCGCCGCCCGCGTGCAGCAGGAGATAGCCGCCGATCAACCACGCGGGCGGGGACCAACTCCGGTTTTCGATCCGCTTGTCGGCCCACAGCATCACCCACGGCCATGGACGAGTGAGCGTGATCGCGCGAATCGGCGCGCCGCTTCGAGCACGAGGCCCGAGCGGGGCTCTGTCCCAACAGCGCGTCACAGCGCGCGAAGCGCCTTCGAGATCCGCACGAGGCCGCGGATCGTCACCTGCGCAAACATCAGGTAACAACTTCTGCATTCTAGATCCTCACACTTTCCGCAGCCGCAGCTGACGATCTTCGCTAGCTCTTCGCGCAACTCTCGAACGAGCAACAACGCTTCCCGATCCCCCAGCGTCGCCACAGCTCAAGCCCGCGCGCGTTCGTTTCGGCTCTGAAGCTCTACGCTCGTTCCCTTCGCTTGCGCCGTGCGCAACATCCCCGTTAGCAGCGGACCCGCGTCCTCGAGCAACAGCTTCGAGCGGGACTCAAGGTAAGCGCGCACGAGCTCTTGAAGCTCCGTAGCCACCCCGAGCAACAGCGGCGCGTCCGCCTTGCCGTCGCAGCAGGTGAGCTCGAACGAGAACCCCACCGCGATCTCGGGGACAATCGACGACTCGGGCTCTACGAGCTGCACGCGCTCACAGCGCGCATGCACAGCTACAGTTAGCGGCTTCGGATCGGTTGGCATTTACAGGTCTCCTTCGAGCGTGGCTGCGTTGAACCTGACCCGTGACGGGTCGAACTTTACGAGCGCGGCCGAGTACCCGAGCCGCGAAGGATGGCGCGGATGACCCGCGGCCGTTTGTCCAAGACAATGCGGACCGAAGAACGGCGCGCCCACGAACGCCTCGCCCGCGATGATCGAGTAAAGGCGCAACACCTCCTGCACGCGAGCTCGCGCTTCGAAGGGCACAACGCCCCAAGCAACCACGAACGGAACGCCATCGCGCAGCGAGCCGCGCATCGCGTCAGTGAGCGCAATCTGTCCGAGAGCAGTTAGCCGCTCGTCTTCGGCCATGGCCCACAGATCGGCCGGAAGCGTCGCGATCCGGTCGTAGAGATTCACGATCTCGATCCCGCCGTAGCCGAGCGCTCGCGCGAAACCGATACACTTGCGCACCGTGAGATCGTCTGACTCTTCGCTCGCGATGCTCGGGTTGAGCATGCAGAAGACGAGCCGCGGCCCGCGCGCCCACGAACGCCACAGCCGATAGCGGTACTTGCGATCGTTCGAGAAGCGCGCGCCGCTCGTTGGATCCGCATCGAGCAGCGAGAGTTGATTCCCGTTCGTCACCGGCTCGATCGCGATGCCCATTCGCCGCAAGTCCTCGAGCAACAAACCGCGAGCCCAGGCTTCGATCTTGTAGCCGCGCCGCCGCAACGCGCGAAGCGCCTGATACTCGGGTTCGCTCAAGCGGATGAGCGTTGCGCGTTGCTTCTGCCTAAATGCCACGAGCGCGCACCCCGAACTCTCCGCGCGCAAACTCGCGCGGTCGAACTACATCGCCAGAAAGCCGCGCGTAATCGATCCAGCCCCACAGCGACGGTCCCACTTGATTCCATGCGCGCTCAGGATCGCGCGACTTCGGATCGCGCTCACACGCCGCGGAGAGATAGTCCACGAAGCACAACGCGAGCTCTTCGGTATCGAAGTCGGCGACAGCCGAACCCGATGGCACGTGATCGACAGACCACGCACGCGCCGGGCGTACACCAGGCGGCAGAACGAAAGGCACGAGCATTCCCTCGGTCGCAGTCCGCAGCGCGAACCGGCCGACCCGAAAGCCCTTCACGCGCGCAATGTAGCAACGCCCATCGTCGGCAATGATGCGAACGCGATAGGTGCAGGCGTGAGGCGAGTTGGCGAACAACATCGGCCCCCCTCAATCGCTGTGCGAAAGGACCGGGTTTTTTCCGCGAATACAGCGCGCGAGCGCGCGCACGTGCGGGTTGTCGTGATCAAGATCGAGCTTCAACACGCCGTGCGCGTCGAGATCGAGAATGCACTTCTCGAGGACTGCGGCGTAACTCGCGTCGCAGCCCGGCCGGGTTACTCGCGCGGCGGGGACCGCCGCACATGCATCGAGGATTTCGAGCAACCCCGCAGAGGCCGCGTTCACGACCATCCGCACGAACAGCACCACGTGAGCATCCGATCCGCTCCCGTGGACTTCGAGCCCTTGCACGATGAAGCCCTCGAGCAGCGAGCGTGCACGGAAGCTCATCGACTCGAAGCGACGGGCACCCACGAGCAACGCAGCAACAGGCGCGATCCGAACATCCGACATTAGCAACCCTCCACGATGGGCCGGCCTAACGCAGCCGGGATAGTAGTCCTCGAAATGGCCCGACGAAAGCCAACGCACACGTGTTCATTCTTTCGGGTCTCGAGGGTTCGGCCCCGCCCTCCAACCGCGCGCCCCGTTGGGGCGCGCTGCCCCGCCCCCCGCTCGTTGGCGGGGGGCTTCCACCTCCGCGCTAGGAGCGCTCCGGGTCCGGTGGACTTATCGACAGAGTATGAACGGAACTGCGGCGCGGCCGGAGCGCGCTGCTATCCCGCGCAGTGGGGCAGCGATCGCAGCGCTGGAAAGACTGGACAGCCACGACGATCGAGCCGCTGCGCGCGACGAAGCGCGCGCTCAACGTGTGCTCGCGCACCGCAACGTCAACAGCAGGACGCACCGCAACCGCTATCGGCAACCGTTAGGCTTCGATCGGCTCCGCTGTGAACAGCGAGAGTTGCGGGTTCTCGTCCCAGCGAGGTGGGCCCTGCGCGCGCTCCCCTCGCGTATCGGGTTCGAGCGTGACCCGCGTACTGCCGACCGCTCCACAACAGGGGCACGTCTGCGGCTCGTACGGGAGCCAGAAGTAACGACTCGAGACCGACAGGCGCCGCCGCTCCAACGCGAGATAGATCTTGCTGAACTGGTACGGGTCGATCAGCTCGCCGCCCGCCTGGATGTCCTTCACCAGGTACTTGATCAGCTCTTTGCCTGGGTCGCCGTGACACGCGCGGATGTCGACCACGGGCCACTCGAGCTCATCACCGGCTCTGCCGTCCGCTCGTTCGCGAGCCGCGAGCAGGATCGCTTTGCGATCGCGATCGAGCGTGCCGCACACCTCGAGCAGCTCCGCTTGCGCGCGCCCCATGGCGAGCACGTCCGCAAGCTGTCTTCGAGGCAAGCGCGCGCGCGCCTCTCGGCTCAACGACCGCGCCCACCACGCACGGATCAGCGCGTGGTGAATGAACGGCCCGATCATCCACACATGCAGGTGTGCGTGGCCCACCCGCTCGGTTGGCGTGACCTCGACCACGCGAAGGAACGGAAGCGCTCGCGCAAACTCGGGATCGATGTGAAGCCGCTTCTCGAGGAACCGCCGCACGCGCCGGATGAACTTCGGCCATGCATCGTAGAGCGCTCGAACGTCCGCCGCGGGATCGCCGCTGTCGGGATAGGTCAGGGTCAGGAAGCGTTCGCCCCATCGACGCTTGGCTGTGCCTGGCGCATTGCCGTTCAAGTAGTGCTTGTAACGATCGAGCGCTGCTTTGCGAGCCCTCGAGAAGGATGCGCGCATACGCTGCGCTCGACGCCCGCGACAGTGCACGCACACCCGATGCTGCCCGCAGCGGGAAACGTCGCGCTTCACCAAGTGCTTACACGAGCCGCAGTGCATCGAGATCGCGCGTTCTTTGCAATCCGCAACACGCACGAAGCGCACGCGCTGGCCAACGCCGCGCACGCGATGCCACTTCACCGTGCTCTGATGCATGCAGAGCACCGAACGGCCAATGCGTCGCGTCACGTCTTCGCCGTCCGCATCCACCCAACCGACTAACGCGCCGTCTTCGTTGGTGATCGGCACGCAGTCACAGCCCGAGCGCATCGCCTCGTTGGCTTTGTTCTCGTGCTCTGCCGCGAACTCTGCTCGGGCCTGCACCGTGTAGAAGGCCACCGATTTCGCCCACTCCGCTCGCGCAGTCGGAGTTGTAGCGGCGGGGACCACGAGCACCGCGCGATCTCTATCGGATCCGTGCCGCGCCTCACAAGCCAGATCGCGATCGGAACGCTTCGAGCGCTTCCGCCGCGTGCATCATCCGGCGTACGAGCTCCTCCCACAGTGCCCGGTGTTCAGGATCCGGAATCTGATTCAGGTCTTGTTCGATCGTCGAGCGCACTGCGAGATCCATTCCCCGCCAAATCTCCTGGAACCTCGCGCGCATCGCCGGAGTCAACGTCCCCTGATCCGTTTTCTCCGGTGTCGGCTCCGCACCCGCTTTCGCTTGCTTCTTCGCCATCGCGTCCCGGTTGCCAGTAGCAGTCAGCACACAACCCGCCGCGCGCCGCGCCACGAGGAGTTTCGGTGCCTGGCGTGTGTTGCCCACACTCCCGGCAGTGATCAAATCCGCACAAGTCGCGCAACCGGATGTCCAAGTTGTGCGAGCAGTCCGGACAGCGCTGGTAATCAGTCCAACGCGTTCGCAGCAAACACGGGTGCGGTCCCGCCTTGAACGGGCACCGCTCATCGATTCGCCGCAGCCACGAGAGCTCATCGCGATAGCCGGCGCGCTTCGTCGTCCACGGCACACCCACTGACCGCTGAGCGGCAGCGGGATCCGTGGTCGTACCGACACATCGGAACCCGCCGCCGCCTTCGAGCCGCTCCCAGAGCGGTCGCTCAATAGCCGTCGTCGTCGCCATCGCCGGGCGCGTCGCCGTCGCTCGGGCCTGGGTCGTCGTCGCGGCTTTTCTTCCGATCGCGACCTCGAGCGCGGTTCCTCGAGCGCCCACTTCGCCGGCCGCCGCCTTCTTCTTCTTTCTCTTCGTCGTTGCGCTTGAACGCCACGATCCGGATCCCCGCATCGGGATCCATGCCGACCGCCGCGAGGCCGGGCTTGATCATGATGCTGAACCCGCCGCCGGTCTTGTGCGGCCACATCGCGCCGATCTCGGTCTGCCGTTTGTCGTCGTCCGGATCGTGTTGCACCACGATCCTATGCGAGGGCTTGCGCCCCTTTCCTTCTGCCATCGGGTCTCACTCCTTCACGTTGAAACAGCGAAGCGCCCACCACGGGCGCCTCGCGCTCATCTCTCGATCTGGCGCGCGACGCTTGCCGCCGCGTGTTTGTTCACGCCGCGGCTTTGAGCTTCGCCGGCAGCTTATCGAACACGATCGCCGCCACGTCTGCGCGCATCGCGTAGAAGCAGATCGCTTGCGCGGCTTCAAAGTAGTTCGAGAACCGCTGCGGTCCGCGCTCGCGGAACGCTGCATCGGTGTTCTCGCTGTGCATCATCACGAAGGGCAACGCCCACGTCTCAGTGATCCAGGCGTAGCCCTCGATCGCATCGTTCAAAGTCTTCTCGACGAAATCGAGATCGCCCTTTGCTTTGCGACGATCCGCGAGAACCTTCCGCGCCAGCTCGCGTACCTTCCGGTTGTACTGAGCGGGCGTGATCTTCTGATGGGGCGCGCTTGGCTTGGTGCTCCTGTGCTTCGCCCGCTTCGTGGCTCTGCGCTTCATGGCTCGGACCCTTCCTCGGACTCTTCGTCCGCTGCATCGGTTGTCGGTTCGGCTTCGGTGTCGGCTTCGGGTTCGGTCTCGGGTTCGAGCTCTTCCTCTGCCGCATCGACCTCGAGATCTTCCTCGAGCGCCGAGATCTCGACGATATCCGTACCCGACTCCGCTTGCGTCGAATGCTGCACTCGCAACCCGCCCTGCGAGTACATCACGACCGGTCCGCGGATGACCACGTGCAGCTCGGGACCCGCAGCGAAGCCGAACGAACCTCGCTGGCCTTGAGCCGATGGCGACTCGAGCGGGCCCGTTTCCCCCTCCGCCCCCAAAGGGGGGACGGCCTGTTTCCCCGGCTCCGCGGTGGGGCCGCCGCGACGCGACTCGAGAAGAGCCAGATCGGCGAACGGGTTTCCCGCTCGGGTAGCAGGATCGCCGCGATCGCCAGCGTCGCTCGTCTCGACTGCCATCGCCGCGAAGGGCTGCGCGATCGGAAGCGCCTTGCGCGCTGGCGCGTTCGCGTCGAACCACTCGCGCGACACCACCAGCCAGCAGAGCTCAGGGCTTGCAGACAGCCTGCCCGCGTCGAGCTGTGAGGGATCGAGCGGTCCCAGTGCGGTTTGGAGGGGAAGCGAGAACGCCAGCGCAAGCCCGTAGGCCGCAGTCCCGTACACCGCAACTTCGCCGGTGGGCAGCTCTTGGACCATGCCGAAGAAGTCTCGGCGCGCTGCGCTCCCGCCGGCCGGACGTCCCAGCTCGAGACCCGGGGCCGGAGCGCCCGAAGCCGTCGCCCGAAGCGGCGCGTTCGAGGCCGGCGCAACCGCGCCCGGTGGGGCCGCCACGAACGGCGCCACCGAAGGAAGCTGCGTCACGTGCGGGGTGACCAGCATCGGACCACCGCCGCTCACCATTTGAACCCGGATGCCGCGTTGCCCGATGCCTTGGCCCGCGTTGCCCTGCTGTTGGTTCTGGACCGCCAACGCGTTCGCCAGCTGCAACGGGTCAGTGCCCGCCGCGCGCTGCTCGGGCGTGATGAAGACGGCCGACGTTCCGGGGCCGGCTTTGTGGGTGTTCGGCGCCAGAACGCCGGGGGGAAGGCTCGCGGGGTCGGTCATGGGTCGTTCGCTCCTACTCGAGTGAGGGGGGGGCCGTTTCACGTGAAACAAGGGTCGGCCCCCGTTTCACGTGAAACAAGGGCCCCCCGCCCACACACCGCGTATGCCGTCCGAGTTGATCGGCCAGATCAGAGCCCGAGTTGCCCCGGTTGTGGGCGGGGACCTTGGGCCGGTATATCTGAAAACCCGTGGTCAGTCCCAACCTGCACAAGACCTCGATCCAGATGGAACCCGACGTCTGGCGCCTCATCAAGCGCGCCGCCGAAGGGCTGGGGTGCACAGTAACCGCCTTCATCGTCTCGGCCGCCGCAGCTCGCGCGCGCGCGGTGGTCACCATGCTCGAGGCCGAAAGCTCGACGCCGATCGCTTCGCGCGTGCCGATCTTTCAAGGTCGACTCCCGCCGCACATTGCAGAGCTTGCGCCGCCGCTGACCCCGTTCCGCGCGCCAGCAACGCCGCCGGGTAGTACCGCGACGGCGCCGATCGGTAATACCAGCTCGAGCGGGCAAGCCGCTGTAATCACAAAAGAAATGGAGACCCGATGAGCCAGACCAACAGCCCGGCCGCGCGCACGATCTATTCGCTCGCTGCCTTCTGCAACAACTACCCGAACGAGTCGCAGATCCTCGAAGTGCGCCACCGCGGCGCGGCACACCAAGAAACGCTGATGTGCTTCGCGCGCGACAAGATCGAGACGACATTCGTTCGCGGCGGGAACGATCTCTCAGAGCTCGCCCAAAGCATTTGGGCCGGCTCTGCGACGTGGGCCGAACAGGCGGGCGCTGAATGCTTCTTCGTCGCGCAGTGGCTCGACGCTCAGAAGAACCCGCTTGCAACGATGCAGTGGCGCGTTGGGCTCGCCCAAGATCCCGCGAACCCAATGGCCACTTTCAACGGCTCGGTCGATTCGATCTTGGCTATGCAGCAGACACACATTCACTCCGTGATGTCGCTGTACCTCGATGGCTTCAAGACGATCCAGAACGCCACAAAACAGATTATCGAGATGCAGGCCGCACGGATCACTGAGCTCGAAGCCAGCTCGCGCCGCGGCGCAAACGTCAACCTCGAGGCCGATACCGAGCTCGCACTAGAGACGCTCGCGAACGAACGCACAGCGCGGCTCTTCGAGGCCGGCGAACGGGTGTTGCTCGCGCTTGTCGCAAGCAAGCAGGGAAACTCACTCGAGGCCGCACAACAGCTGATGCAGGCGGGAAAGACCGCGGCGCAGATCATGGGTAATACCTCCGCCGGCGATCGGCCACCGTCGCCGACAGAAGCGCCCGAGGCCCCCTCGTTGCCTTCGGCGCCGTCGCCATGAACCGCCGCGAGCGCCTAGCCCGCCGCAATCGCCGACTCGAACGCACACAGCAACGGCTCGAAGAAAAAGGCCAACCGTACGCCGTGCTCGAGTTGGTCAGCCGCGGGGCCGCCCCCTCTTGCTGCATACAGTGCCGCGGACTGATGATCGGCGATGGGCTTCGGCTTCTGCCCCACCGCTGCGACACCCGCGGGATCACGATTTTCGATGTAATGGATCTCTACACGGGTGAAGCAACGCAACACTTGCACGCTCTGAAGCTTTCGACCGCTGACCCCAAACAAGAGAGACCCGATACCGATGGAACTAAGCGCCGCTGACCTCAAAGAGATCGAGACGAAGCTCGTACGCATGCGCACTCGCGCCATGAGCGCCGACCGCGCCGACCCGCGCCGCACGGTCATTCAACCCAACCTCGAACTGCTCGGCCCCATGGCGTGCATGCTCCACGTGCGCCGATCGACCGCGCACGACGCGGGCCCGTGGTACTGGCTGCTCGAAGTCGTGCGAGCGCCCGTCTCGGACAACATCATCGCGCTCGATGAAGCCGCAGACATGGCTTCGAAGATCGCTGCGCTCGCAGGCGCAAAGGGGGAAGCGACGATCCCCGACTTCGCTTCGCAGTCGTTCTTTACGTTCTCGTTCTGGCCTGAGACCGGCGCGCCCGTGCTCGACCTCGGCGCCCACCTCGAGAGCATCCGGAACGCGCTGCACTTGTACGGGACGGGCCTGGACCTCATCACCGCGAGGACCGAACCGGCCGAGATCGTGTCCGCCTTGTACGAAGGCGTCTCCTCGGCCGAGTTCCTGCTCGAGACCATGCGCGAGCTGGCGAAGAAGTACGAGCGCCGCATTCCCAAGTGAACGAACAGCAGGAAGGCCCGCCGATGAACTGCTCAACCGCGATCGTATCCTTCCTGCTCGCAGCCGGCGCGCGGCATCCCATCACCGAGGAAGATCGGTGTTGGATGCTGCGCGCCGTCGCCGCCGAGGGTGAGCCGCAACAGCTCGTTGCACAGACGCTCGTGAACCGGTGGGCCTTCCTGCTCGATCATGGCCTCAAAGCCGAGTTTCCGACGCTCACGCACCTAGTGCGCGCCTACTGCTCGCCGATGGATCCGCGGCGCCTTCCGGGGCATGACCGCTTCGCCCTCGAGCTCAAACGCGCCGGGAGCCCCACCGAGGCCGAGATCGTTGCGCTTCGAGGCCGCGCCCGCGTCACCGCGCAGCGCCGAACGAACTTCGAGCCCGCCACGATGGAAGCCGTCCGGCGCGCGCTCACCGATGGCCCGCTCGATCTGCCGCCTGGCGTCGTGCACTTCGCCGCCGCTTCGATGAAGCCGCACGGCACGCGGCAGATCCTCTCGGTCGCCGGGACTGACTCGAGCAATGCGTTCTATGGCGTGCCCGGCTCGCGCGGCTACCGCTACCGCCTCGCAACTCCGCCGATGGCTTCGAAGCTTGCGCCGATCGTTCTGCTCGCGCCCGCTGCGCTGCTCGCGTGGAAGCTGTTTCGATGACCGCCGAGATCGAGCGCCGCCAACGCGCGCTACAGCGTAGCGGGCTGTGGGCCACCGTCTATGCGGCCGAGCTTGCGCGGCTTGGCAGCGGCGATCCGCTCGCCCGCAGCCACGCCGATGCCGCCGCGCTCGCCTTCGATCATCACGACGGCACACAATGTTTTATCTGCCTAGGGACGGGCTGGCATGAGCACGAGCGCTGTGAATCCTGCAACGGCTTCGGCCGCTACGCCTGGCAACCAAGCCCTTGACCACCCAGCCACCGAGGAGACCCGATGAACCGACGAGAACGCAGATTTCGCGATCGCTTCGAACGTCTCAAGCGCGCAGATCCGAAGGGCAGTCCCTCGCACCACGCCGGAACGCTGATCATGATGGAAGCCGCAACCGCCGTCGCCAATGCGATCGTGTGCGACGTGGCGATCGTGATCGCGCCCGATGGAGCGAAGCTCCCCACGATCATCACCGCCCGCACGAGCCGAGATCCAGACTTCGCAGCGCTCGCGGGATGGTTGCGCAAGCTCGCCGACAACATCGAGCACCGCCAACAGTTCGCGATCGATGGGGACGCCGCTTTCATCGCGGAACCCTCGGACGCAGCCTTAGACCCCTCGAACAACTAGCGCCCTGCGCGCGAGAGAGACCCGATGAAACGACCGAAGAAGAAGCCCGCTCGGAAACGACCGAAGCCGAAGCCCGTGCGCAACGGGCAGAAGATGGCCCGCACGCATGGATCGTCAAAGTACCAGCACCACAACACCCCGCCCGCGATCGGCGATCTGCTGCACCGGTTCGGGTTTCTCGCGCTCGATCCGTGTAGCAACCGGTGGAGCCTTCTTTGCGCCGCGCTCAACCTCTGCGGCAAACGCAAGTCCGACAACGGCCTAGAGGCCGACTGGGCAACGCTCGCAGTCCAGTCCGATGGACGCAGCGACGAAGACGGGACCCGCCGCGGCTTCGTCTTCGTCAATCCGCCCTACGGACGCGCGTTGCTCGCGTGGGCCGCAAAGGTCGTGCGCGAAGCGCGGCGCGGGGTCGAAGTGATCTCGCTGACCGCCGCGCGCCATGACACGGCGTGGTGGCGCCTGCTCTTCGGATCCGCGTCCGCCGTGGCGTACGTTCGAGGCCGCATCCGTTTTTACAAGCGGGGCAAGCAGCAACAGCCCGCGTTCTTCCCTTCCGCGCTGCTCTACTTCGGCGACAACCCCGAACGCTTCTGCGGAACATTCTCGCCGATCGCCGACTGTTTCATCATCGAGCGGGGCCGGATCGCTCGGCTGCACTCGAGGCCGATGAAGGTCGCCAAGACCACCGTCACGCCGCTCGGCCGCGCCGCGCTCTTCGGTTTGCGCGAGGAGGAGATCTAGATGCCACGCCCACACCCGTTCACTCTCGATCTGCGCACGCGGGAGATCGGCACCTTCTACGGGACCGACTCGCGCGGCAAAGCCGCTCGAATCGTCTGCTGCATGCTCTGCGACAAGCCCGGGATCGAACGCCGCGTAAAGGGCAACCTGATCGTGGTGCACGTGATCTCAAACGAGGATCGCGAGCAAAGCTGCTTCTTCGGCAAACCCGAAGCCGTCGCCTCGATCACCGAGCGCTACAACGCGAAGAAGGCCGCGCCGTGAGCGAGCACCGTCAGTGCTCGGAATGCATCGGCTGCGATCACCACTGGACGATCGGCGACGCGCAGATCGACGAAGACGATCCCGCGGCCGAGTACGGCTGCAAGCACTGCGACGCCGAAGCCGACTGTTGCGACGACTGCAACGGCTTCGATGAAGAGTGCGGCGCGTGCGGCGGGATCGGAGTCGTGCCGCGCGTCGAGCTCGCAATCGAGATCGAGTGAAGCGCGCGCGCCAGCAAAAGCGCAACGGTCGCCGCGGCTTCGTCTTCTCGGTTCGAGTCACCGACGATCAACGCGCGTGCCTCGAGCAGATCCAAGCGCGCGGCGGGGGCCCGCGCTCGATCGGCGCCTTCATGCTCTGGCGCGCGCTCCAGGAAAACGGATCCCTCTCGGATCCACGTGATCCGCCAGAGATCCAGCTGGACTTGGGGATCGACCTGTCAAGGGTGCGATCGCCCTCGCCGCCGACCGACCCCACCCTTGACCGCCGGATCGTTCTCGATCTCTGCGCCGGCTCGGGCTCTTGGTCCGCGCCGTACGAGGCCGCCGGCTACGACGTGCGACGGGTCACCCTGCCCGAGCATGACGTCCGAACCTACGTGCCCAAGCTCCGCGAAGGCGAGACCGTCCACGGGGTGCTAGCCGCCCCGCCCTGTGACCAGTTCAGCGTGGCTCGAAACGGACATCCGAAGCTCCCGCGCGACCTCGGCCGGGGGATGGAATGCGTCAACGCGTGTCTGCGGATCGTGCTCCAGGCCCGTCCTACATGGTGGGCCCTCGAGAACCCCGCCGGCTTGCTCTCGCGCTTCCTGGGGACGCCCGCCGACCTCTTCGAGCCGTGCGACTTCGGCGATCCCTGGACGAAGCGCACCGCACTGTGGGGCCAGTTCACCCCGCCAACCCGAGGCCCGTTCGTGCAGCCGCTCGGGGGGGGGCCCTTCTGCCCGATCTGCGATCCGGCCGGCGCGGCTCGAACGTGGTGCTCGAATGCCGCCCACCGCGCCGTCACGCCGGCCGGCTTTGCCCGCGCCTTCTTCCGGGCGAACCCGTGACCTCTTGCCCCGAGGCGGGGCTCCTGAGGCTTCCTATTGACGGGCGGGACGCAGCGCCCGGCCCGTGGCCGTGACCTCGAGACCCACCGTAGAACGCGGCGGGACTACCGCCGGCGCCACGAACCGCTCGAACGCCGCGCGATGAAACCGCTTCACCGAGATCGACTGCACCGAGCGCGGAAACGGCTCCGGTTCCGGGGCCGGATTGCGCATGCGCTCTTCGGCTGCGCTCGCGCGCTGCGCGAAGTCACCGGCGATCGTGGGACGATCCAGGTTCGTTCGCCGGATCATGTTCAGCCGCGGGGGTGGAGCCGGTTCGGTGGCTGCCGTGGCGATCGCCGATCGGGCATCGCGGGCCACCGCCGCAACGCGGCCGACTCCGAAGCGGGCCGGAGCAATGTGCCAGTCCGAGCGATCGAGCGGACTGCGGCGCGCACGAAGCGCCGAAGACGAAGAAGCCGCCGCGGCATCGACCACGCCAGCGAGCACCACGACGCGCGGCCCGTCGCGCTCGGGCTCGTCTGCGGGCAGCTCGGGGATCGCGAGCTGATCGACCTGCGCAGCGATCTCCGGATCGGTCGCCGTGCGCATCGCGTCGATCATCTCGGCCCAGTCTTCGGGCCGCTCGAACACGATCCCGTTGACCCGCAGGTAACGCCAGTCGAAGGCGACCGGCCAGAACCCGGCCCACGTCTCAGGCCACGCGCCCGATCGAACCGCCCTGCGCAGCTCGACGACCGCAGGATCGCTCGGATCACCGAGACGGGGCTTCTCACAGCTCCCGAGGCAATACCGAACCGCCCGACCGAACATGAGCGCAGTTCGGAACTCAGGGCACTTGCACGACGGGCAGCGGAACGAAATCGCGACTTTCGCCATGCGTGGAAGCATCCGCTCGGGGCGGCCCCCAAAGCAAGCCCCCCGGCCCGTGCTCGTGTTGCAAGGACCGGGGGACCAGTGAAGGCCGGGGGGTCGCTGCTCGTGAGACCCGATAAAGTGACCCGAGCGAAACCCGCGCCAGCCTTCGCGATTCACCTATCGGAATGCAGCGGGGCCCGTCAAGCGGCGCCGCAACTCGAACGGGCACGGCTCGAGATTGCCCGAGAACACGCAGCCCGCAAGCGCGCGCTTCGGAGTCATGTGGACGTGGCATTGCGAGCACTCAACGCAGCTCCAGCGATGCGG
>Ga0137441_1000032_pt1 | contig 13649 bp, 12 predicted proteins | sample EasRivERMGT244_2_FD_102323 | JGI IMG/M metagenome (GOLD analysis project Ga0137441, IMG submission 102323) | Soil microbial communities from meander-bound floodplain in the East River, Colorado, USA - East River MetaG ERMGT244_2 | ecosystem: Environmental > Terrestrial > Soil > Floodplain ... | reverse complement strand
TTCGACTGCGGCACGCCGCGCATTTTCGAGGACGCGGCCTACAAGTACGTGTTCCGCACCTCGTCGACGGCGACCAAGGACAGCGTCGGCGCGGCGCTCTACGTCAGGGACACCAAGCCGAACACCAAGTCGATCGCCGGCATCAACCAGAACTACGCCTGGGGCCAGGACTCGTGGGGCGACTTCGAGCTGGCGATGAAGGTGTTGGTGCCTAGCGTCGAGGTGAAGACCTCGCAGATGCCCAAGCTGTTCGCCGGCCAGTACAACGCCGAGATCTCGGCGCTGCTGGGCGCGGGCGCCGACGTCATCCACTCGAGCTTCTGGAACGGCGACCTGGAAGCGCTGATCCTGCAGGGCGGGCCGCGCGGCCTGATGCAGAAGAGCATGACCATCCTCACCACCGGCGAGACGGCGATGCACAAGCTCGGCGCCCAGATCCCCGATGGCACGGTGCTGGGCGCGCGCGGGCCGTTCGGGCCGTACGCCCCGAACAACCGCTACAACCAGTGGTTCTCCAAGGGATTCGAGGCGAAGTTCCAGGCGCCGCCGAACTACGCCTCCTACCAGATGGCGCAGGCGATCCTCGGCGTGAAGCTGGCGTGGGAGAAGGCGCAGGACGCGAACGGCGGCAAGCGGCCGAGCAACGAGCAGGTCGCGGCGGCGCTGGAGAACGCCACCTTCGAAGGCCCCGGCGGCACCGTGCGCATGGCGAACGGCAAGGGGCACCAGGCGGTCATGGAAACGGTGTACGGCACGACCAAGCTGGTCAACGGCAAGCTGACCCTGGTCAACGTGAAGCGCTACCCCGCCGAGAAGGTCAACCCGCCGGAGGGCGTCAAATCCGCCGACTGGATCAAGAACGGCTTTAAGTAGCGCCTGAATCAGCTTCTTTCGGTTCTTGTAGACGGCGCCATCTACTCGGCGTGGCTGTTCATCGCCGCGCTGGGGCTGACGCTGATCTACGGGGTGATGAAGATCGTCAACGTCACCCATGGCAGCTTCTACGCGCTCGGCGCCTATGCCGGCGCTTCGCTGACCGGGGCCTGGCTCGCCCGCGGCTACCCGCCCGCGCTCTCGTACGCCGTGCTGCTGGTGGCGGCGCTCGGCATCACGCTGGTCTTCGCGCCCCTCATCGAGCGCGGCATCCTGCGCTTCATGTACGCGAAGGACGAGGCGGTGATCCTGCTCATCACCTACGCGCTGTTCCTGGTCCTCGAGGACGTCATCAAGCTGATCTGGGGGGTCAATCCCTACTTCATCGCCGAGCCCTACGCGCTCCTCGGCAGCTTCCAGGTCGCCGGCATGGCCTACCCGACCTACAACCTGATCCTGATTGCCCTGGCCGTGATCTTCGGCGGCGGGCTGGCATGGCTTCTCAACAGCACGCGCGTCGGCAAGCTGCTGCGCGCCGTGATCCATGACCCCGAGGTGAGCCGCGCCATGGGCGTGAACGTGGGGCGCTACTACCTCGTCACCTTCACCATCGGCTCGCTTCTCGCCGCGCTCGCCGGCTCGTTCACCGCGCCGACCGTCTCGGTGGTTCCGGGGCTCGGCGTCGAGATCATCGTGCTGTCCTTCGCGGTCGTCGTCATCGGCGGCCTGGGCAGCCTGCCCGGCGCCGCGCTGGGCGCGGTGATCGTCGGCGTGGTGCGCTCGTTTTCCGTGCACTACCTGCCGGCCGTGGAGCTGTTCGTCATCTATTTCGTCATGGCGGCGGTGCTCGCGGTGCGCCCGCGCGGGCTGTTCAGCCTCGAAGAGCCGCGCAAGATATGAAGCGCGACCGCACGCCTCTCTTTATCGCTCTGGTCTTTCTGTTCGTTATTTCATTTGGATTTCTTCTTCCGCAATGGGCGATGTTCATCGTGACCATCGCCATTGCCCGCGGCCTGGTCGCGCTCGGGCTAATGCTGCTGCTGCGTGCGGGCCTGGTGTCGTTCGGGCAGGCGCTGTACTACTGCCTGGGCGCCTACGCCGCGGGTGCGCTGGGACGCTTCTTCGGCCTGAGCGACATCTACGTTCAGATGCTGGCGGGCGGCGCGCTGGCGGCCGGCTTCGCCTTCGTCCTCGGTTTCCTGCTCGCGCGCTACCGCGGCATCTTCTTCGGCCTGCTCAGCCTCGCGCTCTCGATGATCCTGTACGGGCTGCTGGTGAAGAACGAGGCCCTCGGCTCGACCGACGGCTTCAACATCCTCCCGAGCGCGCTGTTCGGCACCCGCCCGGAGGCGGGCTGGGTGCGCTACGCGGTCATGGCGTCGGCGGCCGTGGTGGCACTGCTCGCCGCCCTCCTCGTGCACCGCTACCTCAACACGCCGCTCGGACGCCTCGCGCCGGCGATCAAGGACAACGAGATCCGCGTCGAGTACATGGGCGCTTCGGCGCGCCGCGCGGTGCACGTGAAGTACGTCATCGCCGCGGCACTCGCCGGCATCGGCGGCGCGCTCGCCGCGACCACCGTCGGGCACATCGACCCGGAGATGGCCTACTGGACCACCTCCGGCGAGTTCATCTTCATCGCCATCCTCGCCGGCACGCGCAACGTCCTCGCGCCCTTCGCCGGCGCGCTGCTCTACGGCGTGATCCACACCACCGCCTACGACCTTTCGCCCAACACCTGGCAGATGAGCCTCGGCATCTCGCTGCTCCTGCTGATCGTCTTCCTGCCGGAAGGCCTGTGGTCGCTTTTCTCACGCCTCAGATGGCGATAATCCTCGATACGAAAAATCTGTGCAAGACCTTCGGCGCGGTGACCGCGGCGCACGAGGTGAGCGCGGCCATCGAGAAGGACTCGGTGGTCGGCCTGATCGGCACCAACGGCGCCGGCAAGACCACTTTCATCAACATGATCACCGGCTACATCAAGCCGGACAAAGGGACCATCGAATACGACGGCCACGACATCACGCGCCTGCCGCCGCGCGAGATCATGCGCCTGGGCATCTCGCGCTCGTTCCAGGTGCCGCAGCTCTACGGCTCGCTCGGCGTGTTCGACAACATGATGGTCGGCCTGGGCATCGTGCTCTCCAACGCCGGCCTCGGCGGCTACTTCTCGCGCGGCTCGGCGCTGGTGCCCGGCTACGGGCGGCCGGCGGAGGAAGTCGCAGAGCACCTCCTCGGGCGCTTCGGCCTGCTCGAGTACCGCGACCGCAACGCGCAGGTCCTGCCCGGCGGCGCGCGCAAGCTGCTCGACATCGCGCTCACCATGGTGGCGCGGCCGCGCATCCTGCTGCTCGACGAGCCGACCAGCGGCGTCTCCGCGCAGGAGAAGTTCGGCATCATGCAGATGGTGCTCGACGCGGTGCGCGCCGAGGGCACCACGGTGCTGTTCGTCGAGCACGACATGGAGGTGGTCAGCCGCTTCGCGCAGCGCGTGCTCGCCTTCTACGACGGCCGCATCATCGTCGACGCGCCGCCGCAGCAGGCGCTCGACGATCCTGAAGTCAGGCGCTACGTGTCGGGGCGGCGTGACCCGGTGGAGCGCACAAGTGCTTAGCATCGAGAACCTGAGCGTATCGATCGGCTCGACGCAGATCCTGCGCGGGGTCTCGCTCGACGTGCCGGCCGGCTCGATGACCGGCCTCATCGGCCGCAACGGCGCCGGCAAGACCACGCTGATGAAGTCGGTCATGGGCCTGCTCAAGGCGTCGAGCGGCCGCATTCACCTGGATGAGCTTGATCTATCAAGCACTCCAACCCACAGGCTGGCGGCCCTTGGCCTCGGCTATATGCCCGAGGACCGGCGCCTGATCCCCGACCTCACGGTGGAAGAGAACATCCTCGTCCCGGCGTGGGCCGCGGGGCTGCGCGACGCGCGCGAGCGCCTGGAGAAGATCTACGGCTACGTTCCCGAGCTGCGCGACTTCGCGCCGCGCAAGGGCCTGCAGCTCTCGGGCGGCCAGCAGAAGATGGCCGCGCTCGGCCGCGCCCTGATGTGCGGCCGCCGCTTCCTGCTTCTCGACGAGCCCTTCGAAGGCGTGGCGCCGGCCCTCGCCCAGCGCCTGGTCGAGGTGATCGCCGGCCTGAAGAAGGAAGGCCTCACGGTGCTTGTCTCCGAGTCCGACCTGCAGCACTCGGAGCGCATGGTCGACCGCGTCGTCACCATCGACCGCGGCGCCATTTCCACAAACGGTTAATCCCGTCGTCCTGGACGGTGATTACAGTTGACGAGAACAAGTTAGGATAGCGGCCATCGGAAGAACTGCTCGGGGGGGGCAGATGCGCAGGGACTCGGGGATTTCCGTGGTGGCGGTGGTGGCGGTGCTGGCCGTGCTGGCGGCCGGGGGCGCGGGGTACTTCGCCTGGCGGAACATGGTGCAACTCGACCGCCTGCAGAGCGAGCTCAACACGACCAGGAGCGGCCTGGACAAGGCACGCGCCGACCTGAGAAAAGCGGCGCAGGATGTCGCCGCCGCCTCCAAGGAGGCGAAAGATCTGAAGGTCGCGACTGAACGCCTGAGCGGGGAGCGCGACGCCGTGCGCGCCTCGATGGAGAACGAGCAGGCGACCGGCGTGCGCCTGCGCGCCGAGCTGGCGCTCGCCAAGGATCAAGTCTCCTACCTCAGCGCGCGCTCGTCGAAAGACGTCGTGAGGGGCATGCCGAGGACTCCCGCTTCGCAGTGACGCAGTCAGTCGCAGCTAGGGCAACAGGCCGGCTTCGGTTGCTTGAATCTGCAGGGCGAGGTACTTCGAGTAGATCCGGCACTGCGCGAAGCTGCCGGCGATGAACCAGAGACCGGGCTGCGGCGTGCGCTGGAACATGTTGCGCAGCTCCTGGTGCTCGCCGAAATTCCAGACCGGGCCGACGCGCTGCGCGACCGCGTCGCCGAACAGCTTGCCCACCAGGGCTTCCTGTCCCTTGTAGCCGGTCGCCAGGACCACCAGGTCCGTTCCGGGCAGGAGCTTTTCCAGATCCGCGAACTGCGCCAGGCCTATCTTCCCCTCGACGATCAGGTCCGAGCAGCCGACGTTGAAGTAGTAGCCGCCGCCGCGGGTCAGGTACTTGAACTGCCAGCCGGTATTGTCCTCGCCGTAGTCCAGCCTGAAGCCCTTCCTTTCCAGCTTGTCCAGCAGATCCCGGTCCAGCCGCTTCGCGTGGTCGCTCGCTAGCCTATGACTTTTTTTAGAAATTTCTAAAGGAATTGAAACCGTAATCAGATCGCAATCCTCCAGCGGCGGTCCTTCGTGGTAGATCGAGTAGACGAGCTGCGCGCTCGGCTCGACGTTGATGACGAGCGTCGGGCTGCGCTGCACCAGCGTGACCTGCGCTCCGGCGGAATGCAGGTCCTGCGCGATGTCGTGGCCGCTGGTGCCGGTACCGACGACCACGGCGCGCCTGCCCTTCCACGGCCCGCCGTCCTCGTATTGGCTGGAGTGAATGATCTTTCCGGAGAAAGATTTCAAGGCCGCGATATCCGGAATGCTCGGGATGCCGCTCACCCCGGTCGCCAGCACTACGTGGCGCGGTTGCAGCTCGCGCGACTTGCCGTCGCGCTCGACCGTGACCGACCAGCGCTTCTCCTTCGCGTCGTACGTGCCGCCACGGAACTCGGTGCCGGTCCAGTATTTGAGCTCCATGCTCTTCGAATAGGACTCGAACCAGTCGGCGAGCTGGTCCTTCGGGATGTAGACGGGGAAGTCGTCCGGATAGCGCAGGTAAGGCAGGTGGTTGACGTAGACCTGGTTGTGCAGCTTGAGCGCCCCATAGCGCCGGCGCCAGTTGTCGCCGACGCGCGGCCACCGGTCGACGATCAGCGCGTCGATCCCGCGCCGCGCGAGCCGCGCGGCGATGGACAGCCCGGCGTGGCCGCCGCCCACGATCAGCACCGTGGGCTCCTCGCCTGCCGATTGCGGCTGCGCGCTGTTCAGCTCGTCCAGCGCGGTGAGCAGCGTCCACGCTATGGTTTTATCTTTTTCTAGGAGAAATCTAAGAACACCGTTCGCCTGGCCTTGCGATGTCTCGAAGCGAAAGATAGCTTCGAAGCACTTTTCGCCGGCGCGCGTCACCTGCCGCGGTGCGGTGCGGTCGCGGTCCACCCGGAAGCCCGACGGCCGGGCACGGCCCGCATGCTCCTTCATAGCGCGCGCGAGCGCTCCGGCGCCGCTCACGGTGCCGATGCGCCAGGTCAGGGCGAGGATGTCGCGCCAGTGGCCATCGGGGTGGAACAATCCCGCCAGCGCCGCCTCGTCCCCCGCCGCCAGGCCGCGCTCCAGCCGCGCCAGCCACTGATTCGCGTGCGTCACGCGGCTTTCCGCTTCCACGAGCATACGCAGAGGATAATGCGGGAAGGTCCTTAGAGGAGGAACCCGTGCTCAGGCATTTTGCTCTCGCAGGCTTGCTGTTCGCGTCGGCCGCGTTCGGCCAGGGCTATCCCAACAAGCCGATCCGCCTGATGATCGGCTACGCGCCGGGCGGCTCGGCGGAAGCCGGCGCCCGGCCGCTGGCGCGGGCGCTCGAGCCGCTGCTCGGCCAGCCGCTGGTGTTCGAGTACCGGCCCGGCGCCGCGGGCGGGGTGGCGATGGAGGCGATCGCCAAGGCGCCGGCCGACGGCTACACCATCTACTACTTCGACAGCGGGCCGCTCACCGTGGCGCCGCACATCTCCAAGGTCGGCTACAACAACCTCGCGTCCTTCACCCACCTCGGCCACGTCTGCGGCAGCGGCAGCCTGCTCGTCGTGCACCCGTCCACGCCGTTCCAGAGCGTCAGCGAGGTAATCGATCTCTCCAAGAAGGAGCCGAACAAGTGGAGCTACGGCACTTCCGGCGTCGGCGGACCGCACCACCTGTCGGGCGAGTACTTCAAGAGCGTCACCGGCGCGAACCTGCTGCATATTCCGTACAAGGGCGGCGGCCCGGCGATGACCGACCTGATGGGCGGCCAGGTTCCGATGCTCTTCTCCTCGCTCGGCCCGGCGGTCGGCGCGGTGAAGAGCGGCAAGATCCGCGCGCTGGCGGTCACTTCAATGCAACGCTCAGCGGCCTTCCCGACGGTTCCCACCATGGACGAGGTCGGGCTGAAGGGCTTCGACTCCACCGCCTGGTACGGCCTGCTCGGCCCGGCCGGGCTGCCGCAGGAAGTCGTGACGCGCTGGACCCAGGCGCTCGCGAAGGCGGGCGCGGACAAGGCCGTCATGGACCAGATTAACGCCACCGGCTGCGACGCCGAGATCCTCCCACCCGCGAAAACGGTCGAGAGGATCAAGGCGGACTACGAGAAGTGGGGCCGCGTCGTCAGGGACGCGAACATCCGCGCGGACTGAAGCGACGCGAACATCAGGGCCGACTGGCTACAGCGGCCTGATTTCCACCTTGCGCCACTTGATGACGCCGGTGCCGTGCTGCAGGGCGAACGGCCCGCTGGCGAGCTTGCTGTCCTTGATGTCGACGGTCTTCTGCCCATTGAGCACGACCGTCAGCTGCGGGCCGTTCAGCGTGAACTCGTAGGTGTTCCACTTGCCGCCGGCCTTGGGCATCGGTGCGACCTTGGCGACCTTGACGATGGCGCCGGTGCCGTAGGTCGGGTCCGGGCGCTGGTCGAAGATGTTGGCCTCGTAGCAGGTCTCGTCGCCGACCTTCTTCGGGTCGGCGCAGCGCGCGAAGATGCCGCTGTTGGCGTCGCTGCTCGCCCAGAACTCGGCGCGGATGACGAAGTTGCCGTACGAGGTGCGCGTGACCAGGTAGCTCGGCGTCTTGTCGGGGTTCTTGTCGGCGACCAGGGCGCCGTCCTCGACGCGCCAGTTGGAATTGCCGATGCGGTCGAAGTTCTCCATTCCCTTGCCGTCGTCGATCAGCACGGTCCACCCACCCATCGAGCCGGGCATCATGGCCCGCATGTCGTTCATGGTGCTGCAACCTGCGGCGAAAGCAACGGATACAGCAATAGCGGCGTAGCGCAGTTTCATGGCGTTCTCCTCTCCTGTCGGCCCAGTCTATCATTGCGCGAATCATGGAACGCTCGATTGCGGCTTGCCTGGCGCTGATGGCGACGTTTCTCGCGGGCTGCGCCGGCCTGCCCTCCCTGGAAGGGCGGACCGAGACGCGCGCGCTGACTGGAACCGAGGGCACGCGGATCGGCCGGGCGATCGCGCCCGAGCTCGCTGCGCACCCGGGGAAAACCGGCATCTACGCCATCCCGCAGCCGAGCGACGCGTTCGCCGCGCGCGCGCTCCTTGCCGCGGCCGCGGACAGGTCGCTCGACGTCCAGTACTACATCTGGCACGGCGACGAGACCGGGTGGCTGCTGTTCGAGGCGCTGTGGGGCGCGGCGCAGCGCGGCGTGCGCGTGCGCCTGCTGCTCGACGACAACGGCGTCAGCGGGCTCGACGACACGCTCGCCGCCCTCGACGCGCACCCGAACATCGAGGTGCGCCTCTACAACCCGTTCGCGCAGCGCGGCGCCGCCCGAGCGCTCGGCTACGTCACCGACTTCACGCGCATCAACCGCCGCATGCACAACAAGTCGTTCACCGCCGACAACCGGACGACGATCGTCGGCGGGCGCAATGTCGGCAACGAATACTTCGGCGCGGGGCGCGAGGTGGTCTTCGAGGACCTCGACGTCGTCGCCATCGGCCAGGCGGTGCACGAAGTGTCCGCGGCCTTCGACCTGTACTGGAACAGCGCCTCGGCCTATCCCGCGGCGCTGATCGTCGGCGCCGCCTGGCCGCAAGGCGCGGCCCGCCTGGAGTCGGACTTCGCCGCGGCGCGCGCCGACCCCGAGTCGGTGCAATACGTGAGGGCGCTGCGCGACACGCCGCTCGTCAACGAGCTGCTCGCCGGCCGCCTGCCGTTCGAATGGGCCGACGCCCAGCTGGTGCGCGACGACCCCGCCAAGACCCTGGACACCACCGGGCGCACCGACGTCCTGCTGCTCGCCGAGCTGCTGCGCACCACGGCGCGGGCGGAGAAGAGCTTCGACCTCATCTCGCCGTACTTCGTACCCGGCAAGGAAGGCACAGCCGCCCTCGCCGCGCTCGCGCAGAGCGGCGTCGCGGTGCGCGTCCTCACCAATTCGCTGGCGGCGACCGATGTTAGCGCGGTGCACGCGGGCTACGCCAAGCGGCGCGAGGACCTGCTGCGCGCCGGCGTGCGGCTGTTCGAGCTGAAACCCACCGCGGAGCGCGACGCGCCCGGCGGCAGGCGGGCCAGCGGCAGCTCCTCGGCCAGCCTGCACGCCAAGACCTTCGCGCTGGACCGCAGCCGCACCTTCGTCGGCTCGTTCAACTTCGACCCGCGCTCGGCGCTGCTCAACACCGAGATGGGCCTGTTGATCGACAGCGCCGCGCTCGGCGAGCGGCTCGCAGCGGTACTCGAAAATGACGTGCCCCGCGTGGCCTACGAGGTCGGCCTTACCGCCGGCGGCGAGCTGCAGTGGACCGAGCGTACCGCCTCGGGCGAGACGCGCCACGATACGGAGCCGGGCGCCGGCCCGCTGCGGCGCGCCTGGATCCGCTTCCTCGAGCTGCTGCCGATCGAGTGGCTGCTGTAGCCGCCGCGCGCTACTTGATCAGGCCGTCGGGCACGCCCGAGGGGAATCGCTTCGCGATCTCTTCCCGGATGCGCGCCTGGCGGTTCTCGGGCGCCGGGTGGGTGGAGGCGAACTCGGGCTGCTGCGAGCCGCTCGAAGCCTTGGCGAGAATTTCCATCACGCCGGCCATCGCGCGCGGGTCGTAGCCCGCCTCGAACGCGATGCGCACGCCGAGCGCGTCCGATTCCAGCTCGTCGTCGCGGCCGTACTTCATGTTGATCATGCTGCCGGCCAGCTGCGCGATCTGCGCGCTCGTGTAGTCGCCGCTGCCCACCACCACGGCGCTGATCAGGCCCTGGGTGAGCTGCTGCTTGGCGAGCCGCTCGGAGGCGTGCCGGGCGATGACGTGGCCGATCTCGTGGCCGAGCACGCCCGCCAGCTCGCCCTCGGTGCGCAGCCGGCCGAGCAGGCCCTCGGTGATGAAGATCGGCCCGCCGGGCAGGGCGAACGCGTTGACCGTGCGGCGGTCGGCGAGGACGTGGAAGCTGAACTTGTAGGCGCTCTTGCCGGCGAAGCTCTCACGCACCAGCCTGGCGCCGACGCGCTGCACCAGCTCGCGCGCCTTGGGGTTCTGCGACAGGCCGCCCATCTGGGCGGCCATCTGCGGCGCCGCCTTGAGGCCGATGGCGACCTCCTGCTCCGGGGTCATGGCGACGCGCTGCTTCTCCCCGGTGACGGGGTTGACGCTGGTATTGCCGAAGTAGCTGATCAGGGCGACCAGCGCGATGACTGCCGCGAGGATGAACCTCGCCCTGCCGCTCATGCCGGCCTAGCGCTCGCGCTCGCCCGGGTCCTCGGCTTCCTCGCTGTCGCTGCCGAGAGGCGAGACCGCCTGCGCGCCGCCCGCCGGCAGGCCGGGAAGCGTGGCCTTGTCCGGAAAGCCGGGCAGCTGGGCGAGCGCGGCCGTCCAGCTGGAGCGCTTGCGCGCGGCGTTGTCCTCTTCCTTAGCGTCTGCCACGGGCCGATTCTGCCACGTCTAGAACGGGCGGTGAATGCCAGCGTAAGCCCGGCCGGTCAGCAGGAACACGCTCGCCAGGAGCAGCAGGCACGCGCCGATCAGCGCATGCTCGAGGCCGCCGCCGGCGGCGATCAGCATGGCTGCGGCTATCGGGCCGGCGATCTGGCCGGCGGCGAACGCGGCGGTCATCGCCGCCATCAGCGGCGCCGAGCGCGCGCCGAGCAGCTCGCGCGCGACCTGCATTCCTTCCATCGTGATGACCACGAAGGTGCTGCCGACGCATAGCGCGGCGAGCACGATGCCGGCGAGGCCGCCGAAAACGAGCGGCGCCACGACGCCGGCGGCAAGCACCAGTTGCGCCGTAAGCCACAGCTGCCGGTGGCCGAAGCGCCGCCCAAGGCGCGCGACCGCCAGCGTCGAGATGCAGGCCGCCGCGCCGAAGATCGGCCAGGCCCAGCCGAACAGCGCCGGATCGCCTATCGCCTCGCGCGCCATCACCGGCAGAAAGGTGGCGGGGATGATGTAGCCGAAGCCATAGGCGCCGTAGCAGACGATCAGGCGAAGCGAGGACGCATGCCCGCCCGGGCTCTGCATCGCCGCGGCGACGGCCGGACGCTCCTGCGCATCGCCGCCGAACGCGGGCCAGAGAAGCACCGCCAGGCCGAGCGAGATCGCGCCGAGGAGGATCCAGGCCTGCGCCGAGGACGACCCGGCCTGCATCAGCGCGAGGCAGATTGCGCCGGCGAGCGCCACGCCCGCGCCGACGCCGGCGTAGACCGTGCCGCCGAGCGACGCGCGGCCGGCGGCCGTCAGCCGCTCCAGGCACCAGACCGAAACGTGGATCAGCACCCAGGCGCTCGCCACGCCGGCGAGCGCGCGCAGCGCGAGCCACAGCGCAAAGCCGCCGTCGAGGCCCATGCCGATGGTGGCCACGCCGATGGCCAGCAGGCCGCCGCGGATCGCGCGCTCGGCGCGCACCGGCACGGCCGCCGCCCACAGCGCGCCGGCCAGGTAACCGGCGTAGTTCGCCGAGGCGAGCCAGCCGCCCTCGGCGAGCGTCACGCCGGCGTCGGCCTGCATCATCGGCAGGATCGGCGTGAACGCGAAGCGCCCCACGCCCATGGCCACCGCCAGGGCAGCGAGGCCGGTCAGCGCCGTGCGGCCTGGAGAGCGCTCCACAGTCGCTGCGGGCTTGCCGGCATCTCGAACTCCTTCACCCCGGCGCGGTGCAGGGCGTCGAGTACCGCATTCATCAGCGCCGGCATCGAGCCGGTGACGCCGCCCTCCCCGACGCCTTTTGCGCCGAGCGGGTTGGTCGCGGTCGGAACGGCGTGATCGGTCACGGTGAGCCCGCCGACCAGCCCGGCGCGCGGCATGGCGTAGTCCATGAAGCTGCCGGTGAGGAGCTGGCCGGAGGCGTCGTAGATGCCCTGCTCGAGGAAGATGTGTCCCGCTCCCTGGGTGACGCCGCCCTGCATCTGCCCTTCGACGATCTGGTGGTTGATGATGTTGCCGACGTCGTCGCAGGCGACGTAGGACACGATGTCGCACTCGCCCGTTTCCGGATCGATCTCCACTTCGGCGACGTGGCAGCCGTTCGGGAAGGTGGCCGGCACCTTGGGGCGTTCCTTGAAATCGAGGTCGAGCCTGCCCGGGTATTTCTTCGCCAGCTCGTCGATTCGCACCTTGCGGTCGGTTCCCTTGATCCGGTAGGTGCCCAGGTCGAACTCGATGTCCTGCACCGCGCTCTCGAGGTGCTCGGCGGCGAGGTCCATGCCGTTCTTTGCGACCTCCAGCGACGCCCAATGCATCGCGCTGCCCAGGCCGTGCAGCGTGCGCGAGCCGCCGGTCGGGTTGGCGACGAAGTTGTAATCCGGCTCGGAGGTGCGCAGGCGCACCCGGTCCACGGGGATGCCCAGCACCTTCGAGACGATCTGCGCGAACGTGGTCTCGTGGCCCTGGCCGTGGTTGTGGGAAGCGGTGCGCAGCGTAAGCATGCCGTCCGCTTCCCAGGTCAGATGAGCCTGGTCGTAAGGCGCGAACCCGCCTGGCGCCGTCATTTCGATGTAGGTGGCCATCCCGCGGCCGCGCAGCTTGCCGCGCCTTTTCGAATCGGTGTTTCTGTTCTCGAAATTCTTCCAGTCGGACTGCTCCAGGGCCTTGTTCATCACGGCCTCGAAGTCGCCGCAGTCGTACTCGAAGCCGCCCGCGAACTTGTAGGGCATCTTCGCCGGCGGGATCATGTTGCGGCGGCGGAATTCCGCCGGGTCGAGGCCGAGCTCGCGCGCCGCCTCGTCCACGAGACGTTCGAGCGCATACGACGCCACTGGCCTGCCGGCGCCCCGGTAGGCGGCAGTGGGAACGGTATTGGTGAGCACCAGCCGGCCGCGCACATGGACCGCCTGCACGTCGTATACGCCGCAGTTCACGTTGACCAGGCCAAGGGTGTTGACCACCGCGCCGGTGAAGGCGACATAGGCGCCCATGTTCGAGAGATAGTCGAAGCGCATGCCGAGGATGCGGCCTTCCCCATCCAACGCCAGTTCGCCGCTATGGTGAATGTCGCGCGCCTGCTCGTCGCCGAGGAACACTTCGGAGCGCGTGCCGACCCACTTCACCGGGCGGCCGAGCTTCTTCGCCGCGTAAAGGAGCGTGCCGTATTCCGGGTAGGCGTTGAAGCGCACGCCGAAGCCGCCGCCGACTTCCTCGGCGACGATGCGCACCTTTTCAGGCGGCACGCCGAGGACCGCCGAGAGCTGCCCGCGCATGGGACCCACGCCCTGCGTGGTGGCGTGCAGGAAATACAGATCCCTGGCGGCGTCGTACGACCCCATGGCCGCGCGCGGCTCCATTGGATTGCCGATCACGCGCGAGTGGTAGTCAGTGAGCTTCACGACCTTCGCCGCGCTTGCGAACGCGGCGTTGGTCGCCGCCTCGTCGCCGCCGACGAAGTCGAGCACCAGGTTGCCCTGCGCGCCCGGGTGGAGCTGAGGGGCGCCCGCGGCCATCGCCTCCGCGGCGGTGATCACGGCGGGCAGGTCATGGTACTCGACCGTCACCGCCTCGGCTGCGTCCTGCGCCTGCGCCGCGCTCTCGGCCACGATCAGGGCGATGGGCTCACCCACGTGTCGCACCACTTCGCAGGCAAGCGAGGGGCGCTGTGCCAGG
>Ga0137441_1000031_pt1 | contig 13977 bp, 13 predicted proteins | sample EasRivERMGT244_2_FD_102323 | JGI IMG/M metagenome (GOLD analysis project Ga0137441, IMG submission 102323) | Soil microbial communities from meander-bound floodplain in the East River, Colorado, USA - East River MetaG ERMGT244_2 | ecosystem: Environmental > Terrestrial > Soil > Floodplain ... | reverse complement strand
TCGAGCGCGAACGCCGGGCAGGCAGCGAGCAACAACGAGACGACCAGGGTGGGGCCGCGCATGGCACCTCCGTTGGGGAACGGGCGCCGATTATGCACGAACCCGGTGCACGCGATCCGAGTCAGGGAGAGAAGGCCGTCGCCCAGCGGCTGGCGGTCACCGCCTCGTCCACCTGAGCTTGGTGCCCGGTCACCTTGCCCTCCGCGGGCGGCATCGCCACGGGCTTCGCCACCGGCTCCTCGTATAGCGCCGCCTCGAGGTCGCCGGTGCCGTGCACCTCGAAGCGGGCCCAGGCGATCAGCACGATCGCACAGGCGATCGCCGCAATTGCGATCCAGGCAACCACGGGGTGTTCATGCTCGGATTCGGGAACGGCGATGGTAGTCATGCCTGCGGCCATGCAATGTCCGTGCCGGTTGGACCGCCGCGCCGCGCCCGGGTTCGCGGGCTATCACACTCCCGCGATAGTCATGTTGTCCACCAGGATCGAGCCGCTGCGGCGCGAGCCGCGCACTACCGTGTCGCGGCCCACCGCCGCGATGCCCAGGAACATGTCCTTGAGGTTGCCGGCGATGGTGATCTCCTCCACCGGGTGCGCAATCTCGCCGTCCTCCACCCAGTGGCCGGCGGCGCCGCGCGAGTAATCTCCGGTCACCAGGTTGATGCCGTGGCCGAGCAGCTCGGTGACCAGCAGGCCGCGCCCCAGGCGCTTGAGCATGCCGCGGAAATCCGGCCCGTCCGCGGCGATCACCAGGTTGTGGTTGCCGCCGGCGCTGCCGGTGCTGCGCATGCCGAGCTTGCGCGCCGAATAGCAGCCGAGAAAATAGCCCTCCAGCATGCCGCCGCGCACCACGCGGCGCGTGTGCGTCGCCACGCCCTCCTCGTCGAACGGCGAGCTGGCGAGTGCGCGCCGCTCATGCGGCCGCTCCTCGATGTTCACGCCTCGGGCGAACACCTGCCGCCCGAGGCTGTCGCCGAGAAAGCTCGCCTTGCGGTACAGGTTCGCGCCGCTCGCCGCGGACACGAAGGTGCCCAGCAGCATGGCCGCCTGCGGCGCCTCGAACAGTACTGGCGCCCTGCGCGTGCCGATGCGGCGCGCGCCGAGGCGCGCCAGCGCGCGCTGCCCGGCGTAACGCCCCAGTGCCTCGGGCTCGGCGAGCCCGGCGGGCACGCGCGCAGCGCTGTACCAGTCGTCGCGCTGCATGCCGTTCCTGTCCTCGGCGATCACTGACAGGTACAGCGAATGCCGCGAGGTCGGGAAGCCGCCCATGAAGCCCAGGCTGTTGGCGAACACGAACTGCGACTGCTGCGCCGACACCGTGGCGCCCTCGGAGTTGCGGATCATCGGCGCCAGCGCGAAGGCCGCCGCCTCGCAGCGGCGCGCGATGCCGATCGCCTCCTCGGCACCGAGCGCCCAAGGATGGAAGAGGTCCAGGTCTGGCGTCCTGCGCGCGAGCAGCTCGGGCTCAGGCAGCCCCGCGCAGTCGTCCACCGCCGTGTGCTTGGCGATGGCGAGCGCCGCCGCCACCGTCTGCTGCAGGGCGGCCGGTGAGAAATCCGAGGTGCTCGCGTGCCCGCGGCTCGCTGCGGGTCGCTCGCCCACGTATACGGAGACGCCGATGCCCTTGTCGCGGTTGTGCTCGATGGTGTCCACGGCGCCCTTGCGCACCGTCACGGAAAGTCCCTGGCCTTCCGACACGTCGCACTCGCAGGCGCTCGCGCCCAGGCGCTTTGCATGCGCCAGCACGTCGGCGGCAAACTGCTGCAACTGTGCGTGCGCGTAGCTGAAGCGGCCGCCGTTTTTCATGGCGCGCTATCATAGCAGCGTGATGCAGCACGAAATTCCGAGCAAGACGAAGAAGAAGCAGGAGATGCACGAGCTGCAGAGGCTCGGCGCCGCGCTGGTGCAGCTGTCGGCCGCGCATTTCGAGCGCATGTCGCTGCCCGAGGAGCTGGCGCAGGCGGTGCGCGAAGCGCGCCGCATCCGCAGCCACGAGGCCAAGCGGCGCCAGGTACAGTTCATCGGCCGGCTGATGCGCGAACTCGACCCCGAGCCGATCCGCGCGCAGCTCGCGATCGTGGAGGGCGGCTCGGCGCAGGCGCGCGCCAGCCACCAACGCGTGGAGCACTGGCGCGCGCGCCTGATGGCGGATGACGCGGCGCTCACCGAGTTCGTGCACGCGTACCCGGGGGCCGATCTGCAGAAGCTGCGCGCGCTGCTGCGCAACGCGCGCAAAGAGCAGGAGGAAGGCCGGCCGCCGCGCGCATATCGCGACCTGTTCCGCGTCGTGCGCGAGGCCGAAGGTGGCTGACATGCTGATCGTCGGGCTGATCTCGGCGAGCGACCGCGCCTCGGGCGGCGTCTACACGGACGAGGGCATACCCGCTCTCAAGGACTGGCTGACGAAGGCGGTCACTGCGCCGGCGCTGCGTTTCGAGGAGCGCCTGATCCCGGACGAGCGGGCGGTGATCGAGGCGGCCCTGGTCGAACTGGTCGACGTGCGCGGCTGCCACTTGGTCCTCACCACCGGCGGCACGGGGCCCGCACCGCGCGACGTCACGCCCGAGGCGACGCTAGCCGTCGCCGACAAGGTGATGCCGGGATTCGGCGAGCAGATGCGCGCGGTGAGCCTAAAGTACGTGCCGACGGCGATCCTGTCGCGCCAGGTGGCGGTGGTGCGCAGGCAGGCGCTGATCATCAACCTGCCGGGCCAGCCGAAGGCGATCAAGGAGACGCTGGACGGCGTGTTCGCCGCCGTGCCCTATTGCATCGACCTGATCGGCGGCCCCTACATTGAGACCGACGAGGCACTGGTCAAGGCGTTCCGGCCAAAATCGGCGCAGCGCCCGAAGCCGGCCTGACGGCCGGCGCGCGCACACGGAACCAGGCGGCGTACAGCGCCGGCACGAAGAGCAGCGTCAGCAGCGTGGCGACGATCAGGCCGCCCATGATGGCGTAGGCCATCGGCCCCCACAGCACGCTGCGCGTGAGCGGGATCATGGCCAGCACCGCCGCCGCCGCAGTGAGCGCGATCGGCCGGAAGCGGCGCACCGTCGCCTCGCGGATCGCTTCCCACGCCGGCAGGCCCGAGGCGACGTCCTGCTCGATCTGGTCTACCAGGATCACGGTGTTGCGCATGATCATGCCGGCAAGCGCGATGGTGCCGAGCATGGCGACGAAGCCGAAGGGCTGGCGGAACACCAGCAGCGCGAGCGCCACGCCGATGATGCCGAGCGGTGCGGTCAGCACCACCATGAAGCTGCGAGAGAAACTCTTCAGCTGCAGCATCAGCATCGCCAGCATGAGCGCCATCGCAAACGGCATGCCGGCGGCGATGGACTCCTGCGCCTTGATGTTCTCTTCGTACGCCCCGCCCGCCTCAATGCGATAGCCCGCGGGCAGCGTCGCGCGCAGCCCGGCAAGCGTCGGTTCGATCGCCATGCTGACGTCGGGCGCCTGCGCCCCATCCACGATATCGGCGCGCACGGTAAGCGTGAGCGCCCGGCTGCGCCGCCAGATGATCGGCTCCTCCAGCACTTCGCTCACGCGGGCCACCTGTTCGAGGGGCACCGAGCGGCCGCCCGCCGTCGGCACCGTGAGCTCGCCCAGCGCGTCGAGCCGGCCGCGTTCCACGGCCGGCGCGCGCAGCACGACGTCGATCAGGCGGTCGTTCTCGCGGTACTGGCCGAGCGTCGTGCCGCTCACCACGGCGGCGACCGCGCGCGACACGCTGGCAGAGGACACGCCGAGCGCGCGCGCCTTGTCCTGGTCGACGTCCACGCGCAGCGCCAGCACCTTGTCGCCCCAGTCCATGTTCACGTCGAGCGCGTGCGGGTTGGCGCGCACCTTCTCCGCGACGCGCTCGGCGATGGCCTTCAGCTGCGCGGGATCCTCACCGGTGACGCGGAACTGCACGGGGTAGTTGACCGGCGGGCCGAGCGGCACGCGGATCACGCGGCCGCGCACGCCCGGAAATTCCTCTTCCAGGGCGCGGCGCAGCGTGGCGACCACCCGCTCGCGCGCCGCGATGTCCCTGGTCAGGACGATCACCTGCGCGAAGTTGGTGCGAAACAGGTGCTGCTCCAGCGACAGGAAGAAGCGCGGCGAGCCGTTGCCCACGTAGGTCACGTAGCTCGCCACGTCGCGGTCCTTCTCGAGCAGCGCCTCGACGCGCTGCGCTTCACGCTCGGTGGCGCGGAACGCGGCGCCCTCGGGCAGCCATAGCTCGACCATCAACTCGGTGCGGTTGGAGGACGGGAAGAACTGCTTCTCGGTGAGGCCCATGCCGGCTGCGCCCAGCACCAGCGTGCCGGCGGTCGCGGCGAGCACGGTCTTGCGGTGCAAGATGCACCATTCGATGACGGCGCGCAGCCGGCGGTAAAAGCGCGTGTCGAAGAGGTCATGCGCAATCGCCGTATGCTCCTTCAGCAGCCCGGCGCCGATGAACGGCGTCGCCGTCACCGCAGCCACCCAGGAGATGATCAGCGCCATGGTGGTGACCGCGAAGATGCCGAAGGTGTACTCGCCGGTGGTGGACTTGGCGGTGGCGATCGGCAGGAACCCCGCGGCCGTGATCAGCGTGCCCGAGAGCATCGGGAATGCAGTCGAGCTGTAGGCGAAGGTGGCGGCGCGCAGCTTGTCCCAGCCTTCCTCGAGCTTGCGCGCCATCATCTCCACCGCGATCATCGCGTCGTCCACCAGCAGGCCGAGCGCGATGATCAGTGCGCCGGTGGAAATGCGGTGCAGGTCAATGCCGAACCAGCGCATGGCAAGGAAGGTCGCGGCGAGCACCAGCGGGATGGTGAGCGCCACCACCAGGCCGGTGCGCACGCCCAGCGACAGGAATGAGACGACCAGCACGATGGCCACCGCCTCGCCCAGCGCGCGCATGAACTCGCCCACCGAGTCCTTCACCACCGCGGGCTGGTCGGACACCTGGTCGAACTCGATGCCGACGGGCAGCTCGCCGTGCAGGCGCGACATCTCGCGCTTCAGGTCGGCGCCGAGCTTGATGACGTCGCCGTTGCGCGTCATCGAGACGGCGAGGCCGAGGGCTTCCTGGCCGCGGAAACGCATGGTGCTCACTGGGGGATCGGCGTAGCCGCGCGTGACGGCCGCGATGTCGCCCAGGCGGAAGCTCTGGCCGCCGGCGCGCAGCAGCAGGTCGGATACCGCTCGCACTGAATCGAGCTGGCCGGTGACGCGCAGGGCCACCGAGGCATCGCGCGTCTCCACGCTGCCCGGCGCGACGATCGCGTTCTGCGCGGCGAGCACCTGGCCGATGGACTGCGGATCGATGTCGAGTGCGGCGAGCTTCTTGCTCGAGAGCTCGACGAAGATCTTGTCGTCCTGCACGCCGATCAGCTCGATCTTCGCGACGTTCGGCAGGCGCAGCAACTCCTGGCGCACGCGCTCCACGTAGTCGCGCAGCTCCGAGAGCGTGAAGCCGTCCGCCGTGAAGGCGTAGATGGAGCCGAACACGTCGCCGAACTCATCGTTGTAGAACGGCCCCAGGGCCTCGGGCGGCAGTGTGTGGCGGATATCGCCCAGCTTCTTCCTCACCTGGTACCAGATCTCCGGGACGTCCTTCGGCGCGGCCGTGTCGAGCAGCTCGAGGATGATGAGCGACTCGCCCGGCTTGGAGTGGCTTCGGGTCCACTTGTAGTACGGCGTCTCCTGCAGCTTCTTCTCGATGCGGTCGGTGACCTGGCGGTCCACCTGCTCCGCCGTCGCGCCGGGCCACAGCGTGCGGATCACCATTGCACGGAAAGTGAAGTCTGGGTCTTCGCGCTGTCCGAGCTGGAAGTAGGCGGCGATCCCGCCGAGCGCCACGACGATGACGAAGAACAGCGTCAGCTCGCGGTAGCGCAGAGCCAGCGCGGACAAGTTGAAGCGCGACTCGCTCACGGCGCTTCCCGCCTACTGCCCGTTCATCGGCCGCACGCGCTGCCCCGCGCGCAGCAGCTGCGCGCCGGCGGTCACCACGAGGTCGCCTGCGGCGAGGCCCGACTCGATGACCACGCGATCGCCCGCCAGGCCGCGCGTGGTTACCGGCGCGAGGCGCACCGTGCCGTCCGCGTTCACCAGCCACACCTGCGGGGATTCGCCCCGCGCGTACAGCGCTGCGATCGGCAGCTCGATGCCCGGCTGCACGGCGGTGCCCGCTATGGCCACGCGTGCGCTCATGCCGAGCTCGACGTGCTCGTCGGCGCCAAGCACCGCGATGCGCGCGGCATAGGTGCGGGTGGCGGGGTCGGCCACCGGCGAGAGCTCGCGCAGGCGGCCCTGCCAGCTCTTGCCCGGGACGGCATTGAGCGTCACGCGGTAGTCGGTGGCGCGCTCGACAAGCTCGCGCTGCGATTCCGGCACCGCGATTACAACCTCTTTGCCGCCGGGTCTGGCGAGTCGCGCCACGGTCTGGCCGGCCGCCACCACCTGCCCCGCTTCCGCCTCGATCGCGGTGACGACCCCGGCGGTGTCGGCTACGAGCGCGGCGTAGGCGCTTTGGTTGGCGGCCTGGCGATATTGGGCGCGCACGGCCTGCAGCCGTGCATCCGCGGTGGTGTAGGCGCTGGCGCGACGGTCGAACTCGGCTTGGCTGATGAAGTTCTTCGCGCGCAGGTCCGTGTAGCGCTTCAGATCCGCAGCAGCGAGGTCACGCTCGGCCTCGGCACTCGCCATCTGCGCGCGCGCACTGGCCGCGGCCTGCACCAGGTCCTCGGGATCGAGCCTCGCCAGCACCTGCCCTTCGCGTACGCGAGCGCCCACTTCGACTTTGCGTTCGACGATCTTGCCGCCCACGCGGAAAGAGAGCCGCGCCTCATAGCGCGGGCGGACCTCGCCGGGGTATTCGACGCGTCGCGTGGCCGCGCCGTCCGCCTGTCCGACCTTCATCACGCGCACGGGGCGGACCTCCTCCGGCCGCGACTCTGGCGCCTTGCCGCAGGCGGTGAGGAGCAGCGCGGCCGCCATGGCCAACCAGGTCCGGTTCATGGATTTCCTCCCTGCATGCCGACGGCGCCCGCCCACAAGGCAAGCAGCGCCGCGGCCAGCTGCTTGTCGAAATCGATGCGGAACATGCTCAGTTCCGGCCGCTGCATGGCCTCGCGCAGGCAGGCCGGCGGGTCCGTGATCTGCCACAGCCCGATCATCAGCGCATAGGAGCTCATCAGCAGGGCCATGCCGTCGCCCCGCGCCAGGCCCGGGTAAAGCTCCTCGATGCGCGCACCGATCGCGCTCAGGCGCGCGCCTAGCGCCAGCTTGAACTCGAGCGCCGCCTGCGCGCTCGTATTGGCCTCGAGCATGCCCCGGCAGTTGGTGGCGAGCGGCAGGAACTCCGGGTGAGCGCCCAAATAATGCAGCGTGGCGCGCACGGCGTGATAGGCCGCGTCGACCCGCGGTGCCCGTAGCGCGTCCTCGAGTTCATCGAACAGGCCTTGCAGGCGCTCCTGGTGCACCTCCAGGAGCACTTCCTCGCGCGTGCGAAAGTAGAGGTAGACCGTCCCCTTCGCCACGCCCGCCTGGCGCGCCAGGTTCTCCACCGTGATGGCGCCGCCCGGATCGGTATGGAGTAGCTTCTCCGCGGCGCGCAGGATCGCCGCGCGCCGCTCACTCTTTTCCTGCGGCGCGACTGCGCGCGTGCGCGCCCTCAGTTTCAAGTGACCCTTGGTCATTTACGCGAAACGATAAATGACTATTAGTCATTAAGTCAAGCATGCAGCCCGGTTACAATGCCGGCCATGACGCAACTACCTGAAGCGATTGAGATCGAGACTGCCCCGGCGCCGGACGCCGCGGTAATCTGGCTGCACGGCCTCGGCGCGGACGGCTATGACTTCGAGCCCGTGGTTCCGGAGCTGCAGCTGCCCGAGCGCCTGCGAGTACGCTTCGTGTTTCCGCATGCCCCGGTGCGTCCGGTGACCATCAACATGGGCATGCCCATGCGCGCCTGGTACGACATCCTGCAGATGGGCGGCGGCCGGGAGGACGAGGCCGGCATTCGCGCTTCGCAGGTACAGGTGCAATCCCTCATCGAGCGGGAAAAGGGACGCGGCGTGGAGCCGCGGCGCATCATGCTGGCTGGCTTCTCGCAAGGTGGCGCGATCGCGCTGCAGGCTGGGCTGCGCCACGCGGAGCGGCTGGGGGGGATCCTCGCGCTCTCCACCTACCTGCCTCTGGCTGGCACGCTTGCCGCCGAGCGCAGCGCGGCCAACCGCGATACCCACGTGTTCATGGCGCACGGCACGCACGACCCGATGATCGCCCTGGCACGGGCGCGCGAGTCGCGAGCGGCTCTGGAGGCGCTGGGCTACGCCGTGGAATGGAAGGAGTACGCCATGGCGCATTCGGTGTGCGGCGAGGAGATCGCCGATATCGCCGCCTGGCTGCTCAGGCTTCTCGCAGCAGTTCCCTGAACCTGCCGATCTCGTAATCCTCGCCGCGCTCGCCGAAGCCCGTCGGCAGGTAGACGTACTGGCGGCCGTCACGCGATGCCTCGAGGTTCTGTCCGGGGGCGAAGACCCCGGGACGCAGCGCAATCTGCACCTCGGCCGAGGCGGCGGGGTCGGCGCCCTTCAGCAGCACCCCCGGCTCGCCGTTGCCGCCGCGCGACCCGCTGATGGCGAACTGCGATACCGCCGGCGAGCGCGAAAGCGTCTGGATGCCGACGCGCGCCTGCTGCCCAGCTATCCTGTTGATGCGACGCACGAGTCCGATCACCCAGTTGCTGCCGCCCTCGGGCTGCATTGCGACCAGCGCCCCGACCCGCAGCCAGTCGCCCTTCAACTGCGACACGACCGCGCCGAATCCGCCGGCGCTCACGTTCTCCACGATCCAGCTCTCGGTGCTGCTGCCGTCGAAGCTGAGCGAGGTCGACACGCCCAGGGTGTCGAGCACGCCTTGGAGGCCGTTGGTGACGTTGAGGCGCGACTTGACGCCGTGGCGCTGGTGCTTGCGCTCGGGTGGCTGCGACGACCAGTACAGAACCAGGTGCTCGAGGACTTCGAGCACCTCGTCCGCGTCGCCGGGCGCGCCCAGTTTCAGGCTCGAGGGCACGGCAGCCGTGACGCGGATGCGCTCGGCGAGCGCCTGCACATCGCCGAGGGCCGCGCCGGCGCCGAAGTAGCGCAGCCCCGCGGCGGCTTGCGGCGGCCGCACGGCGCGCAGCGGGGCCATCGGCTGCTGCAGGTCGGTCCAGTAGGGCAGATCCGCGCCTGCCGTCGGCGCGAGCGCGAAACGCGGCGCGAACTGCGCGATCACCTGCTCCGCCAGCTCGATCTCTGCCGGCAGCAGGCCTTCGGGCGAGCTGGCGCTGAACATCAGGCCGCGCAGGAACTCGAACTGCGGCGTGCTCTCGCCCTCAGCCCTGCCCTGCGCCAGGCCGCGCGCTTCGGCGTAGCCGTAGACCCTGTTGAGCACGCCCCACACCGCGGTGTCGTAGGGGCCGTAGCGCAGGTGCATCCACTTGATCTGCTGCGCGAGCGCGCGCAGGCATCGCACCAGCAGTTGCGGCAGCAGGGACTTCGCGCCTTCCGCGCCCCGCGCGCCCTGCACGAACAGGTCCACGCACCGCGCGAAGGCGAGGCCGGCCTGGCGCCAATAGCCGTGCACGACGCTCCACAGCCGGTTTTCCTGGAAGCGCGACTGGCGCCCCGGCGCCAGGTAGTCGCGCGTGAGCTTTTTCACGCGCCCCTGCGCCGTGTCGTCCAGCTTCATCAGCAGCTGGATGCGCTGTTCCGGGCGAAATCCCTCGGCCAGCGACACCGATTCATGCCACTCCGCGAGCTCCTCCAGCGCCTTGATCGGGTCCTGCGCAGGCAGCTCGTCGAGGATGCGTTTGGCTGCCTTCGCGTCGGCCATCGGGTGATCCGGACCGCCGCTGCCGAACAGCTTAATCATGCGAAAATCCTACCACGCAGGCCCTATGCGATTCCTCATCGTGGACGAGTCACGCGAGTTCCGCGGCGCGCTCGCCGGCATGCTGCACGCGCGCTGGCCGGAAGCGCTGATCGACGAGTGGGATCCGCGCGTGCGCGGCCGGCCGCCCGCGCCGCCGCGCGAGCGCTATACGGCCGTGCTGCTGGATGTAGATCCGGCGGACAGCAGCGGCCTCAACTGGATGGCCGACATGCTGCGCGAGCCGGACGTGGCACCGGTGCTGCTGCTCGCTGATGCCAGCGCCGAGAGCCTGGCGATCATGGGGCTGAAGGCGGGCGCGGCGGATTTCCTGCGCAAGGCTGGCCTTGGCGGCGAGGCCCTGGTGCGCTCAATCGAGGATGCCGTGCGCGAAGACGAAGCGCAGCGCGCACCGGCACTGCGCCGTGTGGTCACGTGGCCCGCAGGCGGCGAGTCGCCCATTCCGGGCTACCGCAACCTGCGCAAGATCGGCGAGGGCGGCATGGCGCAGGTTTACCTCGCCGATCGCGTGCAGGACAGACTGCAGGTGGTGCTCAAGGTCCTCGACCCAAGGCTGCGCGAAGACGAAATATTCCGCAAGCGCTTCATGCAGGAGTTCCGCCTGATCGCGGGCCTGCGCAACGAGCATGTCGCGCAGATCTACGACCAGGGCTTCGCCGGCGAGCACCCGTACATCGCGATGGAGTATCTCTCCGGCGGCACGCTCGCCACGCGCATCCACGAGGGATTGACGTCGCTCGACGCGCTGCGCATCACCTCGCAGATCGCGCGCGCGCTCGACGCCATCCACTCGCGCGGCGTCATCCACCGCGACCTAAAGCCGCAGAACATCCTATTCCGCGACCCGGACAGGCCGGTGCTCGTCGACTTCGGGCTGGCGAAAAGCGTCAGTGCGCATACGACTCTCACGCGCCAGGGAGAGGTGATCGCCACGCCGCGCTACATGAGCCCGGAGCAGTGCCTGGGCAGGCCGGCGGACCAGCGCTCTGACCTCTACAGCCTGGGCGTGATCTTCTACGAGATGCTGACCAGCCGAAGGCTCTACGAGGCAGAGGGTCCGGCCGGCCTGGTCTATCAGCACGTGCACGGCCCTATCCCGCGCCTGCCGGAGCGGCTCGCCGGCTATCAGGGGATCCTGGACCGGGTGCTCGCCAAGAATCCCGAGGAGCGCTTCCAGAATGCGCGCGAACTGTTTGCGATGATCGCGATATGAGCCCGGACCCCGGCGAACGCCAGTACCTCGACCTGCTGGCGGAAGTGCTTGCCCATGGCGCTCTCAAGTCCGACCGTACCGGCACGGGCACGCACTCGGTGTTCGGGCGGCAGATGCGCTTCGCCCTGGCGGAGAGCTTTCCGCTGCTCACCACGAAGAAACTGCACCTCAAGTCCATCATCTACGAGTTGCTGTGGTTCCTGCGCGGCGATACCAACGTGCGCTGGCTGCAGGAGCATGGCGTCACCATCTGGGACGAATGGGCCGACACCGAGGGCGAGCTCGGACCCGTGTACGGCCACCAGTGGCGCCACTGGCGCACGCCCGACGGACGTGAAATCGACCAGCTGCGCCAGGTGGTCGAGCAGATCCGCGCGCGGCCGGATTCGCGGCGCCACCTGGTGACCGCCTGGAACCCCGCGGATGTCGACAGGATGGCGCTGCCGCCCTGCCATGCACTGTTCCAGTTTTACGTGGCGGACAAACGCCTGTCCTGTCAGATGTACCAGCGGAGCGCGGACCTGTTCCTCGGCGTGCCCTTCAACATCGCGTCCTATGCCCTGCTCACGCTGATGGTCGCGCAGGTCACCGGCCTCGCGCCGGGTGATTTCGTGCTCACCCTCGGCGATGCACACCTCTACCTGAACCATCTGGAGCAGGCGCGCGAGCAGATCGGGCGCGCGCCACGGGCGTTTCCCCGCATGCGGCTCAATCCCCAAGTGAAGGACGTGTTCGGATTCAGCTACGAGGACTTCAGCCTGGAGGGCTACGACCCGCACCCGGCGATCAAGGCCCCGATCGCCGTCTAGAAAAAAAAGGGCCCGCCTGTAGGGGGAAAGGACGGGCCCAGGGGAGGAGCTGCTTTGCCGGTGTTCTGGAAGCCCTAGAAACTCCCGTACACCAGCAGCTTGCCGAGATAGAGCAACCCGGCTGCTGCAAATCCGTAGACCGCCGCGTCGGCGATGCGCGCGCGCTGCGACGGCATGTAGCCCGGCAACGCCCACACCACCGCCGCCGCGCCGAGCAACGCGGCGAGCAATGCCGCGCCGAGGCCGAAACTGTGGTCGAAGGCCTGCACGAACCAACCTTCGGGCTCAACCAATTTGTAGATGGAGCCGCCGATGCCGACCAGCACGCTAGCGCTGACGACGAACCCGGCCAGTACCTGCGCGAGAATCGGGACGTCGAGTTTGGTCTTGGTTTGTTCCATCGGCTGACACTTTCTTGCAACGTCCGTGCCAGCTTGGGGCCTTGCTGCAGGATCAAGGGCTTGGCCCCCAATCGTGTGCAAGCGCACGGTGGAAGATCAGACCCGTTCGTCTCCTTGCGGCGACAACCGAATTCACATCCCCGGCAAGAGACTGAGCGCGCGCAGATTTTCCTGTCGCCGACCGGCGACGCTCAGGACTCGGCGGCGACCTTGGCCTTGAACATGGCGGGCTCGAGCGCATGGCGCTCGAGCAGCCGGTAGAACTCCGTGCGGTTGCGGCCGGCCAGGCGCGCGGCCTGCGTAACGTTGCCGCCGGTGATCTTCAGGATGCGCACCAGGTACTCCCGCTCGAACGCGCGGCGCGCCTCGTCCAGCGGCGTGAGCGAGCCCGCGCCCGCATCGAGCGCCTGGCGCACCAGCGAGGCCGGGATCATGTCCGTGGCCGTGAGCGCGACTGCGCGCTCGACGACGTTGAGCAACTGGCGCACGTTGCCGGGCCAGGCCGCCGAGACCAGTAGTTCCATCGCCTCGGGCGAGATCGCCAGGCGCGGCCGGCCATAGCGCTCCGCCAGGCGCGACAGGAAATGCCCCGCCAGCAGGGGAATGTCCTCGCGCCGCTGCGCCAGTGAAGGCAGCTCGAGCTTGACCACGTTGAGACGGTAATAGAGGTCTTCGCGGAACTCGCCCGTGGCGATGCGCTCCTCGAGCTTGCGGTGCGTGGCGGAGACGATGCGCACGTCCACCGCCATCGCGTCGTTCGAGCCCACCGGCCGCACCGCGCGATCCTCGATCGCGCGCAGCAGCTTGACCTGCAGAGCGGGCGGCATGTCGCCGACCTCGTCGAGGAACAGCGTGCCGCCCTCGGCGGACTGGAACAGGCCGCGCCGGTCCTGGATTGCGCCAGTGAACGCGCCCTTCTTGTGCCCGAACAGCTCCGACTCGAGCAGTCCCTCGGGAATCGCGCCGCAGTTCACCGCCACGAAAGGCGCGCCGGCGCGGCGGCTGGCGCGGTGGATGGCCCGCGCCAGAAGCTCCTTGCCGGTGCCGCTCTGGCCGAAGATGCACACGCTGGCGTCCGAGGCGGCGACGCGCTGCGCCTGCGACAACAGCGCCTCCATGGCCGCCGAGCGCGTGATGAGCTCCGCGCGCCAGTGCGCTGCATCGCCGCTTGGCGCGCTCGACAGCCGCAGCGCATCCGCGACCGTCTCGAGCAGCACTTTGGGCTCGAAGGGCTTGGTGAGGAAGCTGAATACCCCGCGGCGCGTCGCCGCCACCGCGTCTGGAATGGTGCCGTGCGCCGTGAGGATCACCACGGGCAGGGACGGCGCCTGGCGGTGGATGGCGTCGAACAGCCCGAGGCCGTCCATGCCTTGCATGCGCAGGTCCGTGATCACCAGTTGCGGGCGGTGTACCGCGAAGGTGGCGAGCGCCGCGTCGGCCGACTCGACCGCCGTGACGCGGTAACCGGCGGCGGTGAGGCGCATCGAGATCAGCTGCAGCAGGTCGCGGTCGTCGTCGACCAGAAGAATGGCGGGGGATTCGTGGTTCATGGGTTCACCGCTTGGTTGTGCGGCGGCGCTCCTCGCGTTCGAGGATGCCGCGCTCGATCGATTTCAGCGCCTCCACCTGCTGGCGCAG
>Ga0137441_1000030_pt1 | contig 13989 bp, 32 predicted proteins | sample EasRivERMGT244_2_FD_102323 | JGI IMG/M metagenome (GOLD analysis project Ga0137441, IMG submission 102323) | Soil microbial communities from meander-bound floodplain in the East River, Colorado, USA - East River MetaG ERMGT244_2 | ecosystem: Environmental > Terrestrial > Soil > Floodplain ... | reverse complement strand
CATCTAATAAAATAGCTTCTTCACCTGTTCTTTTAACAGACGCGCCATCCAATAATAACCAGTAATTATCTCCCATACAAAACCATTGCCCGACTACCTTATTTTTCTTATACATAGCAGTTATTTTCATTTATTCTCCAAACTTAATAACCATATCTAATACCAACTCCCATTGATTTCTGCATACTATCCTCTTCAATATTCATATGGATGACATTCATTAAACTCAAGTCAACCATCCTACGCTCTATCCCATTAAATCTAGATACATCATATCCAATACCAACAACTTTAGATAGTGTGAAATATGCTTCATATCCATGCATATTATATTGATCATGAGTAATGCCGCTGCTCCGAAAATAATTAGTGAATACTTGACCGGATTTGACATTTACTACTAAACCGCTGATATGTAAGCCGCCGGTTACCCCAGGTTGATAGATGTAGTTGTTATTCCAAGCTCTATTTGTGTAGACACTGAATTCCCCGCTAAAGGGTTGGATAGAAAGGTTGAGTCCGTTTTGATCATAGATGAACACACCATTAGCTGCCCTAGCATGAATTCCTACCACTTCACTTAGCTGCATCTCGCCATAACCTATTCCATAACGTTTAGCTCCGAATAATATAGTGCGTTGTGTAGGATTGAAGTAGTTGAAGTCGCTGGTTGTGACTAAATACTTATTGTTCTGTTGTTTAACTCCGATAGCTACAGGGTCCATAGCATAAGATATAATAGGGAAGAGAAAGATAAGAAACTTCATCTCTTACTCCCACATATAGCTTGGTAGGTTTGGATGTCAGTTTTAGTAAATTTCACTAAACATGGAGATTGGTAATATACTTGAGTACATCTATCCGAAGCGTAGAACATCATCTGTTTATCAATAAGTGTCCAATCTTCATTTGTTAAGTTTATCATTTTAATAATTGGACATGTTAGGATAGTTAATAACAACGTCATTAGTCCCACCAATAAGTGATATATTTAGCTATTATTTTATACATCAATTGTCTGTCTCTATTTTCAAGTCTAGCGTCAGCATGGAAAGATTCAATATATTCTTTTCTTTCCTGTTCTTTTAATTCTGGAGTGGTGGCCCGTTCTCTTCTGGATTTTAATCTATGAAATCCGTCTCCGGTAGGTTCAGTCCACATTTCTAGTTTACCCCACTTTTTTTCATGAAGTTTGTCAAATCTAGTATAATCATCATTATTAAGTCGTTCAAGTATCTTGATGCAAAGCTTTAAAGCCTTCATTTTCTTTGGACCTTCTTCTACAGTAAGGTCACAATGGCCGTTAATTAGACAGGGTTCTATTCGCTTTAATTTGAAAAGTAGATAGTTTTCAATGGTAAGAGCATCAAAGTCATAGTTGTCATATCCAAGTTTAGCATAGGCTAAAACTCGGCGACATTTTTCAAAAAACCATCTAAGATTATTCAGAAGTTTCATTTTCTAAAGCTTCTTTCTTACCACATGAACAGCTATCACAATATGAACGCGGGGCAGCACAACCTAGCATTTCTTCTAGTTCAATTATATACCGCTTTAATTCTTTATTTTGTTCTTTTAACTTAATAACATCTTCTGACGGGGCTCCTCTTTGAAATGGTTGTATTCCAGTAAATTCTTCTATAAATTTTTCTAGTTCTTCATGTTCTTCGGGGGTTAATGGGTCTAAGTTCATATTATGACATCCTTTTAGCTTGGATTTGCGCGGTTCTTTCTAATTCTATATCATCTAACAGATGGATATAATCTATACATAATTGTCGCATATCATATAACGGAAGTATATTATCTGCAGAAGAAGCTATTTCATTATTAATTAATTGTAATAAATATAAAGCTTGTTCTACAGTTGTGTTCATTTACAATAACATTTTCCTGTATATAGACCAATCCAATCAACATTTGTTCCATAATCTTCTTGACAGGATTTTTGACAACCGAGTCTATATTCTTTACTTGAATAAGATTGTGATGTGCGATAACAGCCAGTAAGAATACAACCTAGTAAACTAATAACGAACCCAATCCATAAATATTTCATCCCCACTCCAATCCATATAAATCTTCGTTTTCTCGTGAAGTTTTAGGTTTTGATACTGTTAAATTATTTTCATCAGCATAGTTTTTAATAATCTGTTCTAAACGAGTTTTAACAAAGAAAATATTTTTATCACTTAAAGGATTATGTTGGAAAAATGAAACATTAGATAAGAAACTATTAAGATAAAATATTAAATTATAAATACCATCTTTAGCGTTAGTTTGTATCTTATTATCTAATATTAAATGAACTGTTGGTACAACCTCATCCATAACAATTTTAATTTGATTGTCTAAAAATTGATTTCGAAGATCTGCTATTTCTTTTAGTTGTTCCCGTTTCATTTAGTGATCTTTCTATTTTTCAGTTTATTATTCCAATGTTTAGCATCTGTTATTACGGTTTTATTGACATATTTATAATTACCTAAATGACCAAAAGCCAAGTGACAATTAATACCATTAGCTTTTGTTTCACAAAGAGTTATTAAATTATTTGTATCTAATTCCTTACTAGGATCTAAGTGGAAGGGCGTAATGTGGTGTACTTCAATTTTGGTAGTGCTATTACAAACAGCACAAGTTGGATGTTCTGTTAAGTGTTGTGCGCGCACTTTAGGCCAACGTGAACTGCGTAGATGTCCCACAGAAGCTTTACCTTGCAGAACATCTTTTATGTTCTTTAGAATGTTTTTCACTTAATATGCTCCATTACAAATTTAGCCTGAGAGATAGCATCGTCTAAAGCGTTATGTTCTACACCAAGCTTTACAACTTTAGCGTTGCCAGCAACATATTCTCTAAATGTCCTAAGATCTCGAACATTCCAAAACTTCCAAGGTGGGACAACACTATTTTCTCGTAATAGATTCTCTAGGATAGTGATATCAAAGGTTGCCCCGTTGCCCCAAGGACGAACATCTTCTAGGCGAGCATTAGCGAGCACCCAAGCAGCGAAAGCCTTCACAACTATATTTGTTAGACCTGTTTCTTCATAAAAGACTTTTTTAGTATCATCACTTTGCTGGAGCCACCATTTTAATGTGTCTGCTGTTATTGAACGAGTTTTAAGTTGTTCATCGAGTTGTAAGTTCATACTAAATTTAGGTCCTATTTCTTTAGTAACAGGATCGAAAAAACAAGCGCCTATGGATAATACTGCTGCGTCTTCTTCTGTACCTAAAGTTTCAATGTCCACCATGAGGTTTTGCATTATTCTTTTTCCAACCAAGATAAATCATATTTTATTTTCAAATCTGTCGCATTAATAATAAAATTTTTCAACTTTAATTTTTTTACAACATCTTGTATAAGGGGTACTATAATCCATTTGGATGATCGCAGTTTGTTTATGTTTTGATATGGTTCAAAATCTTCAATTTTATATTCTACATTAGGATTTTTCATACATTTACCCATTAATTCTAATGTTGCACCTAAAGATTTTCCTGTTCGACGCCTAAAAGAACGTAATTCATTTTCTAATTCTGGATATTCTTTTATATATTTTTTAAAAGCTTTACTATCAATCATTCTCGCTCCTGATATACTCGTCTAACAAGTTCTTTTGATTCTAAATAAAATTCGTCTTTCCAAGAAAATGGATAGACAGATGTGTCCGGTTTAACAAAATAAAAACTTTGTAGAATCTGACCAAAACGAAGTTCTGGGTGTTCTTCTACTAAAGTTAGAAGTTTTCGAATTAATTTTCTATTAGCTTCTTGTCTTTCCATATATCCCACTAGTATAGATTAACATAAGTCTTTTTAAAAGTCAAGTAAAAAACGCGGCCACACCGATCAACAACAATATATTGAAAATATTACAAAAGTTGTCGGCGTTATTTACTCCAATCAATATGATTAGTTTCTATACACATCTTAACCAAAGCTTGGATATTAGGATAATATACACCATACCACATTACACCGCAAGTTTGTACATTTACATAGTCAACAGGTTTATTGAGCTTTGCTGTACAAGAGAATAAACTTAGTAAGAGCAGCATCCAAAAATATTTCATTAAACCCTTCACATTTTAAAATAAGTAATACTTACATCCAAAAATTCATCAAGATAATCTAAAACTTCATCAACATAATTGGGATGCTCTTCCGTGAGCCATTCAAAAGCCTTCTCTTCACCCAATTTTACTGATATCTCTAAATATTTTCTTGTAATTTGTACAACTTCTTCGCTCATATATAATCTCTGTTAGTATCTTTTAAAGATTTTACATAGTATCTATATAATTTAAGATACTCTAATTGATAACCTGGAGACCAATTTTGCTGATTCAGAGATGAATTGTCCGCGTTAAGTGTTTGATACAACAGTTTTAATCTCTTTCTAATATTGTAATACATTTATTCCCATGAAAACGCGATTTCTTTATATCCACCCAATCGAGTCGTATCTACATCATATCCTAAAGTGACTAAATTGTCAAGAGCCATATTTACAATATCATCGTTATATTTGGATATAGCTAGATATGCGCTATATTCGCCGGATTTAGCTGCCCAAACAGCAGAATGATTTAATTCGTCTATAATAAGATTTCCTGTTGGATTGCTTTCGTTTATTAAAGCTGGATCTACAGGATCATCATTATTAACAGCATCTGAAACAGATTTAGCTTGTACAGCTGTTATCATTAGCTATCCTTTCTAGTTCTGTATCAATTATACCTTCATAAAGATCTCTTAAACGGGTTACTTCAACTTCTAATTCGGCAACTTTAGATATTTTTATAAAAAGTTCTTGAAGAATTACATTTAATGGTATATTATTATAAGAATTTGTTACAGCAGTAGAACAAGGAATTTCGTCACGTTCATCGAAACGACCAATCGGTGGTGGTATTGCTTCCGTAAGTGTAATATTTAGGTTATTGAAGCCGGGATCAGCTGGAATATAGGATTCTCTAAAAGATGCTAAATTATTAGGTAAAGGAATATCAATAGGCATTTTGTTCTCCGTTTCTAAATTGATAAATTAAAGTTTCATTAGTGTTAAAATTACAATCATGATTTTTACGTTTTAAATATGAACGTAATGAATCAATATTTTTATTACTACCAATATATTTTTTGATAGATGATAATGTATTATCCGGAAATTCTTTATGTAATTGTTCTACTGGAACATCATAATAGTGATGATTAAAATATATCATAATTCTTTTAGGACTCATTATTTTAGGCATAATATTTTTAACTATATTTGTCATTTGTTTATTATATATAATCTTTTCAGTTTGTGAAAAATATCCACAGTCTTGTAAATTTTCTACATAGATATTTTTTTTATAAGTAACTTTTCGAACACCGTCTATTGTTTTCCATTTTTTTAATGATTCTTTATTATTTTTATATTTTGAAATAAAATAACAACAATTTTGCCAAACACTTATAAATTTTTTCTTATTCCAATTTTCTTTTTTTAATTCATAACATTTTATGAATGCGTCTTGTACAATTTCTTCTATATCTTGTTGATTAACATTCCATTTTCTAACTTTATATTTAATATAATTAATATCTTTCTGCTCTATCTTCCAATCCTGTATTGTCACGAAATTCCTTTCTATACTGTTTACTCATCTGGCGACAAGAAACAAAATCTAAACTTATATTAACACACCCAACAAAATAACTGTTTTGGGCAATATCTAATATCACTATATCAGTGTTTGGTTGATTTGTCAATAAGGCAATATTTGTGCCAATAGAAAAAAGCAATATAATACCTAAAATATATTTATGTAATTTTTTCATTATTTAACACAACGAATTGTTTTATAACAGATAATCTTTTCTTTTATATTAATAGCACATTTTATTATTTGAATTTTATCAACACATTTTTTAGGAGTTACGCAGCCGATTAATAATAAGGGTAATAATATATATTTCATATAGACCAACCTAAAGCTTTAGTAATTTCAGGAAATTGTTCTCTAAAAATACTTTGGATAGCTTGCGCAATTTCTCTATGTTCTAATTGAGTATCTTCATCGCAACGTAACTCTAAATAATGAATCCAGGAACGAATATTACCTGTCATATAAAGTTTAGTTGTAGTACTTAGCGGTAATAGGAATCTAGCTTGTTCTTTAGCTATTCCACGTTTAATGGCGTGATTATATAATCTTTCACATTGTTCTTGAACTTCGTTTTGAACTTCTTGAAACCATTGTTTATCTTCTTCAGACATATCATCAATAGAGTTCTGTCTATTCTTTATATCTTGTCGTCTAGCTGGATATGTTTCAAATGATGTAGCTGCTGCATAACGTTGACTAAATTCTTGAAAAGAAAAACTACGATGTCGAAGAATTTGTTGGGCTATGGCCCGTGAAGTAACAATTTCTATAGTCATTGTTGCCATTTCAAATGGAGACCAATGTTTATGATCTATAAGATATTTAATAAGTTTAGAATATTTAGGTTTATCCTGATGAAAAGAAGAAACTCTAGCACAATAAGCTATATTTTTTTCAGCTTCTGGTGTAATGGATATTAAATTTACATACATTTATGGCCTACAAACATTAGGATGATAACAAATGACTTGTCCTATATCATTCTTTTCACATACAACAGTTTTACGTTTATTAACACATAAATCTGTAGCACATCCACTTAAAATAGATAATAATATTAATATTCGTAGCATGTTTTATAATCATATTCAAAGTTATGATTAAATATATCTGGGTGTGTGTATGTATACACTTCTAATAACTCTTTAGTATCTTCGTTATAAACTGTAATAACTTCTCGTCGATAAAGTGAGGGGTGTCCTTCTAGCTTATCTATTTGTCGGAGAATATCAGAATTAACTTTATACACTTCGCCCTTTACTCCCCGTTCGGATCTCCGTCTGACGAGAAAAGGTAAACCAGAAACAATAAGAGTAAAATCGCCGGAAGTATAGTAATTCCCCATATAAGTAGCGTTATTAAGATATTCATGATTATTTCGATTTCTTTTAAGTGTTCCATAGGCAAGTAAATACATTATTCATCCTTTTTATTACTTACACTTTGTTTTAAACAATATTGAGGACCAATAAAAAATCCCCAAGCAAACATTAATACCATATGAATTGCTAGAGTTTTTTCGAAAATAATAGCTAACATGCCGCTTAAAAAGACAGAAGTAATTACAAATAATATTAAACCTCTATAATTTAATTCCATTATACCTTTTGTCCTTTTTCTAAATAAATACGTTTACCCATCCAATGCTGACAATCTACATCATCTACATAACGACTACTCTTAGACATAATTTGATCAATATAATCTAATAAATTTAATTGTTTTAAAATATGTTCAGCGTGTTTAAATCCATTACCCGACCAAGCAATTATATAAAATCCTCTAGCTTTATAATATTTAATAAGTTTAATATGTTTTTCTGAAGGTAAAGCTAAAAATTTATTACCAATAAAATCTGTAAATTCTTTATATCCTAAATTTTTTAATTGACTAGGGTCCATATCCGCTTCTGGATAAAGTATGATAGTATCGTCTATATCTAAAAAAAGCGGATTTTCGTTATTTACTATCTTTAAGCTCATCTTTTACCTTTATATAACGATCATCTAAATCTGGTCTATGTTTAGCCATATATAGCGCCATGCTAATAGAAGCTAATGCGTGTCCTAAATGATTATTTCCAGATTCAGGATCATTTTCAGATTCCCAGATAGATTGATTAATATGTCTCAAGGATGCAGCTAAAAGTCTATTTACAGAAATACCTTTTGTGAAATTATAACGATGATATTTTTTTTCACCATACATAAACGCTTTAGCACATTCTTCTAAAGCCTCAATTGGAATTAAACCCAAATCGGGTTTAGCACCATCGTTCTTTGCTCCACCTTGACTATCCATTAGCCACTCCACTAATATCTATTTTTGGTACTTCTTTATCACTAGCCCAACAACCAAACAATCTAAATTCTAAATAATCACCACCATCAAGATCAAAAAATACCTGATTTTCCTTTTGAACATAATTACAGTAAGTACTACCAAATCTAACTTTATCAATACCACCAAATGTGTTATTATAATTATCTAGGGCTTTTTGGATTGTGCTGTCAAATAAATAATTAAAATACTCGGGTTTATTAGCCGCAATTTCACATTCATATCTTGGAACTGATATACGATAAACAGTATTAGCTGCTTCCATACGTTTATGTTGCACTTTAACTGCAGCAGGAACTTCTAATTTAAACCCTTCTTGTTTACCTAAAGCTTGTGTGCCACCACCGGGACCTAATGTTGGAACAGGCACTTCAAACGTCCCTTCTTCATTAGGTGTATTATAAACGTTAATATTTAAATTTACAAAAATCTTTGCATATCGTTCAATAAATAATTTACTGAGAGTCGATAGTAATTCTTGTTGCGTCATCTTTTGTATCCTTATTTTTAGTTAATAAATAAACTAATCCGGCTAAATTTACTAAACCTACAAATAATAATAAACAAATATTAAATGCTAAAAAAGAATAGACTTCTGTAATATTAAGTTGAAATAATACAGCTATAACTAAAGCAAAAAGATTTGAACCTAAAACTATTAATGGTGTGTTCATGCTATATTTATTACTATAGGTTTAAATATTTTATCTGTTTCTTTTTTTAAACGCTTAACCATAAATTCATTATCTTGTGTCTTAGCATAATCTAGTATTCTGTGTATATCCTCATGTAAACTATATAAAGCCATAGAAAGTTCAAATTCTTTTTCAAACAATCTTTCATATTCATCAAAATCGATATTCTTAGATTCTTTAATTGTATTTAATTTTTCAGAGACATATGCTAATTTATTTTTTAAATCTTTAAGTTGTTCTATATAGTGTTGGGCTCTGTCTATAGGGTTCATTTTTCTATTTAAAATTCCCATTTTAAATCCAATCTTTTTTTATGGATAGTTTCAGCAATCGGAACAACATGTTCTGCGTATTTTCTATATTTATAAGGAATCAAAGATTCAAGATATTCTCTCACGTTCGCTTCAATTCCTAATTGTTTATATGTTGCGTCTTTTATGGCTTCCAAAGCTTCTTGTTCCTCTTGTGTATTAATATCCGCATAACTTACATTAGAATATAAACACATACTAAATAAAAGGGCTAACGAAAACCCATTTATTTTATTAATTAAAATGAAGCGTTCTAGGAGTAACAACATTTACTGGAATTTCGATACCTTTTGATTTTAAAATTTCTTGAATATCTTTAGTATTTTTTCCGCTCTTTTTATAAGAAATAGAAATAAGTTGATCAGCTAAACGTGTATCAACTGCGTCAGCGGCTTCAAGCCAATATTCATAAGCGATCTTTTGTTTAAACTCTGTATAATCTAACCCAGCTCTAGCTGCAACCGAGGCGTCTAGTCTATCAACATAAAGTTTGATCATAGTCAATTGACTAAGCATTCCTTCTAATGTTCCTCTAGTCCCACCTGAAGCTTGGTGAAACATAAGAATAGAACGATTAACCATATATCTATTACGGCCAGCTTCAAATATCTGAGCGGCCATTGAAGCGCATAATGATTCACATACAGTATTAATTTCTAAAGAAGAAGATTCCATATAAGAAATTAAACGTGCGCCATCAATGACACTCCCCCCAGGACTATCAATAACAAGATAAACCTTGGTAGAATTATTTTTAATATTTTCTAATTCTTCGATAATAGCATTTACTGATGACATAAAAACTGGAGTATTCAAAAGAATGACTTTAGAAGACCCAACGTCTACCTTTAAAACCTTTTGAGATTTAATTGATACCTCCGTTCCCTTTTCAGAAGTAACTGGAGTTGCGGTAGTCACTGTAACAGTTGATTGTCGATCTTTTGTTTGAAGTGTGAAAGCCGATGCGACAACAACAAGGCCAACTAACACTAGAGTCAATAAAACTTTTTTTAGCATTAAATGCTCCTTTCATTTGAACACTCTATCATAACTATTTATAAAAGTCAAGTTTTTTCTTTAACATATTATAGTAGGATAGATATGACGCCAGGGACACAGCGATTATTATCGCATATTATAAATATTACAAGGTCTTACGCAATATAGTACTATCGAGATGAAAGAGGTAAAAATGTTACAAAAACTTAAACAAGTTAATTGGATTCTTTTGGTCTTAATTACATTAGGGCTTAGGTCTGTATATGCCGCTGATGTGGCACAAGCTTTAATTGTTATTTCATTTTCTTCTGTTTATAGCCTTACTATGTATTTAAAAACTAAAGAAGTTAAATCTTTAAATGATGAAGTTAAAAATCAATTAGATGAAATGAAAACTGTTGTTGGCGGATTAGCTATGAAAAATGCAGTTAAGCCTCAACAAATGCACCAAGAGATTAAAAGGTTTTTCTAATGTCTAACTTGGTTTCAATTGAAGATCTTAAAAAAGAATTTGTGCAAAAAAATAAAGCTAAAGAATTAAAAGAATTTGCTAAAATTCAACAAGATTTCATTGAAAAACTTATTCAAGAAAATAAAAACTTAAAAGAAAAACTATTACAGTTAGAAAATGTTTTTAATACTCCGACTCCGGAAGAAATAATTTGTATAGAGCAAATTGATCATCTGAAGAAACTTTCTAAGAATAGAGAACTTACTTTAGAAGAAGTAAAAAGATTAGATTTATTAATTAAAAATTTAAGATTAATCAAAGAACAAAGCACTGAAAATGTATCTACTCCTAAAGATAGAGATGTAACGGAGACTGAACTTGTCGCAATCGCAATCTCAAGCACAACAGAAGATCAGTAAAAAAGAAGCCGTTGATGCTCTATGGCGCAAAGGGGTTCTTCATTGGAAACTTCATAAAGCTCAAAAAGAAATGTATGATTTGGCTAGAGACAATAAAAGTCAAGTTATGGTTATTGGTTGCTCCAGACAATTAGGTAAATCAACATTTTTAGTATTATTTGCATTTGAAGAATGTTTACGAAATCAAAATATCATTGTTAAATTTGTTGCTCCAAAGGCAAAAGATATTAAACGTATTATCGGCCCAATAGTTCGAGAAATTACAATCGATTGTCCAAACACTTTAATGCCTAGATGGAAAGAAAAAGAAAATCTGTATCTTTTCCCCAATGGATCTGAAATTCAATTAGCCGGTACAGATAATGGTCATGCTGAATCTCTTAGAGGAAATAAAGCTCATTTATGTATTATTGATGAGGCTGGATTTTGTGATGATTTAAAATACGTTATAAATTCAATTTTAATGCCAACTATGACTCGAACTGGCGGAAAACTTATTATGGCATCAACTCCACCTAAAACCCCTGACCACGAATTTATGGAATTTTTTCGATTAGCGGAAATAGAACAAAGACTTATCAAAAAAACTATTTATGACAATCCACAACTTACACAACAACAAATAGACGAAATTATAGCTCGTTATCCTGGCGGAGCCAAAGATCCTGAATTTCGTCGAGAATATTTAGTTGAAATGATTATTAGCGAAGATGATGCAGTAATTCCAGAATTTACCCAAGAATTACAAGAACGAATTATTAAACAACACCAGAAACCCCCTTATTACGATTCTTATGTTTCTATGGATATTGGTGGTAAGGATATGACAGCTTTATTATTCGCTTATTATGATTTTGCACAAGCTAAAATAATTATCGAAGATGAATATGTAGTACCAAAAAAACCATTAACAGATGATATAGCTAAAAATATTACACGCATAGAAAAAGAGCTTTGGTTAAATAAATATGGGGAAGTAAAGCCGCCGCTTTTAAGAATAGCTGATAATAATAATATCATTCTTTTAAATGACTTAGGTATCAAACATGGTATAGCGTTTGTCCCAACTTTAAAAGACAATGCTGACGCTGCACTTAATAATATGCGTTTATTATTAAAATCCGGTAGAATTATTATTAATCCTAAGTGTAAACATTTAATAAATCATCTACAAAGTGCTATTTGGAATAAAAATAGAACAACTTTTGCAAGAAGCGTAGATAAAGGTCACTTTGATACAGTACACGCTTTGATATATCTTTGTCGTAATGTTAATATGACAAAGAACCCTTATCCTCCTAATTATAACTTTATTGGAGCTAAAGATATATATTATGTTGATGAATCTATGAAAACAACAACTACCGAATTTGAAAAGAAGATTAAGGATGTCTTTACTATTAAAAATCCCCGAAAATTTAAACGATATTAACATATTATAATAGAACAATAATTGAGGGTTTATGTCCGATGTCCAATATTTTGCAGCTAAAGAAGCTAAGGAAACAGCCGGAATTCTCCTATCTAGAGCCAATTCTTGGTATAATCAATTATATAATAACGGATATTTATCTAAAGTAAGGGATATGTGGCTAGCCTACCATGGCTGTTATTATACTGATGGTGGAAGTTCCCATAAAATCACTTTTGGTGGAGAACAAGGTGAACTTGTTAATCTGGCCGTAAATCACCTACGCAACCTTGCCCAACACATTCTTGTTATGATAACCGCTAATAGACCCGCAATGCAATCTAGGGCAACTAATAGTGATCATAAGTCTGCCGTTCAAACTATGTTAGCCGATTCTCTCTTAGATTATTATATGAGAGAAAAACGACTTGAAAAGTATTTAAAAACTGCCACTGAATATGCTATAGTATTTGGAAGTGGTTATATAAAAATGGACTGGAATGCTACAACCGGCGAAGTTTATGAGATTAATGATGAAACTGGCGGACCTATATATGAAGGTGACGCTGAGTTTCGTAATCTTTCTCCATTCGATGTTGTATTTGATATGTCTAAAGATAGTGCTCACGGTCATGATTGGGTACTTTGTAGAACATTCAAAAATAAATTTGATTTAGCCGCTAAATATCCAGAACAAGGTAATAGAATAAAAGGTTTACAAACTAAATCTGATATATATCGTTATCGAATGGATTTAATGTCTTATGATGATACGGATGATATTCCTGTATATGAATTTTATCATAAAAAAACAGAATCAATGACCGAAGGTCGCTATTTATTATTCTTAGATGCTGATATTGTTCTACTCGATACCGGAATGCCTTATAGAAATCTTCCAGTATATCGTATATCACCATCAGATATCCTTGGTACTCCTTATGGATATACTCCATTATTCGATATTTTACCTCTTCAAGATGCAGCTAATTCATTATATAGTACAATCTTAACTAATCAAAATGCTTTTGGTGTACAGAATATTTATATACCAAGAGGCGCTGATGTATCAATGAAGTCTCTAGAGGGTGGATTAAATATAATTGAAGGTAATGCTAATGCTGGTAAACCTGAAGCATTAAATCTAACACAAACTCCAGCAGAAGTATTTAAATTTCTAGATATGCTAGAACGCACTATGGAAACTATTTCTGGCGTTAATAGTGTTGCTAGAGGAAATCCAGAATCTTCTCTCAAAACTGGAGCAGCTTTAGCTCTAGTTCAATCTCAAGCTTTACAATTTATCTCTGGATTACAACAACAATATGTCCAACTTATTGAAGATGTTGGTACTGGATTGATTGTTATGTTAAGAGACTTTGCTGCTGTGCCTCGTATTGCTATGATAGTTGGTAAAAATAATTCATCCTTTATTGAAAGAGAATTTACTGGTGATGATCTTTCAGAAGTGAATAGAGTTATTGTTGAAGTGGCTAATCCATTAAGTCAAACTGTTGCTGGTAAACTTGAATTAGCTCAACAAATGATGCAATATGGTATTGTAAAAAATCCAGAAGATTTCTATAGTGTTCTAGAAACTGGTCGTATTGATGTTATGACTGATGAAACTTATCGTGAGTTATTATTAATTCGTCAAGAAAACGAACAATTGGTTCGTGGTATGGATGTTAGAACTTT
>Ga0137441_1000029_pt1 | contig 14027 bp, 10 predicted proteins | sample EasRivERMGT244_2_FD_102323 | JGI IMG/M metagenome (GOLD analysis project Ga0137441, IMG submission 102323) | Soil microbial communities from meander-bound floodplain in the East River, Colorado, USA - East River MetaG ERMGT244_2 | ecosystem: Environmental > Terrestrial > Soil > Floodplain ... | reverse complement strand
TTTATAAAAGGATTCCAGATAAAGGTACAGTATATTATGTAATGAATAAAGAGCCGTTTGTGGTAAGCGATGACGAACGGTGGGCAATGAGACGAGATTGGAGGCAGGAAAGAGTATATAAACCGTGGCATCGAAAAAAAGTAAAAGCGGCAAAGGCAGCCGGAAAAGCAAGCAAACAAAAAGCCAAGCTAAGAAAAAAAGCTCTAAAAGAGGCCCAGAAAAAAAACGGAGAATAACCCGTAAAGATGCTTCTCAGTATCCAGGGTTAAATGAAAAATACTTCTCTCGTATAAAACAAGAATATTATGACATTGATTATATAAATAAACTTTCTTCAGAAGAGAAAGAATGGCTTTCTTCATTTATGGAAGAAGATCTTGGGGCTAGATTTAATCATAAAGGTAAAAAGATATATAAAAAGAAATCTAAGAAACGGGAATCCTATGATAGAAACAACGCTAGAAATAGAGATATATATAGTATAGCTAAAGCTACAGGTAAAATAAGTGATGTTTCGACTGAAGAAGCTGTCTCTGTGTGGGAAGATAATTATGTTAATGAAAATTATGAAGATATTTTAATTGAAGAACTTGATAAGAAAAATAAGAAAGATTAAAGAAGTTTAGCTAAAATTCCCATTTGCCATAAAGCTAATATGACACTCCCAATAACACCAATTGCTATTCCAGCACCTTTAACTTGATTAATATGAGATATTAATTTAAGTTCTAAATCATTTTGTGCATTGTTAATAATTTTTAAAGTTTCTTCTGCTAACTCAGTACGTTGCATATGAATTTCTAAAGATGTAGTATTTCTGGCAAGAGTTTCTTTAATTTCAACTATATCTTCTTGAATTTTATCTAATTTAGTTTCCATTATTCTTCCTCGGTAGTAAATACTTCTGGAGCCATTAAATCTCTAAATTCGGGATTTTGTAGTAATGTAAAAGTTAAAGCTCGTCGCTTATTGACATCTTCTGTTCCAGCAATTTTATTTAGAGTATTGGCATATTTTTCATAGCCTCTTTGACGAATTTTATTAGCCATACTTAATAATTTACCAGGAGAAGAATTTACAATACCACGATAAGCTGCTCCAGCTGCCTCTGCAGCAAATCCTAATTTACCAGCAGCTGTCATTGTCCAGTTAAGATTTGTTGGACTTATGGCAAATGTATTATGTCCGCGTGTTATATCTGATAAAAACGATTTATAGGAAGCTTCTTTTAAATTATCAATTTTTTCTTGAACACGCATTCGTTCCGGAGATCCTTCTGGTAAAGCTTCTGCTAATTTTTTAAAAGCGTCTTCTGTTTGTTTGAATTCAATAGATCCTTTAGTTTCACTAGCTTTCATTGTTTTCTTTAATAGCTTATTTGTAAGTCTTTCAACATCTTCAACGCCTAATTGGGGTTTAGATGTGGATCTAGACATACCTAATTTAGCTAAAGCTTCTCTTAAATTTCCACCAATAGCCTCGCCTTTTGTTGCATCTATAGATTCTTTATAAAGTTGATTAAGATCTGTAGCTAACTCATTAGCTGCATCAGAAGGAGCACCATATACACGACTTCTAATGCGTTTAGCTTCTTGTTTTAATAAATTTAAATCTGCCGGTTTTAATGTTTTTGCGACAGTTTCTTCAACTTCTTGTAAACCAGTAGGTGTACTATAAGTTTCTGACAACATTTGTCCTAATTCGTCTGTTGCTTGAATATCTTCTTCTCCAGATAATTTATTAACTAAACGTTTTAAATTTTTTAATTGGGTTGGATCAGCACCTTTAGCTTCAGCATCTGCTATTTTCTTTTTTAAATCGGCCACTTTAATTTCAAATGTTGAAGTTTCTTCAGCTGCTCTGTATGCTTTATTTTTAGCTTCTTGGACAGTTTTTATTTCTTTTACAACATCTTCAGCGGCTTTTAATGCTTTTTCAGTAGATATTCTACCACCTTCTTCACCAGCAATACGTTCACCTTTAGCGGCAAATTTAGCCGTATCCAATATAGCTTTAATAGGTCCAACATTTTTATATGCGGCTTGTCCAAGTCGTCCTAGAGCAGACAATCCACCTTCAATGGCTGGTCCAGCAATAGCCCCGGCAGCGGTTCCTGTACCAACATCTTTTAATATACCACCAACGTCTTCAGCTTCTGACGTACCAGCTCCGGCTAAAGCGCCCATACCAGCGCCCATAGTTGCAGATTTGACAACCTTAGCACCAAGCGTAGCACCTTTAGTGGCTAATCCGCCGATACCACCGATTGGTAAAGCAAATCCGGCAGCAATACCGGCACCATGATAAGTTAAAGGGTTTTGTTCTGCTGCTTGTTTATATACGTCTCTAAGTTCATCACGTTTCTTCTCATATTCTTCACCACTAATAGCACCACTTTTAAGAGCTGCTTCTAATTCATCAGCAAATCCAAAAGATCCGTAATCAACAGCTCCCCTAATACCAGATTCTAATTTACTAATTTCTTCTGGACCTTTGATTTCGGGTTGAGCTTGAGTTGGTGAAGTTGATTTTGTAATTTCTTCCAATTCAACATCAGAAAGCCTACTATAGTCTAGAGGCTCATTTCTAGATATTTTATCTAATGTTTCATCAGAAAATTTACTATAATCCATTATGGACCTTTCTTACGTTTTTCTAATTCAGCTTTAGCTGCGTCTACATTAAATGGTGATGCTGAAGGAATTCTTTCTTTCTTTTTCATTTCTTCATATAAAGGATCGATAAAGATTTCCTGTCCTTCTGGTAAACCTAATCGTTTTTTAGCATAATCCAATCTAGTATCCATAGTTTGTCTATAATTGCCTTCTCTAGCTTTTTGAGCTTGTTGAGCATATTCATAAACATCTTTAAGATAACGAGTAGATAATAGTCTTGGATTGCTGCTAAGTCTGCTAAATATATTTTTCATATTATCCATATAAGATTGTCCTTTAGATGCTAAAACAATCTCACCTTCTCTAACAGCCGTATTTGGATCGAAGCTTTTAATCATGTTATATAAAGCTTGTGTATCTTTAACTGAAGTTGGATTACGGAGAGCACTTTCTAATGCAGCAACGGCAATTCTACCTTCTTTAACAGAAGTTACATCATCTTTAAATTTATCTTGTGTATGTTGTACATATCTATCAACTTGTTGTTGCGCAACTTGTTGATTACGTTCTGTACGAGCTTCTTTTCTAGAAGTTGCCGATTCTTCTATTCCTCTTAATCTTAATAAATCATCAACAATATCACCAGAAGGAAATAATTCTTTAACTTTAGAAGCTGGTAGTGTATCTGAAATAAGATTCTTAGGAACTTGAACTCCAGCTAATTTAAATCTAGTACGAGCTGTTTCTCGCCAAGCTTTAGATAATTCACTATTAGGGTCTTGCATAGCCTGAAGATCGTTTGTCTGGGCTCTAGCTTTATCGAGATCCAGCATTCCCTTTTCAGTATCCATAGCAAATTTAACTTTTTCCTGTTTGACTTTTTGTTTTTGTGCTTGAGATTCTCTAAGTTCTTTAATACCAGATACCTTAGATTTAGCAGCTTCATTTAGAAATTGTAAATAATTTTGATCAGGTCTGATTCCACCAAGAGCCGCTCCTATTTGTTGGGCACCTTGAGCTATTCCAACATTTCTTATCATTTCTTGTTGTTGACGAAGAGCATCTTTTAATTCTGTATCTTCAACTTCAGGGGCATTTATATCAGCTAAAAGCTTTTCTAACATTGTGGGTTCTCTAGGTTCTTGAACTGGAGCTTCTTTCTGTTCTTCTTTAGGTTCAACTTTAGGTTTAGTAGTTTTAGTTTTAATAGGTTTCTGTGGTTCTTCAATAGCTGCTGGTTGACGAATAGGGGTAGGAATAGGTTGACCTATAAGATTAGCTTGAGCCATATCTTTAATCATCTGTTGTTGATCTTCTAATAATAGAGGACTAGGAGGCATTTGTTCTTGTTTAATAGGTCCTTCTGGAGTCCACCAAGTACTATCTTTACCAGTAAAATTAGGAGTAGTTGTTGGGGGCAATACCCCTTTCATTAATATATTACGAACAAGATCTCCATCTGAAGGTAGTTCTTGTTCTTGTGTTGGATTTAATGATTTTAAAAATTTATCTAAGAAAGTATTAGCCATATTAAACCTTATTTTAAAAAAGATCCTAACATTTGTCCTGCACCAGTTCCAACTCCAGCCCATTGTTTCCGTTTATTTTCGGCTTCTTCTGTAGCTTGAGATGCTCCTGCAGCAGCGCCACCAGATATTCCAGAAGCTCTTCTAGCTCCAGCTTCAAATTGCATTTGAGGTCGTTCATAAGCTTTATATCGAGTTTCTTCTCCAGACAAGCCAATATTTCGATTAGCTATATCTTGAGCTTGTTGTAAATTAAATAATTGAGCGGCATTTCTAGCTCCAACATTTCTTTGTTGTACATCAGCTCTTTGACCTAAATTTGCTATTTCTCTAGCTCTTTGAGCTTCTGCTAATTGAGCGCCTCGGCTATAATCTTGTCCTTCAATTTGTCCGGCTAATCCGCCAGCTTGACTAATAGCATCTAGAGCCTGTCTAAATCCTGTTGCTGCTGTTCTTTCAGAAGTTTCAGCTTGTCTATTAGCTGCTCCTTGAGCTTCTAAAGCTCTCATAGCTAAACCCATATCACTAGATCCTACTCCACGAACATCTTGTTGTTGTAATAAAGCTTGAAGTCTGGCTTGATTTTCAGCTTCAGTTTTACGAGTAAGAGTATTTAATTCTGCCCTTTGTTCTGGAGAAATTCCAGTTTGTCCTAATTTTTGTAATGTATCTAAAGCTGACATTTGTGCAGTTCTTAAACGAGGATCTAATTGAACATTTTGTAATTGATCTATCATGGCCAATTGTTCGGCTGTTTCAGTAGTTGGAGCCATTTCTCCAGCTTGAGCGAATCTTTGTAAATTAAGATCTCCAAATTCAGGTAAAGCGAGTTGTTGCCAAACCCTCATTTGTTCTTTAGTTAAATCTTCAGCTCTAGATTGGGCTCCTCTAGCTTGTTCTTGACCAAGGATTCCACCAAGAATTGGTAAAGCTGCTGCAGCTATTAATGGTAGTGCCATATTAAATTTTTCCTTTATTCATAATTAACCTACTTGTGGCATTCTTTCTAAATTATCTAAAGTTCCAGTTGAAGCTAATCTTCGTAAAATTTCATCTCTATTAGTTAAAGGTCCTTGTGTTGTAGTTGTTTGTGTAGTCGGTCGATATATTCCAGGAGTTGCTCCAGGAAGAAGCATAGAATTACCATATCCAAACGCAGCTAAATCTTGAGAAGGATCTCGCCAAACATTATTATCCCAAGCCCCAATAGTGTACGGATTTATAGAGGCAGAACTAGTATCTCCCATATAATTATAAAATCCAGCATTTTGTAAATAATCAGCTAAAGCATTTCTTAAATAAGATTCAGATCTTTGAGAAGCATAACCAACATCTTTAGCTATATCAGCTGCTGTATCTCTTGTATCACCTATTCCTGAAATACCAGATATTAAATCTTGGATAGCTCCAGTTACATTTCTGCCCATTTCACCTAGATCGCCAGGTAATAAAGTAGTTGGTAATGCTGCAATTTCAGTTAAACCGTGTAATCCTTTTTCTATATCTCCACCCTCGGCAGCAATAGCTCCAGCAACTTGTTGAGCGGCTTGATTAACTCCTGGAGAAACAAGTCCAGTAGGATCTATTAAACTTCCTAATTGTGTAGCTAATTGACCACCTTGAGAAATTAATCCTGGGATGCTACTTCTAGAAAAGTCACCAGTATTACTTCTAACTTCTTTTCCAATATTAGTACCGCCAGTTAAAAAATCTAATAAATTTTGTGAAGCTTGTCCTTGTTGTCCGCCAACCCAAGAAGTTGTACCGCTAATAATTTGATTAGCAGCATTTCGTAAGAAATCTTCTTTAGCTTTTTGGGTTCTAGCAGATAATGTTCTTTCATCTTGAGGACCATATTGAGAAATATCTTTTAATTTTGATGCTTCAGTAAATTGAAATTCTCCAGAAGTTAATCCCGCTAATTGGGCTAAAGCTGCATAATTGGCGATATCTTGTTGATTAGCAACATCTTGAATATTAAGTTGTCTATTAAAATCACCAACGTCTAAAAATTGTCCAAGATCAGTTAATTCTTTAGGGACATTAAATAATTGTGTTCCTTGTTTAACATCAACAAGATCCAAAAAATCTTGACTGAGAGGTTTACCGCCTTTAAAATCTTCTAATTGTTTACGAGCCCAGTCCATTTTTTGACCACGTTGTTGCTCCATAACTCCAATACGAGATTCTAAATTAGAAACATAGTCAGCTACATTTTGTCCGGTTTGTTCAGTTAAACTTTTAGATAATTCTTGTCCTCTAGTTCTTAAAAGACCTTCTTGAGTTTCAACTTCACCAACTTTACCCAATCCAGTCTGAACCTCTCCTTGTCTAGCGCCAATATTTTGTCTTAAAGCATCTAATGCTCTATTTGGATCTTTTTGTAAAAATGCCAAATCTAAACTTCTTTTAGCTCCAGTATAATCTCGTCCGCCAACAAACTCCCCTAAAAGGCCAGATCGACCAGTTTCAGAAGCAAGTTGTTGTGTTCTTTGTTCATATTGTTGTTTTAAAGCTTCAGCTGTTTGTCTGGCTTCTTCAGCTTGTTTGCGAACTAAAGCTTCTTGTTGAGTTTGAGCTGTTCCAGATCTTAATCCTAAAAATTGTTGTAAAGCTTCTTGATTTTTAGCAATATCTGAAGCTGCTTGTTGTCTGCTACCAATATTAGCTGTATATTCACTAGCTAATGTACCTGTAGGAGTTTGTGCCATTACCGTTGGACGTATTTCTTCTTGAACCATTTCTTGTCTAGTTGGAACTAAACTAGTACCGGAAAATGTTGGTAGTCCGCCAGTAGTTTGTGTTAATTTATTTTGTGAAGGTTGATTTATTGATGTTAATGAAGTTGTTGGTTTAGCTGTCATTGACGGTGCATATTGTTGTTGTTGAATAGCACCTTGAACTGGAGCAGCGGCTACATCAGCAATAGCTTTTTGTCCACCCAGTTGTTGATATTGTTGTATACCTTGACCATATAAACCGCCAGTTGCTGTTTGTTGTTGTTGAGCTTCACCTAGTTCTCTACCAGCAGTCGCTTGAGCTTGACCAAATTTTTGTCCAATACCCTTTTGAAGAGTTTGACCAAGTTGTTGTCCGGCTTGTTTATTAGCACCAAGATATTGTTGAATATTTGTAAATCTTCCACTACCTATTTGTCTTTGAGGTTGCTGTTGTTGATTAAATTGTTGTGTAGCAGATTGGTTAGGAGCAGCTGAAGGCATAATAGTAGATCCAACCTGAGATTGTTGTGGTTGTTGATTTAATTCGTCCTGATCAACATTTTCCACTATACTAGCCATTATAACTCCCTAATATTATATGTTAATCTATCCTATTAAGATTATTGACAATCTAAACATCTTATTAGATGGTAATCCGGTTATTTGTGTAATTCGAATAACACCGCTTTCTAATGTAAAAGTTAGAAATGGAGCACCAGTTAATAAAGTGTTATCTATTAAATTTTCAGCATTAATACAATAAATACCTTTAATTCTTGTCTTTAATGGATTCTTGATTTCAAAATTAATGGTTGGTATACCACTACTATTAACCTGAGTTTCTAAATTAATAATTTCTTGATTTAAATTATCAAAATCAATATTCTTATTAAGAACGTTAACAACTTGTTCTAAAAACGGATTTAAAGCGAATGATAATCGATCAACTAGTTCTCTAGAATCTTTATCAAAGTCATCTTTATTTATACGTTTGATATTAGTTACTTTCATTATTTGAAGGATCTTTCACTCATTGGTTCATATGTATAAGAAATACCTAATATAGCATATTGAAACATAGCAATATTATGTTGAAATCTAGCCTTAATATAACGACATCTTTGTTTCTGTCTAGGTATTAATGTTCTAATTGGATATGATATTCCTTCACCACCCCAAGCAACATTTTGAAAAATACTGTTACCCCATAAACCACTACCGTCTAATCCAAACTCAATATCCTCGAAATTACCACTTAAATCTGAAGCATATCCGATGGTTAACCCAGCTAAAGCTGTACTTTCTATCATAACTGTACCTTCTCTTATATGCTTTGATATAGAAGGCTCACCAAACGCTGTAGGGGCCCATACAACGCTTGAAGGTATCCCTTTGTAGTGAGTAACTTCTCCCAGCACAAAAATTGGAGGGGAAGCAACCTCGACGTAATTCTGGCCTTTATTAACTAGAGTTATTATCATATCTAAAGCTACTGTTCCGGATGATAAGCTATAATCAGCGAAAAACACTCCGGTTGATACATTTAATTGATTAATAATAACATTATATTCGGTTTGTAATGTTTGAAAATCATTACTTCCACTGACAACATAAGGGCCGCCGCCAGGGTCTGCAGCATTTAAGGCGGCTACTAAATCTTGCATATTTTCAATCAACGTTTGATTTTGGTGATCAATGATAGTAAGAGCTATTATATCTGGATGTGTAGCTAATGAAGGATCAAGCTTTAATTTTTTGATAAGCCTATTATATTCAGATACTGTTAAATATTGAATTTGGGATAGCATATCACCAATAGTCATATTATTAGCATTATCTACATAAAGTGTATCAAATTCGTAACTGGATAAAGCTCTTTCAAATTCTCTATCGGCAAAATCTCGAGAGGTTATAGTTTTTCTTTCAATTTCGACAGCTTCAATATCTGAAGGGCCGATGTGTAAATTGTTTCTAGTTGGTTCTACAATTCCACATCTAGCTAAAAGTGTCCAGGAAGTCCAACTTTGAGTGAAAGTATTATATCTGTAGCATTTAGTAGCACTTGTATCAGTACTAGAATCAATAGTAAAAAGTAAATATGCGCTGTCTGTTTCATAAGAAATTCCAAAAGAGGCGAATGAAGAGTTTTGAAAACTTGGAGATATTATTTGTCCCATAATATTGTCAATAGGCCGAGAAATAATCCCAACTCCTGTTTCAGATATAGTAGTAACCCCTTGAGTTGTTAAACAATAAATTTGATTATTTAAAACAACAGCTGTATCTGAAGCAATTATATTAGCTGAATTATCAAATAATGCTACAGTAAAATTATTAACATTTTCTCCTGTTAATCTATATATAGCTTCTTCTTTTAAAATGAATAAACTGTCTCGTAAACCTAGTATTCTTAAAATAGCCCTATCTTTTGGACCAATATCAATTTTATTAATAATTGGAACATTTTCTGGTTGTTGGGGTTTGGAAAAATAAAGACTATTTAATCCGATAGTATTAGTTGCAAATAAATAACTAGTAATATCGGGACTAAACATTCTTCCGAATGATTGATTATTAGCTTTAACTTTAAAAGCTGATAAAGAAATAGTTTTTTCCTCTAATAGAAACGCTCCTGGTAATGAATTTGGACTTGTTGAAAGATAATAAACATTAACTAAGCTGGATGTATCTCTATTAATAACAAAAACAAGAGATCTTGCTGTATCATCAATTCGACTAGCAGGAGAGGTAAAAGATGAAAGTCTAAAGAATCTTTTATCAGCTTCTTCACCAAAACCATCTTGTTCTGTAGTAATAGTCCAATCTACAGGATCACTGACAGTACCAGCATCAACGTCATTAACAAACCCAGAAGTTGCTGTAGCAATTGTTAAAACTGCTAAATTTTGATCTGTCGAAAAATCTAAAGATGCATCTAAATAAGATTTAATTTCAGCGGCTACCTCAACATCAGTGACAATACTACCAGAACTTAAATCGACTCTGATTAAAACTCTATTAGCGACAACGGGAGGAGAGGCTGTACCAGAAACATCCATCCAAAAAGTATATGGGATTTTATCGTCGGCTGTTGTTACGTTAAAATAATCTTGATCAACAATGCTCGCTTTAGCTGGTACAGTAAGTTCCCAGATTTCAGGACGCCCTACTGGATAATATCTTCTAATAGTTGTTTCGTTATTATTTGAAACAATAAAATGAGATTTTGTTACAACAGCATTAGGTGTTAATTGAGTAATAGCACCAACTAAAACGTCTATTTTAATAGTAGTTCCGGTAGTACCAGTTTTACACACATATTCACCATTCGCATTAGTAGTACCAGCTAATGCAATAAAATTACCAGGAATTAATCCATGAGCTGTTGTTGTAGTAATAGTGGCTTCACCAAGTACAACGGGAATAGCGCCAGTTACTTGAAATACTTCAACTCCATCAAATCCTAACAAAGTTAATTCTTGTTTAAATGAAGTACGAGTATTTGAGTAAAATGTAATATTTTTATATATAGCAATATCTTTTGAAACTGGAGGACGTTCATTGGCTTGTAAAATGCCTTCACCAGAAAATTCATTTGTATATAAAGGAACTCCAGCATTTCTAAGATCTTCAGGTTGTTGATCTATCAATACTATAGTATTCGTAGAAATATCATGATCATAACCATTGATAGCTTCTGTAGCGCCAGAAACAAATGGAGCTTCAAATACTAATTTAAATTCGGCTCCAGATCCATCTAGTAAAGCAACATTAGTACGATATACTTGGAAAAAGTATTCAGATGTTATTTCAGATGGAACTACAGTAGATACATTTACATTTCTAAATTCACCAGTTGTATTAGTTAATACTTCTCTAGATGATGGTTTACCTAATATTAATGTGTTATTTAAATCTTTAGTTCCCCAAACAAGTTCGTAAGCAACTTCGACATCATGATCGGCAGGAGAACTACTTAAAGGGCCAAAGAAACCGCTTGTGGAACTTCCGGGGCTGATATCTAAAGATAAATCTAAATCTAACGCATTAATACCGCCAGCATTAGTTATATAATAAGTATCATCAACATTTGGATCTTTTAATATTTTTTTAATACCATCTTGAGTAGTTACATATAAACTACTATTCATTTCAACAGATTTAATTCTAAGATTAGTATCTACTTCTTGAATAGTGCCAGTTAGTTCATTAAAAACTGTATTATCATTATCATCTTGCGCGGCAATTTTATTATTATAATGAGCTAAAATTCTATCTTTATATACTAATAATTGTTTCGCAAAATCATCAATAGTACCCAGTACCTTAATGCCTCGTCGAGGTTCTATAACTCCATCTCTATCGATGTTAACATTATCGGCTTCAAAAAGACTACCTTCTGGAACAGCGCTAAGAAAATTTTGAAAGGTATATAATCCTTTGACCTTGTTCATAGAGGAAGTGGCCATAAGGCTTACCTCCTATTCCATTGTCGTTGATTGCGTAAGAATCCGTGAAAATTATTGATTTTACGAGGAGAACCCTCGACTCTATCATCTATAACAGAACCAGTTTTTAATTCCATTTCTTGTAATTTTACCATAGCATTGTTAAGACCTTGAGAATCTCCTAAAGCTTCTAAGCATCTTATTGCAATTCTTTGAGCTAACATACTATGTAATTCAACTGGGAATTGTGGAATACAAGTTTCTTCAGGAAGAGCTATAACATCATTAATGTTAAGATTATCTGGTAATGTAGAAAATGTAAAAAATAGATTAGATGAAGAAGGTAATGCCGTTGGTTCTATTTCCATAGCAATTAATTTATAAGGAGATTTGCTGGATGTTATATCAAATAACGTTTCACCAGTAAAATTGCTAGGAAAAGAATCAATTTCAACAATGTTTGTATTAGTATCTATTGAAACTATTCTACAGATTCTATCTTCTGATACTAATTGATTTGGTCTTAGATAATATACAATTTCTAAAAATCCCCCAGCTCCAGGTAAAGTTCCTTGTGATAAAACTACTTCATCAGCTTCTATCATAAAAGTTCTTGATGTTGAATTACTTGTTCCAGAACTAAATTGAAAATACATTTCGTCTTCTTTTTGAATTCTAGTCATTTCATATAGATTTCCATTAGTATCGCGAAATCTAACATCTCTTATTTTATTACCGATGGCTCGATTGGGAATTTTAAAACGGTTGGTACTCCCATCAATTATTAAAGATTCCATATCTAAAAGATAATCTTCATGAAAAGATAATATATGAGGAATAATCCCCATATCTATTTCTTCATTCGCAAACGATAAAAAATCTTCCTCTTTAAATGTTTTTTGACTGGTCGGAAGCATTCCTCTGCGTTTAACGCTTTCAATAAGAGTATCAGTAGATAAATAACGACGGGCCACAAATTAGCCTTTCAAAAGTTCTTGTTTCTTTTCCTGTAATTTAGCAATCATTTCATCAATTTCTTCTGGGGTGTCGCATTCAGCTAGCATATCTTCTTCATAAGAAGCTTCTTCTGACATTTCTTGATCTTCAGATGGAAGTTCGGAAACGATATCTTTAGCTTTATCTAAGCCTTCTTTAAGATCTTCCGGGGTTTTAGCGGCTACTGTAGCCTTCATCATTTTACCCTTCATATCTTCACCCATCATTTCTGACATGGTACTTTTGAGATCTTTCAAGACCCCAAGTTTACTTTCTTTTTTTGCTGGATCGAGTTCTTTTTTCTTTCCTAGCATTTCTTTTAAACCTTTCATATTATCTCCTTATATATTAATATGTTAGTTATTAAGTTGAAGTTGTTATAGCTCTAAATTTAATCGCATTAGAAACAAATCCAGCTTCATTACCTGATGTATATTGTATTTGTCCTGCAGAAGTAATACTAAAAACAATATTATCCGCATCACCAACAACAGAAATTTCTTGAACTTGCCATCCACCAGAAGCTTGTATTCCCATTAAATCGTGTATTGCGAATAAATCTGCCGTTGCATCAATAGCGACACTTACTATTGCTGTAAAACTTCTAACATTAGCATTTGGAAAATTAAATCCAGTAACATCAGCCGCAGCAACTTGATTATTAGCAGCAGAAAAAGATGTTTCTTGAATGTCACTAGGACTATCAACTTGTCTAAATGATAAAACTCCAGAACCATTTGTAGATAATAAATATTCGTTTTCACCATCATCTGGAGGAAGAGTTAATGTATAATCTGCTGATAAAACAGCGGGAGCCTTAATTCCGGCACTATTGCTAGCATCATTATCAAAAAATTGAAGTCGTGTAACTCCGGTTGTATTACTCATTAGATTTATATCACCATTACCGTCGGTTAATATATCTAACCCAGATGTTCCTATAATTTGTGTAGTATGAAGAGCTGACCATATAAATGAACTAGAGCCTAAAGAAAATGATCCATTAATAGCTGGGAGTAAATTTTGATTTACTGAATTTTGCCATTCTCCCCTACCAGTTGTTTGATCGATAAGTGTCCAAAAAGCATTGTTTGTTGCTGTAGATAAAGAAGTATCAACAAATCTTATACTTCCATTTGTTGATCCGGCATTTCCAATTTCTAAAGTAATATCTCCAGTAGTATCTCCTGCACCAGTTACCAAAAATATAGATCCAGATGTTTCATTAACTGCACCAGTTTGTAAAGTTATATTACCACCGTTACCAGTTCCCGTTACGTCACCACTTTTAATATTAACATTTCCAGCATTATTATCTACAGATGTGCCAGTTATAATATTAATTTCGCCTGTTACACAATTACTATCTCCAGAACCTGTTGTTATTTGGACTTCTCCACTAGTAATTACACCACCACTAGTAGTTACGGCGGCAGATCTTAATAATACATCACCGGAGCCACTATCTGTTATCGGTAGACCAGATTCAATTAAAACTTGTCCTGTAGTAGTTCCAGTTACACTAACTGTACCAGAAGCAACTCTCACTCCACCAGAAGCTCCGTCAGAATTACCAGACGTTAATGAGGCAGGTCCAGAAAGCACTCCGGCCCCTCCGCCGTCACCAGACCCAAAAGCGGCAGATCCAGAAGTTACTAAAGTTCCATATCCAGATTTTACTGTTAAGTTTCCGCTTGTTTCGGCCTCTCCAGTGTAAATTCT
>Ga0137441_1000028_pt1 | contig 14123 bp, 12 predicted proteins | sample EasRivERMGT244_2_FD_102323 | JGI IMG/M metagenome (GOLD analysis project Ga0137441, IMG submission 102323) | Soil microbial communities from meander-bound floodplain in the East River, Colorado, USA - East River MetaG ERMGT244_2 | ecosystem: Environmental > Terrestrial > Soil > Floodplain ... | reverse complement strand
CCTGGAGAAAAGTTTCTGGGTAGCTCGACAACGGTGATCGTTCGCAGCCGCACACCGGATTTGTCGCAATCCTGCATTGTGCGAGTGCCGTTCCCTAAGTGTGTAGCCGATACCCAGACGCACTAGGTACAATTCTATAGATCGCTTCGATGAATTTTTCCTCACTGGCAGCGCATTGCGCGCGCGTGACGCCGAGCAAGCGGCACATCGCCTTACCTCTCCTTATTATGGGCGTGCTCTACTGGCTTTCCTCTCTGCCCGGGACGCCGTTGGCCGATGACCCTGCGCTCTATGGTCTGTTCTATTGGGTGCCGCCCTCGGTGCAGAACGCCCTGCACGTTCCGGCCTACGCCGCCCTCGCGTGGGCATGGTGCTGGGCGCTCGGCCCTTGGCTTCGCGCGCCGAGTGCACGGGCGATCGGCGCTTGCGCCATCGCGTCGATCTATGGCGCATTCGACGAATGGCACCAATCTTTCGTTCCGGGTCGCTATGCATCCCTCACCGACGTTGCGCTCGACGTCGCAGGTGCCGTGCTTGGGATATGGCTCGCCGGTCGGGTAATGCGATACGCCGCAAGCAGCGGCGATAAGAAACTCCGCACCCTCGATGCGTAGAGATCTGCACACCGCAGCCCCTCGCTGCGCGATTGAACTTATATCCCCAGCCAGCGGGAAATAATGTTGCGTTGCATCTCGGAGGTGCCGGAGTAAATGGTACTACCCACTGCATCGCGCAGCGCGCGTTCCACCTCGGTCTCCGTCATGTAGCCATACCCGCCGTGGATCTGGACCGTGGCGAGCGCCGCGTTGACCAGGGACTCGCTGACAAACAGCTTGGTCATGGAGGCATCAATAGAGACATTCTTGATGCGCCCAAGACGCCAGGCGGACCTGTAGGTAAGCAGGCGCGCCGCCTCAAGGTGCACCTTCATGTCGACGATGCGGTGTGCGACAGCCTGAAACTTCCCGATAGCCTGCCCGAACTGCGTACGCGTGCGGGCGTGGGCAATCGATTTCTCCAACAGGCGCTCCATCGCGCCGATGTGGCTTGCAAATAGACAGATACGCTCCCAGTCCATGGCGTTCGTAAAGAGCGTCGACCCCGCTCCAATCCCTGCGAGCACCGCCTCCGCCGGGACATACAAATTATCGAAAACCAACTCACCAATGTGCGAAGTTCTCAGGCCCATCTTTTCGAACTTCCGGCTGGCCTTGAAGCCGGGCGCATTGCTTTCCACCAGAAATGCGCTCACTCCTCCGTGATAACCCTTCTTCGCGTCGGTCATGGCAAAAACGATGACCAGATCAGCCACGGGACCGTTCGAAATGAACGTCTTCGTCCCGTTGATGCGAAAGCCCGCTCCGTCGGGCTCGGCCCGGGTGCGCAATGCAAAGGCATCGGAGCCCGAACCAGGTTCTGTCATGGCGTGAACACCGATCAGCGTTCCGTTGCACAACCCGGGAAGGTAACGCTCCTTCTGTTCCTCGTTGCCGTGAAGCCACAGCGGCACGACACAAGAGAGCAAATGAGCGCAGAGCGAAAAAACAAGGCCTCCGTCGTGGCAGCCGTATCCGAGCGCCTCCAATGCGATCGCACTGGACAGCGCATCGCAGCCGCTGCCGCCATATTGCTCGGGAACCGGCAATCCCTGGATGCCAATCGTGGCGCATTTTTTCCACAACTCGCGGGAAAACGTCTGCTCTCGGTCCCGTTCGATGACATTTTTGTTAAGGACTTCGCGAGAAAACCGAACAATGTTCTCGCGCAGAATCACCTGCTCCTCGGTGAAGGAGAAATCCATCAATCCATCTCCTTCAGCCGCTGGTAGTTGATCTTGTCGGTCGAGGTCTTGGGCAGCGCTTCGTGCCAGGAAAAGCGGTCTGGGATCATGTACAGCGGCAGGTGTTCCGCGCAGAAGCGCTTCATTTCAATGAGCGAGGGATGTTTGCCCTCGCGACAGCTCAGAAACGCCTTGACCTTGATTCCCGCCTCTTCGTCAGGCACGGCGATCACAGCAGCCTCCTTCACGTTCGGATGCCGATACAGTCCGGCTTCGATCTCCCCGAGTTCAACCCTATAGCCGCGCCTTTTTACCATGCGGTCGCGCCTGCCGAGGTAGGTGTAGTTCCCGTCGGGAGCCTCGATCACAATATCGCCAGTCTTGTACCAGCGCGTACCATCGTCACCCCCGATGAATGCCCGCGCGCTCTGTTCTGGGAGCTCCCAGTAGCCCTGCATTACTCCGCGTCCGCTCACCACCAGCTCACCCTCATTCCCCGCAGCGACCTCGCGTCCCTGCTCGTCCACCACCTTGCACCGGAGATGGGAACAGGTCTTGCCGATCGGGAAAGGAACCGTGCGTTCCTCGGGAACGGGGGTTGGAACCTCGTAATACGTGCAGACGTTCGTCTCGGTCGGGCCGTAGAGGTTGAAATACTTGGGCCGCGGCAACTGGGCGCACAGCGCGCGCAAAAATTTCACCGGGAACACCTCGCCGGCGAAAAGGACCAGGCGCAGCGCGGAGTAGTCGTGCCGCCCCAGATTTCCGTACTGGGCCAGCAGTCCGAGAATAGACGGTGCCGAGTACCACACCGAGATGCGCTGCTCGGCAATCAGCGACGCCAGGTGCTGCGGCTCCTTGCCGGTATCCTCGGCGACGATTACCAGGGTCGCCCCATGCTTGAGCGACACATGGATATCCAGAATGGAGAGGTCGAAGTGAAACGGCGCATGCGAGGAAAAGCGGTCGCTCGGTTGCGGCCGGAAAATCTCCGAGCACCAATTGACGAAACTCACCGCGTTTTCATGCGAGAGCATGACGCCCTTGGGCTTACCGGTCGACCCCGACGTATAGAGAATGTAAGCGAGGTCGCGCGGAGCCGGTGCCGCTGTCCCTATTTCGGCAACGGGATGCTGAGCGTCTGCAAGCTCCAGCGCCCGGCGCATGGGCGTACCCCCACCAGCCCCCTCCAGAACGAATAGGCTCGGCAGTGTGCCCAACTGTCCAAGCTCATGCCGGAACTTCTCTTCAAAGCGCTTCTCGATGACAACCGCTTTGACGGCGCAATTGTGCATGATGTACGCATTTCGCTCGGCGGGGGCCCCGGGATCGACCGGCACATACGCCGCACCGGTCTTGAGGATGCCATAGAGAGCTGCCACGGCATCGATCGACTTCCGCATGTAGATCCCGACCCGGTCGCCGGCCCGCACGCCAAGGCCGTGGAGGCGATCCCGCAGGCGATCGGACAGAGCTGCCAGTTCCCGATAAGTGATGGATCCCTGGCCCGGCTCCACTACCGCCGCGTGCTCCGGGCAGCGCGCGGCAGCATCGACAAAGAACCCATGCAATACGCCGGGCGCTTCCATGTTCAGCCTACGATTTTTTGGACCGGACCAGGTTAACTATGGCCGCGATGGTGTCGAGATACTCTACGTCCGTCTCGTGAGCCTGCAGGGTGACCCCGAAGCGTTCCTCGATAAACATGACCAGTTTCAACGTTGCGATCGAGTCAAGCACGCCGCCGGTGATGAGAGGCGTAGTTTCAGTCAGCTCTTCCGGGTCTTCCTCGGGCAGAAATTCCTTGAGAATAAATTGCTTGAGTGCGTTTTTGACGTCTTCAGTCACAGTCATGCCTCCCGCTGCTCGAAATGCCGGGGCCACGCCCCGTGCTGTTAGCGCTTCGTGGTGTTGAAAATGACGTCTTGCTTGCCTCGCAGCGCCTCATAGAGGCGGTCGGCGATCAACCGATGGCCGCGCACATTCGGGTGATCGTCCCATTCGGCAATGCGAATCGAGTTGATGTCCTGGTTCACAAAGATATCAGCGAGGTTCACGACGACAAATCCCGTCGCCTCCGCAATGCGCAGAATCTCGGGCGTCTCGTCCTGCCAGGTGCCTTCGCGCACCTGCGGCAGGAATATCAACACCGGTACGATCCCGCGAGCCCGCGACCCCTCGACAATGCGCCGGTAGATCCGAGAGAGAACCTCCTCCCGGTACGGCTGCAGGCGCTTGAGGGCCAGCGTTTCATCCATATTGGCATCCAGTCCGGCCTTTTGTATGACGTCCCGGAGATCCTCGTAAGGTATCTCGACGCTTCCACGGACCGCCGTGGCGAGCATGCGGGTCGCGCGTGAGCCCTCGCGACCCGTGGCCACGTAGAAAACCGCGTGCGGGCCGAACGTCAACGCCTTGTCGAATACCACCAATTGCTGCGGGGGATCGTAACCGGGCACGGCAAAATTGAGGATCTCGTATTTTTCAATTGGCGCTTCGCGACGCTCGTGAGTCATGCGATCTTCCAGCAACGCTTCAAACGTCTCGCCGTCACCGACGCCCCAGCCCATGACCGACGAGGCGCCAAGCATTGCAATGCGGTAGACGCCAGCCGCGGGCTGAGACTCGTAGTCGCGGTCGCGCATGCCCCAGCGGTTAACGCTGATCGTGCCGAAGCTCGTTCCGATTACAATGGAGGGAATGAGTTCTCTCCCAACGAAGCCGCCGGTGAACCGCTTCAACCCGATATCCTCCACATCGAGCCACCGGGTGGGCTTCTTTGTATACACTTCCCATAGCTGCGAGTTGAACCGATCGACGTGCAACAGTCTCTCGTAGTAACCGCGTTCCAGGGTCGCGTTGTCCAGCCGGTTCAGCCTGGGCGAACGCAACGAATGCAAAACCGTCCCTATCGTGGTGCCGATTTGCGTATGCAAGCGCTCAACGCCGGCGAGCAGTAGCAGCAAGAGCACGGCCATGGTCACCACATGTCGAGGCAGCCAGGAGCGTTTTGGTTGCCCCCGCTTCCCCGCCCCGCCTCCGCCAGAATTGTCCCGTGCAGTGGCGGCAAGCAGCATGGCCCCCAAGAGCAGCCCCGAAGACAGTCCAACGTCAGCGCTAAAGACTTGACCCACGACCGTCCACAATGACAACCACGCGGAAACCGACTCGCTGGTCCAGAACGACCACAGGATGCAAATGAAGCAGAACGTCACAAACGTCTTCAGCGTAAGGGTGGTGAAGCCGCGCCAACTCCGGGGCGATGTCCCCAGGCTTCTTTCTCTCCCGTGCCTCGCCTCCCAAAGCGAATTGATCACTACCAGCCCTCCGAGGATTGCCCAGAATAGCACGTCCTGCCACGCGAGGAGGACCGTGCCGCGCAGCCAGAACCACTGGTAGGCGTGCAGGAACCAAGTAATGAAGAAGACGAACAACGTCGAGAGCACCATGGCCCGAGTCGCTCCTAACCCGCGCAACTTGAAATAGATCGGGTAGTAGAACACCTTGAGCATGAAGTCCTTCCAGTAGATGTTGATGCGGCGCCAGAAGTCGGTGAAGCTCGCTGCCAGAAGGTAGCGATGATTTGTCTCCGGCAAGCGAAAACCAAACAGGTAGAGCAGCCCGATAATGAGGTGGAATTGCCCGGAAATGCGCAGATACAGGAGGAAGTTGGATACAAGATAGCGTGCCAGATCGCTTGGCGTGGCGACCTCCGAGGGGGCGAGGGTGAGGTACAGATATACAAAGCGATACAAGATGAGTTGAATTACACCTCGCACCATCCAGTCGATGCCCACCTGGTAAATCTGGTACGCGTCCTGGTCATAGTAATTGCGGCGAAAGGTCTTGTAATCGACCACCGGGAATAGAGGAAAGCAAGCATTGGGCAACATGAAGAAATATGACAAGGTCCGCGTAACCGATACCGGCGCGTTGTCATGGCGCAGATCGTAGAAATATACGATCAGCCGGAACATGAACATCGAGCCGAGAATGGGCCAGATCGCTTCGGACCAAAGGGACGGAAGCCACTCCGCGCGCAGTGCGATCAGCAAACCGCAGGCGCCGAGAAGCAGGGCGGCGCGCACATCAAAAGAAACCGGCAGGTGGCAGATTCCGATCAGCACCAGTCCAATCGCGACCAGCCAAACGCCGTTGCTGATGCCGAGGACGATGCCGATCCCAACGAGTGAAAGCACCAGAAAGAACGGAAGGCGAAACCGCAAGGGTAGGAGGGCGTGTACTGCAAATCCGCCGAATGCCAGAAGCGCCAGGCGCAAGAAAGCCGCGCTTTCGATCTGGAACTGCCGCAGCACCAGCGCGAGCAGGCCGAGTTGCACGAGCACGACGAGAAAGTTACCGGTACCAATCTTGCCAGGCTGCGCTATCCCGACACTACCCTGCCCGGCAATGTTGTCCGGCGTAGCTACGCTCATGCCATCCCTCCGCAAGATGCGTGCGCATTCAGTAAACCTTCTCCTTCACGAACATGGAGAAAGTGAGCGATCTTGCCTACCATGCAATGGCTGTCTGCGTCGCGCCTGGAACGTCCGTCGTGGATGAAGTATTGTGGCGTTGCTGCCGCTCTCGCCGCTAAAATCTCCCCGCGCCGATATTACAATAGGAGCTGCGTGCTGGCAATTTTGTTGGAGGCATATCGCTTGACAAGCGGATGTGCCGAACGTGACCGTGAAATTGGACGATGACTCGAATCCTGATCTGCATGCTTGTGGTCGCATTGGCGGAGTCATTCACGCCGGTGAGCCCGCACTCTGCCGCCGCCGACACGCGGGAAGCGATGCGCGAATCGGTGCAGCCGGCGGTGCTGCGCGTCGGCGCGAAGCGGGAGCTCAAGCGCCCGAGTGCCGCTGCGCAGATTGCCCGCGATGGCGACATCATCGAGATCGACGCCGGCATCTACGAAGGCGACGCCGCGGTCTGGCGGCAACACCGGCTCACGATTCGTGGAATCGGCGGGCGCGCTCACCTGCGCGCCAATGGCGCCCATGCCGAAGGCAAGGCAATCTGGGTCATCAAGGGCAGTGATACGACGATCGAGAGCGTGGAGTTCTCGGGCGCGAAGGTGCCAGATCAAAACGGCGCCGGCATCCGGCTCGAGGGCGCCAGCCTGATGGTGCGCGATTGTTATTTTCACAACAACGAAAACGGCATACTCACTGGTGCCAACCAGAACAGCGATATCGTCATAGAACACTCGGAGTTCGCCCACAACGGCTTCGGCGACGGCCAGAGCCACAACCTCTACATCGGTGGCGTACGATCCTTCACGCTGCGCTTCAGCTACGTCCACCACGCGCTCGTCGGACACAACGTGAAAAGCCGGGCACTGAGGAACAACATCACGTACAACCGCATCATGGACGAGAAGGACGGCAGGTCAAGCTACGCCATCGATTTTCCCAACGGCGGGCTGGCGCTGGTGATCGGCAATGTGATCCAGCATGGGCCGAAGACCGAGAACTCCACGATCGTTTCTTACGGCGCGGAAGGACTTAAGCATCCGCTCAACGAGCTCTACTTCGTCAACAACACAGTGGTAAATGACCGGCCTGCCGGCGGCCGGTTCATCTTCGTCAGGGGCGGCACCGACGCGGCCCGGATCGTGAACAATGTGTTCTCCGGGCGGGGCGATGCTTTGAGTGGGCCCGGCGAGTTGCGCAACAATGTGGCCGCATCGAGGACCAATTTCGTTGACCCGGCAGGTTTCGATTACCGGCTCAAGGCGGGCGCCGCCGCAATCGGCCGCGGCGTCGATCCCGGAAGCGCGCATGGGTTTGAGCTCCGTCCCACGGCGGAATATGCTCACAAGGCAAAAATGAGGACTCGCAGCCGATCGGAAACGCTCGACGCCGGGGCGCTAGAATACCGGCGCGAGCGTTGAGACTCAAAGGTCCTTGACCCACGCTTCGGTCCAGCGTGCGACCTGATTGCGCCACTCGCGACGCGCAAACGTATGGTTCGCTTCAGGCAGATCGAAGCGGGTAACACGTTCGCCTGCGAGCAATTGACGCCAGCGGCGGGATTTCGCGACTACGTCCTTGAACTCCTGCGCCGTGAGATCGTTGCCGCTCAGGATGAGGAGCACCCTGCCCTGGAACCGGCGTAAAGCAACTTCCATCCGTTCCGGGAGCGGTGCTTCCCCGATGGGCGACTTGTCGACGGTGCCTGGCGAAGTATTGCGTCCCAGCGCGTCTACGACAGACCTGCGCAGCTTGGCAGCAGCTTCCCGAAAATTGAACACGCCGCTTACTACCTTCTTCCACAGACTGGCCTGGAACAGTCGCTGCAGGTAGTAGTGCCGGAGGTGCACGCGGGCAACCCCCTGCTCCGTGCGCACCCAGGGATTGAGAAGAACCAGTCCGCTCACTCGCGAATCCTGGTGAGCGTAGAACAGCGCCGCCGAGGCCGCGTCGCACAATCCCCATAACACGACGTCTTTCAGACCGGGGACGCTGGCAAAGAAACGATCGATCGCGCAGCGTATGTCCTCGCTCACGTGTTCGAATGTCCTCACTTCGCCATCGCTGTCTCCCATCCCACGGTAATCGAACCGCAACGTGGGTATGCCGCGTTCTGAAAGATGGCGGGCCAGTAATGCGAACTGCCGATGGCTTCCCACGCGGTACTGCGGGCCGCCAACGACGATCAACACCCCGCGCCCTGACGGACACCCCGCCCCGCTGAGGACCCCGACCAACAAGTCGCCCGTGCAATCAAATACGAGTGCGTGCTCGATAGCGGTCATGGGTGGATCATTTCCCGCACCGTGGTCGCCATGGCTTCGATATCGTGCAACGACAGGTCCTGGTGACAACCAATCTGAAAGACCCGCTGGGCCCAGTACAACCCATGGTCGCCGTCGAGCACCGGCGTCCCGGGCCAGACATCGTCCCAGCGGAATAGCGGGATGCCCGCGGAACGCAGCTGTTGATAGCTTGCCTCAGGATTATCCACGTACAGCGGAAAAACATACGGCGTCACACCCTCCGGCAACTCAGGACGCAATGCGTGTGCCCCATCAACCATTAGGAGCCTGCTTGCGAGCGCCGCGTAGTTGCGGCGGCGATGCTCCACGATCCGAAACTGGCGTACGCCGCTTGCAATCCAGCGCGCTGCAACTGTCGGTCGACAGGTATCGAGCCGATTGTCTATGGCCGTCCCGGCGCTTTTCCCGCTACTGTCCGCAGACGCATCGGAGGGGCGATTGTGGTGGCGCAACCAGTTCTTTATTCCGAAGACTCCAGCGAGCAGCGTATTCAGCCCGGGAAAGCGGCCATGTTCGACTCCAAGTTCGATGGCGTCGGCCACAGCCTTGATCTCGTCTCGCCAGCCGCGCGGCGCGAAGTCGACTCCCGTCAAGGGGCGCGTTGCGGACAGTAGCAGTCCGCCCTCGGGCGCGGGAAAGAACTTCGGCAGACTTGCGATCGCGAGGTCTCCCCAACTGCCCACGGACACCCCCTCGGACATGCCAAAGAAGGCGTGGGCACAGTCCTCGATCATCGCGATTCCATGCGCATCGCAAAAAGCACGCACGCTCGACATGGGCTGCGGAATGCCAAAATAGTGGGTCGCGAGTATGGCGCGCGCGCCGGCGGGAGCTGCGCGCTGGAGCCAACCCAGATCTACGCCCCCCGACGCCGTAATCGGGTAGAACACCGGCTGTGCACCACTCTGCACGACCGGTGCAATCATGGTCGGGCAGTGGTACGTGGGAACGAGCACCTTGTCGCCCGGCCGGATTTTGAGAACACGCAGCGCGAGCGCTATCGCGGCCCGGCCGCTCGTGGTATAGCGCCAATGACGGGTATTCAGCACACCAAGGCTGGGAGCGGCGTACTCGCCGGAAAATGCCGACCAGCCGAGTACCGGAAGTCTAGGATAAGAACGCATACCTCCCTGCTTTTCTTGCATTGTATTGGCTCCAACACACGCTGTGCCAGTGGGAATATCACAGTTTGTGCTATTGGAAATGTCCTACTGGACAAAGCGCGGCCAGTTCAATTCGCCGGGTTTGACACTCCCGGTAGCCTGATGCATATTGCCTCGGGCACAGGCCCCACTTGAAGCGCGGTTAAGGATTGTTGTAAAGCTTGAGAGAATTTGATGTTACTCGATGATGTGAAATTGATCGTCGGCAGTACTTTGCAGATCGGCAACCGCATACAGCAAATGGATGCCTCGGCGCCACTGCTTGGTGACGTGCCCGAGCTCGATTCGATCGCGGTAGTCAACCTCATCACGGCGCTGGAGGAGCACTTCGGCATCACAGTCGCCGACGATGAAATCGGCGCATCCAATTTTGAAACGCTCGGCAGCCTGACGCAATTCATCGAGCGCAAGCTCCCACGATAGGCGCTGGCCGATAAGCGGACGTGTCCAGCGCATTTTACCTTCCGGCACCGCCCGGCAATCGATTCTGCGTCTTTCATCCCTCTGCGGATACCAGCACCGGCAGCGGCTTGGTATACGTTCACCCGTTTTGCGAGGAGATGAACAAGGCTCGCAGAATGGCGGCGCTGCAGTCCCGCAGGCTCGCCGCGGCCGGATATGCGGTTCTGCAGATTGACCTGTTTGGCTGTGGCGACAGCAGCGGAGACTTTGCCGAAGCGAGATGGGAAGTCTGGAAGCAGGATCTGCAGATCGCCATAGCCTGGCTGAAATCCCGCGTGGATGGGCCGTTGGGGCTTTGGGGACTGCGGCTCGGAGCGATGTTGGCCGCGGACGTCGCCCGCGACCCCGCCATGGGAATCGATCACCTTCTGCTGTGGCAACCGGTGATCAACGGCGAACAGTTTTTGACTCAATTCCTGAGGCTTCGGCTGGCGTCCGAGATGCTTGCCGACGGGGCGGCGCAGACCGGCGTGCGCGATCTGCGGGAGACGCTTCGCGGCGGGGGGTCGCTCGAGATAGCCGGCTATGACCTGCACCCTCGACTGGCGGCGGAGCTTGACGCGCTGAGCCTTGCCGATCTGGTGCCGGCGGTCAAGCGCGTGCATTGCCTGGAAGTCACTGCCATGTCGGAACCCAAGCTCTCCCCGGCGTCCCGGCGTGCGCTGGAAGCGTGGCGATTGAAGGGAGTGGATGTGCGCGCGACAGCCGTCACCGGTGAGCCTTTCTGGTCCACTATCGAAGTCACCGAATGCGAGGCGCTGCTGGCGGCGACTGGAAACAGCCTTAAAGAAGCTATGATCAATTAGTATCTTGTCGTTTCCGCGAAAGCGGGAATCCAGCATACTCAGGACGTCACTGGGCCCCCGCCTCTGCGAGGATGACCTAATCAGAGGATCCGTAAGAGAGCTTCTGGAACTGCCAACTTTGATTTAGTACCGCTTGGGCCGCAAGTACGTACCGCTGGAAACTGATGATACCGGATCCGAAATGGCGTCAACCTTTGAATAAGCGGCTACGTGACTTCCGTGTGCTTCCGTGGCTAGATTTCTACCCTCTTTCTTGGTAGTTCATGAAAAGACTCTTGATGATCGCCTACCACTTCCCGCCACTCGCGGGAAGCAGCGGTATTCAGCGAACTATCAATTTCGCGCGCCATCTCCCCCGCTTCGACTGGGAGCCCCTGATTCTGACCGCGCATCCACGGGCCTATGAGCGCGTGAGCGACGATCAGCTTGTGGACGTGCCGTCGAATGTCATCGTGGAACGCGCATTCGCCCTGGATTCCGCGCGCCATTTCGGCGTGATGGGCCGCTACCCCGCATTTTCCGCGCGCCCTGACCGTTGGGTCAGCTGGTGGCTCGGAGCGGTTCCCAAAGGCCTCGCCATGATCAGGAAGTACCGCCCCGAGGCGATATGGAGCACTTTCCCGATAGCGACCGCACACAAGATCGGGCACACCCTCCACCGCCTTTCCGGCCTGCCGTGGATTGCGGATTTCCGCGATCCCATGGCCCAGGACGGCTATCCGGCCGATCCGAAAACCTGGCGTAGTTTTAAGAGGATCGAGGAGGGTGCGCTACGCAGCGCGTCATTCAGCGTTTTCGTAACGCCTGGGGCGGCGCGCACGTACCGGGAGCGCTACCCGGACGTGCCGGGAGCCCGCATAGCCGTTGTCGAAAACGGGTATGACGAAGAAAGTTTCTCCGGGCTCGAGAGCTCGGAAAGGGGCCCGTTGCTGCCGGGTACCTTTACGCTGGTCCACAGCGGGATCGTCTACCCGAGCGAACGCGACCCCACCCAACTGTTCCGAGCGTTGCGGCTATTGCAAGATGATGGCCGCCTGAAGCCGGGTGAATTGCGATTGCGCTTGCGTGCCTCTGGCCATGAAGATGTGCTGGCAGGACTCATCGACAAGTTCCGCGTGGCGGAAACTGTCGAGTTATGCCCCCCCATACCTTACCGTCGGGCGCTGGAGGAGATGTTGCGTGCGGATGGCCTTCTCGTGTTGCAGGCGGCCAACTGCAACGATCAAATTCCAGCAAAGGTCTACGAGTACCTGCGCTGCCGGCGCCCGATAATCGCCCTGACCGAACCCGATGGTGATACGGCAGGACTGCTACGCCGGGCTGGCGTTTACAGCATTGCCCGGCTCGAGTCCGTTGAAGCAATTGCGGGTGAACTGCCCCGTTTCCTGGCGCAGGCACGGCGCGGCGAAGCCGCCCTGCCCGACGAAGCATTTGTGGCAAGGACGTCCCGCCTGCAGCGCGCGCGCGAGCTCGCCAGTTTGCTGGAGCAGCCAGAATGTTCCGGCAAAACTGGCTGAAGCTCTTGGAGGCTGGTCAACGCCGATGAGTGAAGACCGCGAAGGGAACTCCAATCGCCGACCCGTGCCAGGTTGCGCTTCACAGGTACAGTCTCGTCTGTTACAGCGACTAATTGCCCATCGCGCGATGCTAGAATCGTCGCAACAAGCCGAAACATCCGAGCCAGGGTATGACGCTCACCCAGACATACATGCTGGCGCCTGAATTCGGCTCGCCTCAAGAACGAGCGGGAGGGAACTGATATTGCGGTCACACGCCGTCACGGTATACACGGATCTGGCCGCGCTGCCCGGCTCCTACGAGAAATTGTTCGGCCAGGCCGGCGCGCAAAGCCTGTATCACACCTTGCCCTGGTACCGGAATTTTGTTCAGTCTGGAATTGTTCCGGAGGAGAAGTTGCGCATATTTGCGGTGGACGCAGCCGGTAGCCCTCGCACCCCGCGCGCAGTGCTTGCGATGTACTGGGACGAAGCGAGCGCAGGTCTCCTTGGATTCAAGACGCTCAGCAGTGTCTCCAACTATTACACCGCGCTGTTTGGACCGGTAGTCGAGCCCAATATGCCCGATCTGCAGGAGTCACTCGACGCGCTTGCCGACGCAATCGCGCAAGATGTGTTCCGCTGGGATGTCGTCAACTTGCGCCCGCTCTCCCTGGATGAAGCCACCTTTCCGGCCATGGTGGCTGCCCTTAGGAAAGCGGGCCTGTTGGTGCAGACCTACTTTTGCTTCGGCAACTGGTATCTGCCGGTGAACAACCAGTCGTTCAACGAATACCTCAAGACCCGTTCTTCCCGTATTTCAAAGACGGCCAAACGCCAACGCAGAATCCTGGAGACTGGTACTCGATTCCGCTACGAACTTTTTACCGCCCCCGGTGAATTGGAGCGCGGCATAGCCGACTACAACATCGTTTACGGCTCCAGCTGGAAGGTGCCAGAGCCCTACCCGAATTTCATTGGTGCGTTAATGCGGACCTGCGCGGAGCAAGGTTGGTTGAGGCTCGGCATAGCGTACCTCGATGGCGTGCCCGCCGCCGCGCAAATTTGGATGGTCGTCGATGGTACGGCGTCGATTTACAAGATGGCATACGATGAACGGTTCGCGAAGGATTCAATAGGCACCGTGTTGAGCGGACTGCTCATGGAACATGTTATCGAAGTGGACAAGGTCAAGGTGGTGGACTATTTGAGTGGCGACGATGCCTACAAGCGCGATTGGATGTCCCATCGCAGAGAACGCTGGGGCATCCTGGCGTTCAACCTGCGCACGCCGCGCGGCGCCATTGCCGCCGCGCGACATGTTGGGGCACGGGCGGTAAAACGAACAGTTGGCATCTTCGGCCGTCTCCGCCGGGCAAAGACCTGAGCCGTGTCGGGGCTAGTGCTTGGTGCCGCTTCACCTCACCCGGACAGGTCAGGTGCAATTCACTAGATCTTTGATATTGATACCGGAAGCCGCATGCCTGCCTTGATTCACGAATTGCCGTTGCATGGCGCCAGGGTCGCCCCGTTGCGGGAAGCCCTGTCCTATCAAGGCAAGCGCCTGAATTACGACGACCTGGCGGCGCAGGTCGCCGATTGCGCAGCCGGCATGCTGCGCCTGGGCCT
>Ga0137441_1000027_pt1 | contig 14190 bp, 24 predicted proteins | sample EasRivERMGT244_2_FD_102323 | JGI IMG/M metagenome (GOLD analysis project Ga0137441, IMG submission 102323) | Soil microbial communities from meander-bound floodplain in the East River, Colorado, USA - East River MetaG ERMGT244_2 | ecosystem: Environmental > Terrestrial > Soil > Floodplain ... | reverse complement strand
GAAGTCGCAGTGTACCAACACGCTCACAGTTCCTCCCCTTCACCCCAATGTTGTCCGACCTTGATATCAACCTTGATGGGCACACTCAACTGTACCCCAAACTTCTTCTTCAATGGCAGATTCTCCATCGTCTGCTTGATGATGGGTACCCACTTGTCGATACAATCATCTCGAATCTCGAACAGGATTGAGTCATGTACTGTACCCACGATCTTGGCTTCGTCTGGGTGCATACGTGAGTTCAGCGACACGAGGCTCATGAGCATCATATCCGAAGCGAGAGATTGCACAGGTGAGTTGATGGATTGACGCTCTGCCTCAGCACGTACCTCCTTGTCTTCAGAATACACGTCGGGTAGGTGCCTGACGCGTCCGATGGCAGATGTGACAGCGCCGTAGGATCGTGCCAAACGACGTTGGCGTTCATGCCACTTGGGCAGCGATGCGAACTTCTCAAAGAACTTCCTACGATACAACTTCGCTTCGCCCTCAGTGACCTTGACCCCGTATGAATCACGGGCGTAGTCTACGAACTTCATGTACCCCATCCCAAAGAGGAATCCGAAGTTCACACCCTTCGCCTTCTTGCGTTCCTCCTTCTCTACTAGGTGTGGAGGCTTGCCTGTCATCGTCACCGCTGTATCCATATGGATGTCTTCGTTGTTGAAGAATAGCCTCATCATTACTGGGTCCTGGGAGTAGTGCGCAGCGATACGCAACTCAACCTGTGAGAAGTCAGCCTCAACGAACTTCCAGCCAGGAGGAGCCCCGATGATACCCCGGATGAACGGGTCACGAGGGATCTGTTGGGCGTTCAACCCTCGACCCTTATCACCTGTTTCTTTCCCCGATGACAGTCGCCCGGTGACAGTACCTGTGAGCTTGTAGTTAGCGTGGATCCTACCGCCCTCGTCTTGTAGGTGAGTCCAGTTCTCGAGATATGACGAGTCGAACTTCGACCAGCGACGCCACTCAAGGATCAGTGTAGCGATCTCGTGACCCTCAGCTGCGAGGCGAAGCAGCACTGACTCGTTCGTGCTAGGGTTACCAGTACCGGTCAGATCGAAGATGGGTAGGTTCATCTCCTCGAACATGATGCGGGCGAGCTGCATAGGTGAGTTCCAGTTCGCGTCGTACCCAACGAGCTTTACTAGCTTCGAGTTGATCTCTTGAAGAGTCTTTGTCGCCTCGATACGACGGGTGGCGAGTCGTTCTTGATCTACCCACAGGCCAGTGCGTTCGATATCAGTGAGCGCCCTCGATGCGGGCATCATGAGCTTGGTGAACAAACGTAGCGAACGACGGTTCTTGTCCTCTAGTAGCTCACCCTTGAATCGGTAGTACAGGTCAAGGGTATACGCTGTGTCCTTCGCGTTGTACCGAGCGAGCTGCTTGAGCGGAGTAGTCATCGCCCCACCGTTGGCGAAGTCCACATCAGCCCAGGGGTCGACACCCAACAGGAGTTGAGCCAAGAACTTCAATGACTTGAACCGATTCTCATCGAGGATGTGAGCAGCAATCATCGTGTCGAAGTCTGCATACACGGGTGAGCCGCTGTGGTGGATGAGCCATCGGTCGTCGAACTTGGCGTTGTGAGCGATTCGCTTGGCAGTGGTATACGACAGCGCATTAGCCACAACCTTTAGTGCTTTCGCTGGGTCTTTCCAACGAGCCTCAGGGTGGTGGATCGGTACGACGAACGAGATACCAGGCTTGGGGCTGACCGAGATCGAAACGATGACTGCATCCTCAGCCCGTTCATTGAACCCGTTAGTTTCGATATCGTAGGCTGTCGCCTCGCTGACCATGACTGCCCTACACATCTTCGCCATCGTGGTTGAGTCGTTCACGAGGAACGTCTTCGGTGCAGGTGTACCCTTCTGCCCCTTCACCAGTCTCGAGAACGTGGCGAAATCCGAATCAAACATCTGCCCGAAGTGGGGGTTACGTAGTACTGCTGCAGGGTGGACAGTGGCGAAGACCTTGACATCCTTAGGTTCGTCCCCCGTTGTCAGGTATCGGAAGTCGTGGACTTCGCCTCGATGCTTCATGATCCCAGACTTGCGGATGACACTCAATGCAGTATTGCCCAAACACAGGATGAAGTCCGGTTGAACAGCGGCAAGTTCAGCGTCGAGGTACTGACGACAGGCCTTCTGCTGAGTCTTGTTAGGTGTGGCGTTGTCCGGAGGCCTGCACTTGTTGACGTTGGTGATGAAGCATTCTTCACGAGACAGGCCCACCTTCTTGAGCGTGTCATCTAAAAGCCTGCCACTCTTGCCACTGAAAGGCCTGCTAACCTCGTCTTCACGGAATCCAGGTGCCTCCCCCACAATCATGACCTTAGCAGGTACCGGACCATCGCCGATAAGACATACCGTTTGCGCTTCCTTGTGCAACGTACAGTCGGTGCACTTCGGGTTACGGATGGCCTCCCACAGGACCTTAGCTTGAGAGTTCAAGCTCGCCCTCGTGACTGCCCGTCCACAAGGCCTCAACACCTTGTGCCCTGAGCTGTTGGATCCCCGCCTTGTCGTAGAACTCGTCGTACACAACTCGCTTGACCCCGACGTTGCCTAGTAGTTGAGCACACTTACGACAAGGACTGTGAGTACACCACACGGTCGTACCCAAGAGGGATGTGCCAGTGCGAGCAGCCCACGCGATGAGGTTAGATTCAGCATGGATCGTGCGGACGCAGTGACCATTCTCCATCTCGCACCCCACGTCGAGACAATGGGGCTGACCGTGTGGTGCACCCACATAGCCGGACGCAACTATCCGTCCCTCGAGCACCGCGATGCAACCCACTGCGGCCCTAGGGCAGGATGACCGGCGTCCGAACAGTCTGGCGATCTCCATGAAGAGCTTAGGTCGTGACAGCCTTTGGTGCTCCGAACCGCTAGACTCAGAACACATCGGCTACGTCCTTCGCATATACGTGGAAGGATCCGATGAAGTGGGTGAAGGTACCCACCTCGAAGTTTGTCTTCCGTGCCACATAGTGCTGCATGATGTTGGCCAGCGCCACGTCGTTCGGGTAGTGAGTGAAGAAGTCGCAAGATCTCATCATGTACGTGATATGGATCTTACCCTCACGCTGCACGAACCAGTACCCGAGGGAACACGGTACACGTCGCTCACCCCGTCGCCTCTCATCGGGGTCAGCCTTCCACACAGGGAGGTATAGCTGACGTGAGGTTGGGTGGATCTTCAGCTCGTCGATGATAGTCTGAAGGTGGTTCCCACCCATGCGTTCGGAGTACGAGTACGAGAACTTCGATGGGCCCTTCATCGGCTGACCCTTGTCTCGTTCAAGGAACTGTTCCCAAACCTCCTTACGTGTCTTCCATGCACGCCCCGGGTTCAGGCCCCCGACGAGTCTATCCTCCCACTCCTGAGCGACCCAGTCCTCGTGTAGCCCCTCGATCTCGGTGTAGTCAGGCCGAGTGACCGTATAGATGTAGTTACTTAGCTCAGTCGTCTCGAAGTCGGGATCGTCAGCGATCTGCTTGTCCTGCATAGTCTCGGTATGTACCCTAACCCCAAGCTCAGCGAGGTCACGCTTGATCTCGTTCTGTGCCTCGGGGAATGTGATGAAGTGCCTCACCTATACCTCCAACTCGTTCAGTCCGAGCCAGTCCTCGGATTCGTCTTCAGTCAGTTTCTCGATAAGGTTCGCCACCTTCTCAAGCTTCTGCTTACGTAGCTTCGCTCGTGATTCGGGAGTCTTGTAAAGCATCTTGTCCAGAGTGATGAGCTCCATCGGGGTCGACAGTACCCCGTATTCCTTCTCCCCCTTGTGATGACCCCGGTCGTCGATGCCATCAACCAGGAATGGTGTCTGGTCGATGCCGGTCTGTGCATGGTAACGACGACGGATGCGTTTCTCTGCCCCATATCGCATCAACGTGTAGGGTTTCTGGTCACGATCCTGTTTCTGGATACGCTCCCACCAGTACCGGATCAATCGCCAGGTAGGCATCTCCTCAAGCGGGTAGATCTCGTGCCCTCGCCATTTCTTCCCGACGTTACGTGCCCACGTTTCCTCATCCCACTTCATGAAACGATCCTGCCCTGTGGAGAACAGGTATGCGAGAGACTTGAACCCGTGGAACTGCCACGTGTCACACACCCATCGGAACTGGAAGTCACGAGGATGAAGACCCTCGCCAATCATATCGCAGGCTTGCTCGATGAGCTTATGAGCGAGAAGCATATCGAGGCCACCGATGTAACCCAGGTATGATGTGCGAGAGAACAGTGTGACTGTGGGTTGAGGGAATGCACGGTAGGTAATCATCCGCATACATCCCCCGTGCTTGCGGCGATTCGCTCGAGCATTGGACTTCACCACGGTGCGTTGTACTGACTGCATATCCATGGCAGTGATGCCCCGGTTATAGGTGCTGATATCCTTGACAGCTTCGAGCCAGTTGAATAGCCGCTCAGGATCAACGTACTGACGGGTGAGTGTATTCCACCTACTTGGCGTCACCCACAGGTCCTTGCCGATATCGAGGTTGAACTCCGCGCTGTTAGCGAGGCCGATGCAGTCGGAGATCATCGAGTCGAGGCTTGACCAGTACGACAGGTCCTCAGCCCGTGCCCAGATGATGCTGTCGTTCGCCTTCGTCCAGAGCTCGGTCATGTTCTCGCCGTGAACGACGTTCGGTACAGGTTGAGGTCGGAGACCCACACCTTGTTTCGACGTGCGAGTTCCCTGCTTCATGAGCACTACGTCACTCAATAGTTGCTCCTTTGCCGGAACTTGTTGACGGCATGCTTACGGTGGTAGATACGAGCAAGATCCTCAGCAGTCATGCCCGCGGTGATACAGAGCTCTACGAAGAAATGCAGTGCATCCCCGATCTCCTCGTAGAAGTGAACCTTATCGGTAGGTACCTCGCTCTGTTTCCAGGGCTTGTTCTTCAAGGTGTTCATCGCCTCGTATAGTTCTTCGACAGCACGGGCGTTGAGGTCTTTGATGCGATACTGCACGAACCTGTGGTCGATCTCCCCGAAGTTGTCGGGAGTAACGGTGATGAACCCTCGGTCGCGTTCGATGGGTTCGTACTTCTCCATCAACTCACGCTGACCTGCGAAGATACTCGCAAGCATATCACCCTCGGGGATCTCTACGTCCTCGAAGTCGTTGACGTTCATTCGGCTCCCTTCACTCGGTCGATGTAGCGACGGACTGCGTTGTAGACGATGGTATCTGAGTGCTGCTCGAACGACCACTTCATCACCTCAGTATGACCTTCTGCCGCGATGGTCAAGAAGTGGATCGTGTGGTAGAGGGCGCTGTACTGATTGTCGAGATCACCCAGATGCTGACGTACTCCCGAGAGCTGCTCACGCTCATCGAATGTGCTTCCAAGCTGGAGACGATTACGGTGGCACAGGATGACGAGGTTCTCCTGCTGCAAGAACGATCCGAACATCTCCAAGAAGGAATGAAAGGTGAACGCGAGGGCTCGTCCTTGGAGGATCGGGTTGTAGATGAACTCAGAAATCAATCGCGAGCGGTCAGCGATTGTGTACTTCAACTTATCCCAGAAGAATGCTTCGTCATGAGCTTGTTCCTGGATCACGTTGAGGTCATGCTTGTTCCCGATACTAGGACGGTATATCAGTTCGGGAAACTCTTCGAGTACCTTCGATACAAGTGTGGTCTTACCGGTGTTGTCCAGACCTTCAACAACAATCAACGTATCCCCCCTTTACCTTATGGTCCATTATATGACAGACCGTTATGTCTCGTCAATACCCAGGTTTGAGGCCAGTGCCTTGGCCAGGATCTTTGGATTCTTCATCACCACGTCCATAATGTTCTTCTTAGCACGCAGGTTCGAGTAGATATCTACGTCGATAGTAGCTACTCCGACAAGGTGCTGGAATCGCTGAGGTCGTAGCTGACCCCCCCGATGTACTCGCCGCCACGCTTGCTCGTAATCGTCAAGAGCGTGGGTGGTCGAGTAGAAGATGACCTGACTAGACGCATGAAGAGTGATTCCCAGTCCCCCGCTTTGGATTTGGAGGACGATAAGCGACGGTCCGCTTTCAGTTTGGAACGACCTTCGTGCCTGGTCCCTTTCTTCGCGTCCCACACCTCCACGGATAACGTGGGTTCTGATCCCGCTTCGTATTCCAAAGTCAACGAGAGCTTGTACTTCTGGTTTGAATCGTGCAAAGACCACGACACGCTCATCCCCATCCCAGAGATCCTCCAGTCGTTCTTGCGCGGCGAACAACTTAGCAGTACTGATCTGATGCAAGTTCCCCTCGTCGGACTTGATCCACCCCCCCGTAATCTGCTGCAGACGCATGATCTTCACGGCTACGTTCGCAGCATCAGATACCTCCCCGTTACGTAGTTCAAGAAATAACTCGTACGCCATCTTGTCATAGGCTTTACGTGCTTCGGGTTCAAGGATAACTGGTACACGTTGGAACGTAGCCTTTGGGATATCGAGACAGTCGTCACTGCGAACGACCATCGCATCTTCATCTACCTTCGCAAGTAGGTCAGGCACGTTGCGATAGCCCATGATCTGATACCCCTTGAACCCTCCGAATCTGATGTACTCGTTCTTGAATGAGTTGAAGTTAGTACCGAATCTCTTAGGGTTCAAGAAGGTCCACTGTGAGTAAAGATCCATGAAACCTTTGGGCGTAGGAGTACCTGTAAGAATAGCACGGTATGGCACATGTGACCAGCGCCTCAGAAATCTACTGCGGCGTGCAGAAGGCTTCTTGATGCGCTGTGATTCGTCGGCTACGATGAACTGCGGATCGAATGCCTTGATATGGTCGGGCCTCCTCCACACAACATCATAGTTGGCGACCATCACGATGAGTCTTGTCTTTGAGTAAGGGATCTTTTTCGTATCCTTCGTGAAGGGATAGAAGAAATAGGGAAGGGGCGAATGTGCGGACCACTCGTCTTCCCAAACGCCGATGACCGATAGAGGGCAGATGATGAGCAGACGTTGGAGTTTACCCTGCTGATGCAAGGCACAGGCCCAGTCAACTACGAGCTTAGTCTTGCCCGTACCAGGTTCCCATAACACCCCGAGGTGACCTTGCTTGAGAGCGCGTTTGAGACCAGTAACCTGATGCTTCCAAGGTTTGGTCTTGAACTTGTAGACGTTGGACATACGACCCCTAAGGTTGTGGAGGGGCAGGGGGCATCGGGTTCCCCCACCCCTCCACGTTTGTTACGACTGGGACCAGGTCACCGAGTTGATGTGACAGTACGACCCGAAGGGCACAGTCACCCGCAACGTACGTGCCGGGTTCTTGGCCTGGGGTACCATCCATCTGGCGAAGCAGTCGTCGCCAACCCACGTGGTGATATCGGCTGAGATATCAGCGAGGTCACGAACGCCTCCGACATCCTTCAAGAACCGATACCTCACGTAAGCCCCTCCCGTTGCGCCGACCTTGCGAGTACACTTGACGTGCAACGCAGTCCCTTCGTTCAAGACCTCGCAACCTCCCGGGTTACGAAGACCTGAGTAGTCAACCCCGTTACGAGTTACCGGGGCTGCGGCGTATGCCCTCACCACAACTACAGTGAGGAACAACGACACGATGAGCCCAACAAGGAGCCACCGTGTCGCTCGTGCTGAAATAGGTGCGTGGAGATCCACGTTACCTCCTACTCGCTCGAGCCCACCGCGTCCTTCACGTTCTTCAGGAACTCGGCGAGGACTTCCTTGTCACGCGCTGCTAGGGCTTTCGCCTCGTCCATGCTCATCGCAACCTGGACTCGGTTCTTGACCCCATCAGCCTTGCCCTGCTTGTTAGCGTAGGGCTTGACCTGGATCGCCATGCTCTCACCCCCTTTCCAGTTCATTCATACGTCGTACGCGAACATCGTATATCCACTATCGTCACATGCAACTAAACCCTTCGGGACGAAACCCTACGACCTCGCCGACGACGCTTGACGGCCTTGGCCTCACCAAAGGTACCGTTGGCCTTGCACACGAACCAGTCTACCTCGGTGATCTCACACCAAGCACAGACCTTGATCCCCTGTCGCCACGCGCTGTTCAGAAACATCTCACGAGTGATAGTACCGGGATCATCGGGTACCACGTGTGGCTGAGGCTTCGGGACCTTGAACCATCGCCAGTCACCACAGTACGGGCACCACATCTTGCCTGAGTGACGCATCTCTGCGATCTCACCTCGTGGGAACATGCGTGAGTCGGTAAGCCCCACGATATGACACTTGATGCCTCGCTCTTTGAGCTCAGCGGCCTTCGCTTTGATACGGTCGGTGTTCTCCCGCGTGCGGCGCAGGCGTTTCTCTGCGCGCTTACCCTTGTGGAAGATGACTAAGCGCCAGTACTTGTCGTGCTGCAATGGATCCCCCCTTTACCTAACCTTCCACTTCTGTCGTGGTCGACCTCCACCCGACGGCTGTTCAGTGCCCGCCTTCTCAACCTTACCCTGACCCTCAAGGGACTTGAGCTGTCGCGTCACCACATCCCTGGTGAGTGACGTATGACCTATCAGTTCATCGACTGTAGCCCCGCCCTCAAACATCCGAAGCACATCATACAGCTCCGTCGATGCTCCTGTCGATATGGTAGGAGACCAAACCTCACCAACATCACCGATCTCTATGGTGATAGGCGGAAGGAGCGAGTGTTTGGAGAAACGTTCGGCTGTGATCTTTCCCACTCCTGATATCTGCAAGTGTAATGCGGCTTCCTCCCATGCCCAGAGAGCCACGCTACCGTACATACTCTTGGCACCCGCGTCAGTCGACCCTTTGAGATGGTGATGCACAAGCACAATCGCGGCACCTGTTCTGGCTCTGACTCGTTTGAGCGGCTTGAGAACCTTCTCCATAAACTCAAACGCTTTGAACTCATCGAACCCGCCTCCTGCAATCATCATCAGCGGGTCGAGGATACACATCTTCACGTCACGTTCAGTGATCCAAACCTCAAGTTGTTCCAACCATTCCTCGCTGATGCTGAATCCTTGATTGGAGATGACATAGAGGTTGTCAGGCAGATCGTACACGTAGTCAAAGGTAGTCTTTCCTGTGACAGTCGCGCCGACAAGTCCTTTAGCCGCGCCGATCTTGACCAGTCGATCTTGTAGTACTGGTCGGGGGTCCTCCTCCTGGATGAGTAGTACGTTGTGCTTGCGAGCCTGGAATGTGTCCAGAAACCTTGTCCCAGTAGCCACGCTGACCGCGAGGTCAAGGGCCAACCAGGACTTGTAGGATTTCGGCAGTCCAGATATGAAACCAACCTCGGATTCTCCCCAGATGTCAGCAACCATCCAGGTGATGGGCTGGTGAGTGCGGTCAAACGAGGTCCAGTCTTCGGGGCCATGATGTTCGGTATCCTCCCCTTCTATGACCTCGAATGCTTCCCCGTCGTCAGGTATCAGGACTCCCGCATGTTCATGTGCCTTCGCTGCCTCGATGAGCAAGCGGCGGACCTCATCCCTGCGACCCTTGAACTTGTTCCACACTGTTCGTTGTGCAACAGCAGCGATCTGTTCGGGTGCCATCCCCGCTTCAGCCAGCAAACACTCAAGCTCCCACAATCTGTCAGAGCGCTGTCCGACAGATGCGTGCCTAGCTTTCATCAGCTCCTTAGTTCGAGCGTTCAGTTTGAACCTTGCTAGGTATAGCTTTGGATCCGGGAGCTTTTGGCCGCCAAGTTCGGGGCTTGAAATCTCGGGGAGATCTTCGATAACGATTGAGGGGTTGATCTGGTGGCCGTTGAGGTACAACAATCGAACGGCCGGGGCGTTCTCGTACTTGTGGTTGTGGGTATCAGGCGTTCGTAAGACCTGTGTGGTATCCCACCCCCCCTTGTCAGCGCCTATCGCATACGTGAGGCGTTGATTCAGGTCCTGCTGTACTGCGGGATCAAGATCGGTACTCATCTTCCACAGAGCCTGATATCGACCCGGTGATGACTCCCACACTGCTGTAGGTTTGAGGTGTTTAGGGATAGAGTCAGGTTCTACCTCATCGAGGTCGGCCCAGAGCATATCGGTACGAGCAGCGACCTTACGGTCACGACGAGGTTTGGTGAATACGCTAGGCGCCCAATACACATCCTTGGCTGAGGACTTAGCACGTTCGAGTGCATCAGCGACTTTGGGTTGTTCTTCAGGCCATTTGAAGACCTTATCAACCCAGTAACCCGACTCCTCCTTGGATTTACTTGTATCTCTCAACGATAAGCAGACGTAACCGTCTCTGTCCCCCCACGCTAGGGAGCACAGATCCAGCGCCGTTGTCACAGGCGCGACCTCCCTTGGCGTTAGCTAGCTGCGGCGTGAAGTGGCGGCGGCCACGAATCAGGTAGGTTAGAACGATGAACGAGCCAAACCCACCCCTTCTTCTCTGCTGTGATGCGTTCGTCGCGGATCATACGAAGCACGATCCTGGCTGGGACGTTGAAATGCTCGGCAACCTCGTCAGTAGTGAGCCAGTCGTCGAGCGATGGTGCAACACGGACCACGTTCTACCTCCTTATCCAGTACGGTGGGGGGAAATACCATCATAAACGAGGGATTCGATGAAGGCAACCATATTATACATAGACCTGATCCCACGGTGGTTGCGTGTGACGAAAGAGGATCGATAATACGATTATCAATCAATGAACGCGCACGAAAGGGGGTGAAACTCATGACTCGTTACGTGAGCGCTACGGTCGCATCGTATTCTCGCGTCAAGACGAAGAAGGACCTCAAGGCTGCCGCAGCCGAGGGGTTCAACGCCGAGGTCGTTATCTCGGATATGGAGCTCGGGACGGGTATCGTTGGCCTGAACGAGATCCCTGAGGGGTGGACGCTACAGGTGTCCAACGCGAAGCGAAGCTGGTTCGCGTCCGTTACACGTAAGGGAGAGAAGGTGACGGTGAAGTGAAGAAGCGACCGAAAGCTGTCGTGAGGGAAGACCCCGATTTCCCAGGCCTCCTTTACCAGTTGTGGTTCGGTAAGTGGATGCTTACGGCAGGTACTAGTCGAAATCACCTGGAGGAGCTGGCCGCATTGATGAACCCATGAGATCACTCGCACGCCGCACCATGGACAAGTGGGTCGGCAAGATGTGGAAGGACCGTGAGGCGCGTTACCTCGGCGAGGGCAAGGTCTTCATCGTCCCGTCGAAGTCCGATCTGTGGTCACACAACGTCGTGGCCCGTGTCGTCCGTCATACCGCGAAGAGGACCTACGTCGAGTGGGTCTGCTCGTGCAAGGGCTTCCACAACAGTCATGAGGACGAGTGCGTTCACGTCCGAGCGTTCAAGGAAGAGTGGGCCAAGACTGAGGAGGTTGCAGGATGATCCATCAGATGCCTATCAACGACATCCATCACGCGTGGACGACCATCGAGCGTCGAGCAGGTCAGGACGTTCAGGTCTATCACGGCCGTTGCACTTGTGGGATTCAGTTCGACGGTCGTGACGCGTCAGATGTAACTCGCCAGTACCTATATCACCTGCATCAGGAGGGGAGTTCGTGATGGCCGAACGTAAGGTCTACGCCATAGTCGAGTTACTCGAAGACGAGGAAACGGGAGGATTCGTTCTCAGGTTCGACGGGAGCAGCGACGCCGAGTACCCTACCGAGTTCTTCGATGACGCCTGCTTCAGGGCCATCAAGTACTTCGCTAGCCTCGGGATGGGGCAACACTGATGGAGATGCCCGTAATCCCCGATGACTGTGCGATGATGGTCATCTTCCTCAACCGCTCACCTGGGTTGACGAACGAACAGAAAGGACCGATCCTCGGTGATGTAGCCGAAGTACTCCGTACCCATTTCCCCGACCTGAGGGATACGGGGGCGCTGGCCAGTGTCAAGTTCCTCACGCAACTGGATATGTTGGAGATGCCCGATGACCCGCTCCCCGAAGTATGAACGGGGTGACCTGGTCTGGTGGTGGTCTGAACAATCGGGGTGGGAGAACAGGAGCAGAGCTCTCTATGTGAAAGATGACGGATCTAAGGATGTACTGCTGTTCATCAAGATCGGGGACTACAAGCACGTGTTCCGTTGGCCGCGCAAGCTGATAGCACCACGACAGAAGGGAGAGAAAGGTGGGACTCGCATTTATGGTTCGGGAAACCCCCGACGACAGGTGGCAGGTCGTAAACGCCGACGACGAAGTTCAGGCTGAGTTCGGATACCTCGCTCAGGCAGAGGAACACGTCATCGTCCGCACGTTGGCGTCGTTCTTCACCCACGCGATCCAGGAAGCGTTCGATTCGGACCCCGGTGAAGAAGTGTGGGAGTCCATGATCCAGTTCCTCGGACCTCACGATGATCCCATCGACGGATGCCCCGTCTGTGAGAAACTCGTTGTCGGTTTGATCCCTCAGGCAGCGAAGTTGATGGCGGATTCTTACGGTAAGAGCCTGGAATCACTCGTCTCCTGAGGTTGCGTGTGACGAACCTCGTTGTACGATGAACATGAACGACGAAAGGGGGATTCAACTTGGCTTCGAAGGCGAAATCCTTCGCCGTGATGGAGACACGTAACCTCGAATGTCGAGTTCTCCGTCATGTGTTCGAGCACAAGATCACCTTCAAAGTGAAGGAGGGTCTAGAGCTCATGTTCGAGTGTCACCGTTGTCCTGTCACTCGTACCGATACCTGGTCGATGGACGGGCGAACGAAGCGAGCGAAGATCATTCGCCGCGCGTACAAGTACCCGAACGGGTACCTCATCCAAGACCCATCATCGTGGGGTGGACGTATTGTCTTCAACGAGAACGTCCGCTACGAGTTGGGCACACGATACATGAAGGGAGGATAGATGGCACTTAGCGAGATCCGCTGCCAGCACAAGAGCTGTATCGTGCGCGACGCAGCGCTGGTGAATCCCCAGTGGACGAAGCGGATCACGGATATGCAACGCGGTGACTCGCAGCCACACTGGTATTGTGGCGAGCACAGCCGTAAGCATCCGAACGTCAGTCCCCTGACTGGAGCGAAGCGCACAGTCCAGTACAAGGCGTACAACAAGAGAGACAACGGTACGTACGTTGGGCTCATACGACGACCGAAGGAGGTGACAGATGGCGACGAAGCGAAGGCCAGCTGAAGATGAAGAGGTCGAGGAACTCGAAGTCGAAGAGACCGACGAGGAAACGACCTCTACGCGACGTGGTGGTGCGACTCCCCGGATGAGCATCACACTCCCTGCACGGATGCGTAAGAAGATCAGGCTCGCAGCTGCACTGGCAGACCTCGATACGAACGAGTGGGCTCGTGTCGTGCTAGCTACAAGCGCCCGTAAGACTGTGGAGAAGTTCTTCCCAGACAAGGTGTAGGGGAGTACCATTGGCTGATATGACGTGCAGCATCCGGGAATGCTCGAAGCCCATCGTAGGTGCAGCTGTTCTGCTGAAGGATCTGTGGGAAGTCGGCATGTTCGAGAAACCCGAACAGTTCGACTCGTACGTGCTCATGGAGGAGGAGGGCACATTCATCCACACAGTCATCCTTCATCCGACGTGCTTCGTGGATGTGTTCCATGAACTGATGCGTCAGGAAGGACAAACGGGCGTTACGCTTGTTGTTGGCCCGGCGGGTGTTATCCGCGAAGAACTAGGGATAACGTGACACAAGATCCCCCCGTCAAGGACGTCTAGAGGGGAAGGATGTGGTTGTACGGTTTGCGACTCATCGCAGTAGGTCTGGCAGTTGTCGTGATGTTGACACTCGGTCCCATCGCTAACGCGGGGAACAAAGCCGGTCCCTGTATCGACGGGCGATGGCGAGATCGTCAGCATCCAGGCAAAGTACACGCTGCGAACATGAAGATCCTCGAATGTGCGATAGCGAGGTGGCCCGTGAGTTGGGATACAGCTCACTACGTGGCACATCGTGAGTCGGGTATCTACATGTGGCCATGGGCACGCAACTCGTATTCCGGTGCCTGTGGTGTGTTCCAGCATATCCCTAGCTATTGGGTGGGACGTGTGCAAGCGAATGTCCCCGCCAAATGGTTCGGGAGGAACGGCTGGAGCTCATCGAATATGGTGGCCTGCACCAATGCCCGGGCAAATATCCTCGTATCCGTTCACATGGCATACAAGGATGGCTGGAGCCCCTGGGGCATGTAGAGCTTGGCACCGGGGGTAACCCGAAGGGAAGCGGGGCCCCCGGTGTCAGGTATCAGGAAAGGGGG
>Ga0137441_1000025_pt1 | contig 14632 bp, 12 predicted proteins | sample EasRivERMGT244_2_FD_102323 | JGI IMG/M metagenome (GOLD analysis project Ga0137441, IMG submission 102323) | Soil microbial communities from meander-bound floodplain in the East River, Colorado, USA - East River MetaG ERMGT244_2 | ecosystem: Environmental > Terrestrial > Soil > Floodplain ... | reverse complement strand
GGCCAGGTATCCACCCTCGGCTATGCCTATACCGCGAGTTGCTTCGACTGCCATGGCAGCCACGGCATCCAGCGGGTGAGCCACCCCCAGTCCACCGTGCACCGGAACAACCGGCTGCAGACCTGCCAGAAATGCCACACGGAAGCCACCCCGGGTTTCATCACGTTCCAGCCGCACGCGAACACCCATGATTACGTCCGTTACCCCTCCATGTGGGTCGCATCGAAGTTCATGATCGCGCTCCTGCTGGGCGTATTCGCCTTCTTCTGGACGCACTCGGCGCTCTGGTTCTACCGGGAATACCAGGATCGCCGGGAAGGCAAGAACGCGCCCCACGTCGTAACCGGCGGGTTGCCGCAACTGCAGGGCAAGCACTTCAGGCGCTTCGGGCCGGCGTGGCGGATCGCCCATCTTGCCTTTGCGCTGAGCGTGATGATGCTGGTGCTGACCGGCATGGCGGTGCTGTACGCCGAAACCGGCTGGGCGAAATTCGTCGTGGGTGTGCTGGGCGGCCCGCGAGCGGCGGGCATCGTGCACCGCGCCAGCGCCACCATCATGCTGGGGATATTCTTCATTCACCTCGTCTACATGGCCTACCGGGTGATCCCGAACTGGAAACCGTCCGACTGGTTCGGGCCCAACTCGCTGGTGCCGAACCTGAAGGATTTGCAGGACGCGGTTGCGATGTTCAACTGGTTCTTCGGCAAGGGCCCAAGACCGGCGCTGGATCGATGGACCTACTGGGAGAAATTCGACTACTGGGCGGTGTTCTGGGGCATGGCCATCATCGGCGGGAGCGGCATGATGCTGGCGTTCAAGGTCACGACCGCGTCGGTTCTGCCGGGGTGGGTGTTCAACATCGCGACGCTGGTGCACGGGGAGGAAGCGATCCTCGCCGCGGTGTTCCTGTTCACGGTGCACTTCTTCAACAACCATTTCCGGCCGGACAAGCTGCCGCCACCGGACATCGTGATGTTCACCGGAACGATGGCGATGGAAGAATTCAGGCGGGAGCACCCGCTCGAGTACCAGCGGCTGCTCGACAACGGCGAGCTTGCCAGGCACCTGGTCGACGCTCCGTCGCGCCCCATGACGCTGGGTTCCCGCGTGCTCGGCATCACGCTCATCACTTTCGGCATGGCTTTGCTGGTCATGGTGCTGGTGGGGCTCCTGGGTGCGATGTTCGGGAACTGAACGGAGAAGCTCTTGGGAAAGCAGAATCTCCCGGTTGCCGCAGGGAGTCGCGGCAGCGGGCTCCGCGCCGGCTTTGTTGCGAGGGCTCCTGCCGGCTGAGGAAGCCGTGCTGATCCGGACTTGGTGGCGGCGAGAATGCTCCCGACAACGCTCAAGTTCAAGGTCAGCTTCTACGTATCGGCGGCGCTGACGGCGACGCTGCTCCTGTTCACCGTGCTGGTGGTGCGGCACCAGTGGCAGGAACTCCTCCAGGCGGCGGTGCGACATGTCACGCAGATCTCCGAGGTGATCACCAAGAGCACCCGCTTCGCGATGCTCCAGAACCAGCCCTATTACGTGCACCGGATCATCCAGGACGTGGCGATCCAGCCGGGCATCGAAAAGGTCAGGATCTTCAGCAAGGACGGGATCATCATGCAATCCACCTACATGGCCGAAATCGGGCTGAAGGTGGACCAGAAAGCCGAAGGCTGCATCCTCTGCCACCAGGGCGAGAAGCCCCTCGCGCAGCTTCCCCAGCAGGAGCGATCCCGGGTTTTTTCCGCGCCGGACGGCAGGCGGCTGCTGGCCAACATGGAGGTGATACGCAACGAGCCGTCGTGCTATACCGCGGCATGCCACGTGCACACCAAGGACCAGCAGGTTCTCGGCGTGCTGGACATCGTCTATTCTCTCGCGGAAATCGACCGCACGATGCAGCGGAGCGCGACCACCATCATTCTCCTGTCCCTGGGATTCGTCCTCGCCGTCTCGGTTTTCGTCGGCCTTTTTGTGCACCGCCTCATCTACCTGCCATTGCGCGACCTCGAGGCCGGCGCCCATTCGCTTGCCACGGGAAATCTCGAGCAGATGATTCCGGTGAGAAGCGCGGACGAGTTCGGGGCGCTGGCGGGCAGTTTCAATGCCATGACACGGGCGCTCAGGAATTCCCAGAAGGAGTTGCGGGAGTGGGGCAGCACGCTGGAGCAGAAAGTGCGGGAACGAACCCAGGCGCTGCGGGCCGCCGAGGCCGAGACGGCGCGCGGGGAAAAACTGGCCTCGGTCGGATTGCTCGCTTCCGGGATCGCCCACGAGCTGAACAGCCCGTTGACCGGGATCCTCACCTTTTCGCACCTGGTCCGCCGCAAGATGCCCGATGGCAGCCCGGAAGCGGAAGACCTGGATCTCGTGATCCGCGAGACCAAGCGCTGCGCCGCCATCATCCGGCGGCTGCTCGATTTCGCTAGAGAGAATCCGCCGGAGAAGAAATACGCCGATCTCAATCGGCTGGTTCAGGACACGGTGCGCATCATCGAGCGGCCCGCGCACTTTCGGGACGTCGAGATCACCACCGACCTCGACCACGATCTGCCGCCGGCGTGGGTCGACGCGGACCTGATCAAGCAGGTGATCATGAACATGCTGGTCAACGCCCAGCATGCCATCGCGGAACAAGGCAGCATTACCGTCCGCAGCCGCCGCCTGCCGGCTCCCAGGAGCCCGGAGCCGGGCGCGAAACCCGTGCCGATGGTGGAACTCTCGATCGTCGATACGGGGTGCGGGATCCAGGAGACCGACCTTCAGCGTATCTTCGATCCTTTCTTCACCACCAAGGACGTGGGAAAAGGCACGGGGCTGGGCCTCACCGTCAGCCATGGCATCGTCAAGGCGCATGGCGGTTCGATCGAGGTTGAAAGCGCCGTCGGAGAGGGGTCGACGTTTCGGATCTACCTCCCGGTGGCCCCTCCCTCCGGCAGCGCGGACAGCGCCAATCGCGGGAGCGCGCCATGAAAGGCAGGATACTCATAGTGGACGACGAAGAGATCGTCATCCGGAGCTGCCTTCGCGTTCTCGGCGAGGGCGATTACGAGGTGGAAGCCGCCCGCGACGGGGCGGAGGCCCTGAAGAAGATCAACGACAGCCATTACGATGCCATCATCCTGGACATCAAGATGCCGGGAATCGACGGCATGGAAGTCCTTCAGCGCGTGAAGGAAGCGCACCCCGACATCGAAATTATCATGGTCACCGGGCTGTCCCAGATCCAGACCGCGGTGCGCTCCATGAAGTTGGGCGCGTTCGACTACCTCCCCAAGCCGTTCGACCCGGACGAGCTCAAGCTGGTGGTGGCACGGGCGCTGGACCGGCGGCGCCTGTCGCAGGGAAACCCCGGCCTCCAGGGCGATGCCGGTTCCCGCTACCGTTTCGAGAACATCATCGGCTCGAGCCCCCGGATGCAGCAGGTCTACCGCCTGATCGCGCTGTGCGCGCCCACCAATACGACCGTTATGCTGACGGGGGAAAGCGGTACCGGCAAGGAGCTGGTCGCCCGCGCCATCCACTACAACAGCCTGCGGAAAGATCAGCCGTTCGTGGCGGTCGACTGCAACTCGCTGAGCGAGCATCTCCTGGAGAGCGAGCTGTTCGGGCACGTCAAGGGCTCTTTCACCGGCGCCGTGACCAGCAAGAAGGGCATGTTCGAGGTCGCGAGCGGCGGCACGCTGTTTCTGGACGAAATCGGAAACATTTCCCTGTCCACCCAGGCCAAGCTGCTGCGCGTCATCCAGGAACGGGAGTTCAGGGCGGTGGGAGACACCCGCACGCAGAGCGCCAACATCAGGCTCATTGCCGCGACCAACAAGGATCTCAAGGCCATGGCGGCCGCGGAGAGTTTCCGCGAGGATCTTTTCTACCGTCTCAATATCTTTCCGATCCAGGTGCCGCCGCTGAGGGAGCGGCGGGAGGATATTCCCGCCCTGGCCGCCCACTATCTCAAGGTCTTCAGCCTGGAACTCAACAAGACCATCACGTCATTTTCCGCGGGGGCGATGAACCTGCTGGCAAGCCATGACTGGCCGGGGAATGTGCGCGAGCTCGCCAATGCCATCCACCGCGCGGTGATCCTCGCCAACGACAAGGTGATCCGCCGCGCTCATCTGGCGAGTATCTCGGAAGCGTCGCTACACGCCGGGCCCGACGTGCCCAGATCCGGCAATGAGCTCAAGCGGATCAAGAAGGCCACGCGGGAGAAATCCGTGGAGGATATCGAGAGGCGCTTCGTGCTCGAAGCGCTGAAGCGCAATGACTGGAACGTCACGCGGAGCGCCGAGGAAACCGGCATGCAGCGCGCCAATTTCCAGGCGCTCATGAAGAAATACCACATCCGGATCCGCGACAAAGCGACAGAATCCGACTTGCCCGGGTCGTCCTAGCCACGGTCAATTCGGTGGCGTCCGGACGGGTTCGTCCTCCACCTCCTCATATCCGGTCAGCATCGCCTTGAAATGCGCCGTGGGCGTGTGGGTGAGGCTCGCCAGGTAAGGGTGTATGAGGATGAATCCCGTAAAAAAGATGAAGAGCAGCACGTGCACCGTATCGACCACCCGCACCCCGCCGAACAGATCCACCGCGCCGGCGAAGAGCTGCAAGTCCCAGAGCAGGACGCCGGTGACGAACGTCAGGGGGACGAGCAGCATCATGACGATCTGGTAGGCCATGCTCTGGAGCGGATTGAACTTGTGATAAGCGCTCACGTGGTGCGGATTGGGCTCCCCCCTGAAGATGCCGTAGCCGTAATACTGGAGCTGGCGCAGGCTCCCGCGAAAATGCTTCAGCGGGGAGAGCTCCGGGTGATAGACCTTGATCTTGTCCGAGAAGAGATAAAAGAAGAGCCACACGAAGAAATTTCCGATCAGGGCAAAACCGGTCCAGTGGTGCAGCTGGACCGCCGTCCTGAAGGACATCAAGCCGACCAGGTCCACGTAGCGGATCTGAATGCCGGTCACGATCAACGCCACGAACCCGAGCGCGTTGATCCAGTGCCAGATCCTGACCGGAAGCGGATGAACATATAGGCGTCGCATGTCGCTATTCCTCCCGCCGGTTGCGGTCCTGCGGGTTCCCGGTGGCTGTCCCGCCCTTCCCGAGGAATTTCCGGGTAAGCCATCTCACCGTCATGTGCCCGATCGGCACCGCGGCGGCGCCGAGCAAGACCAGCACGAAGAGAACATCGAGCCACCTGCTGCGGGTGCCGCCGATGGCGTAGAACTCGGGCAGCGATTCCAGGACAAACGCGGCGCTCAGTACTGATTCATGGGCGGGATAGCGTACCGGCCTGCCATCGGGCCCGGTAACGGAAACGGTCACGTTCCGGAACGGCTCCGCGCCATTGCGATGGCAGCTTTCGCAGTCTTTGATCGCTTTGCCTTTGTCGGAGAGCTGGTGCGCTTCCACCCCGGTGCGAAGCTCGACCCGGCCCCGCAGGGTCCAGGAAAGGCCCGCCGCGCCCTGGTTGATATCGCCCAGCACTTTTCGCAGCTCGACCGGGTCGAGGCCATTGCCGTCCGTGTCGATCGAGCGGGCCAGCGGTTCGAACCGGGCCAGGCCTTCTTTCTCCGACACCCATTGTTTTGCAGTGCGGTCGTAAAACCTCAGGTCGATCATCCGCAGCACCGCCGGCGCGTGGCAGGCGGCACAGGACACCACCTCAAGATGCAGCCCGGCATTCGGGAGCCAGCTCCGGTGGGTGGTCAAAGCGGCCGCGTGGCAGCCGATGCAGGTCTCATAGGCAGTTCTCGGGCTGACTGAATGAGAACCGTGGCAACCGGCGCACACCGGCGCTACCGGGCTGCCCTGGCGAACGCGGGCGGCATGCACGCTTCCCTCGTGCTGCTTGAACGCCTCTTCATGACACTGGCGGCAGACTCCGGCCCGCTCGATGGAGTGCTGTCGCGCGCTCTGGATGTCCCGCGTCGCCCCGGGGTGGCTCTTGAGGTCGATGTCCGAATGGCAAGCGGCACAGCCCATCGCCTTGTGCACCGAACGCGCGAAGGCATCGCCCGCTATGTGCAGTGAGAGCGTATCTCCGTTCGCCGCCCGCTTCGTCAGCCCCTCGCTCGAATGGCACCCCAGGCACTGCTGGTCCGCGTCCGGGAGAGAGGCAGCCGGATCGCCGGCAGCGGCCAGGGTGGTGATGGCGTTGAACGGAAACAGCAGAAGCGCCAACACGCCGGCAACCGCGAGATCCCTGAGACCAGCCGCCCGCGCCGGCGCGCATTCTCTACGGCGCGCCGCCGCGCCGGCTCGCTGGCGGTACCGCCTCAATCTCTGCAGCATGACATGCCGCTCTTGGCCACTGGTTATTCCCGTTTCGCCTGCCACGGGCACTGTACTCCGGATCGGTTCCCGGAAACTTGATTTACATCAACCGGCCACCTGCCCCGGCCGCCTCCCGCCCGGACAACGGCCATCGTTCGACCCGCCGCGCACGATTCCGCAATCGCGCGGTCAATCGGTTCCTGTTTTCTTCAACCACGCCTTCGCGCCGAACCAGACGAGCATGCCAAGCCCGATGACGGGCGTGGCAAGCACGTAGGCCAGTGCGATGAACGGCGCCGCGAAGAACAGCGCTATGTTCTTCAGGAAGCCGGCGACCCTGCCGGAACGATTCGACAACGCCGTCGCGCCCATCCGCACCAGCATGGCGAGCCCGGCGAATGGGGCCGCAACGACGTAGGCCAGCCCCACGAAGGGCGCCGCAAGCAAGAGGGCGATGTTCCTCGTCACGCTCACGCTCTCCGCCGGGGCAAGCGTCCGCTCGAGCGCCGCGACGGTCCGGATCTGCGGAGCCAGAGCCGCGTCGCTTTCACGGAGCGCCGCCTGCGCGCTGGCTTCGATCATGTCCGGCGAAAGCGGTTTGTGCAGAAAAGCGGATACGCCCGCCTCCCGGGCCTTGGCCTCATTGGCCGCCGTACCGTAGCCGGTGACGATGACCACGGGAATCCACGGGCGCTTTTGCTTGACCCGCTCCGCCACCTCGATCCCGTTCATCCCCGGCATCCGGAGGTCGGTATAGACAACGTCATAGTCGTCCTCACCCAACTTTCTCAGCGCCTCCTGGCCGTTCAGGGCGGTGCTCACCGCACAGCCCTTTTCCGCAAGGACCCGGTCGAAGCTCTTCGCGACCATCGGATCGTCGTCAACCACCAGAACTTTTCGTAATGCTCTCATGTCGCTCTCCTTGTTCCAGAATCATCATCTCAATGAGCCGGGTGGCTCGCTGGCGTCCCGGAGCGGGCGCCGGAACCCATCCGGACGTCGCGGTCCTTTCGATCCGTGTGCAGCGTCCACGCCTTTTGCTTGATGGCGCCGCATGCCGCCTTGAGGATCTCGGCCGGGCCGACCGGCTTCGCAAGATAGTCGTAAGCGCCGAGGCGTACCGCCTCCTTGGCGGCCTCGATGGTGGGATACCCGGTAACGACGACCACCTCGCTCTCGGGCCATCTTTCCTTGATCGTCTTGAGGACCATCATCCCGTCCATGCCCGCCATGCGCAGGTCCAGCAGCACCACATCGACCGGATGGCCTTCCATGACACGCAATGCCTCGCTTCCAGTCACCGCCTCTTCGACGTTGCAGCAAACCTCCCGCAACGTCCGGGAATAGCCGAGGCGCACTATTTCCTCGTCGTCTACGATCAGTATCCTCGTGCTCTTGTCCATGTGCCCCTCTCCTGGTTGCGCTGTCAGCGCAGTGCAACTGTCACGTTGCGGTCCGCTAACGCGGTCGAATGCGCCGCGCGCCCGGGCTCGGCTCAGGTTCGCCTCCCGGCCCCGCCGATGGCGGCCCGGACCAGCATCGCAATCCCGATGAACGGAAGCGCCGCCGCGTAGACGAGCCCCACGAAAGGCGCCGCGAAGAACAGCGCCACGTTTTTCAGGAACGGGCCGAGGCGCGCCATTTTCTTCACGATCGGCCGGGCGACCATCCCGATCAACATCGCCATTCCGACGAGCGGAAGGGCGATGACGAATCCGAGACCCACCATCGGCCCCGCGATGACCATTCCCGCCTTCGCGGCGACACGGCCGATAACACCCGCGCCGGTGTTCCCTGCAACGCGCCTGACCGCACCTGGATAGAATCCATTGACCGTTACGTAGGTTGTGGCGTTCATGACATTCTCCGGTTTTGACGTTGTTCCCAAGACTGCTCACTCTCATCAATGCAATTGCCGTGCTAGAACGGCTCCCGCGCCCAAGGTTAGCCTGATAACTTATTATTTTCATAGTGTTACAGGCATGACCCGACGCCGGGGAGGCGTGCCTCGAAGCCCATGCCACCGGCCTGAAGTACATTTCTCCTGTTCATCTCAGAGAGCAGAACGGGAGTTTGCTTCGTTACTCCAATGACCTGGACGAACTACGGCCCTGTATATTTTTTCCATGCGTATCACTATCTGCGGTGAATCCCCGGACGGTTGATCCAGGTCAACGGGAAACACGCCGGCGAACGTATAATCTTTGGTCGACCACCCATTTCGAGATCCCCAATGAACAGGCTCTTGCTCGCGATCGTCCTGTCGGTGCTGCTGGTTGGCTGCAAGGAAAACAGGGAACCCGCAGCGACGCCTCCATCAGCCGGAAAGACCGCGGCAACCGCGGGCAAGCCGGCTGACCAGTCGCCCGGAGGGGACGCCCAGGCCGGCAAAGCCATCGCCGAGCGGGAATGCAAGGCGTGCCATGGTCTCGATGGCAGGGGTGTCGCGCCGGGCATCCCGCACCTGGCAGCGCAGCGCGATCGCTACCTGCTGCTGGCGCTTACCGAGTACAAGGACGTGAAGCGCACGCACAGCGCGCTTCGTGAACTTGCAGGACGGCTGAATCCAGCGGAATTGCGGAACGTGGTCGCGTATTACGCGAGCCAGCCGCCACCCCCGCCGGCGTCGGGGAAAGGCTCGATGCAGGCTACGCTCGCCGAGAAAGGCAAGGCATTGGCGTCAGCCTGCGAGAAGTGCCACGGCGCCGAAGGCAACAGCAGTACACCGGGCGTGCCCACCCTCGCCGGCCAGCAGCCCCATTATCTGGTCACCGCGATCCAGGAGTATCACCGGGGAGACCGCGGGACAGGGGCGATGAAAGCGATACTGCGCAATGCGAGCAGGCTCGAACTGGAGAGCCTGGCGCTGTATTACGCGTCCCGGACGCCGGCGCAACGCTCCGCGCCATCGCGTGGCGACGCCGCCGCGGGTCAGCCGCTCACTGCGATGTGCGGCGGGTGCCATGGCCCCCGCGGCGTCAGCAGCGATGCCGCGACGCCGACCCTCGCCGGCCAGGACCCCCAGTACCTGACGAAGGCCATCAAGGCATACCGGACTTCGCGCCAGCATTGGGGCATGCAACGTTTCGTCACCGGCATCAGCGACAAGGACATCGAGAACCTCACGGCGTTCTACACGGTCCAGCCCTCGAAGCCGGCCGATAGCGTGCCGAGTTCCGCGCGGGAACTCGCCGTGAAATGCGATCGCTGCCACGACGCCGAGGACAATCCCAAGATGGTGGTGCCCATCCTGCGGGCGCAGGACAAGGACTATCTCGTCATGGCGCTGCGGGCGTACCGCGATGACAAGCGCGAAAGCACCACCATGCACAAGATGAGCGTCATCTACAGCAACGCGATCATAGACGACATCGCCACCTACTATGCGAGCCAGCCGCGTGACAAACGCTGATGAGGCGCGGCGCTTGATCCAGGGTTAAGGGCGTCCGGCAATCGCGCACGGCCCGATCGCCGACATCTCGCGGCCGGGAGCCTTTTCCGAATGCAGGAAATCACGGCCGCCGGCGCGCGGCCGGCGCTTCATTCAACGCGGCGCGAATGACCGCGCGTCGTCTTGCTGCTCGACCACGCGACCGTCACCCCCGCGAACAGCCGGACCCAGGCCAGGCCGTCAACCCACGTCCTCGCTCGCACGCTGTATGACCGGCGGCGGCGTTTTGGCCCACCACATCTGGACCATCGATACCAACCACATGTATGCGAAGGACAAGGCCATGAGGCCGCCCGACGCAATGGTGAGCCAGGCGAACGGATGGTAGACCTTGACCAGGTACCAGGAGCCCACGTCGATCGCGACGCAGACGAAGGGCAACACAACGACTGCGCACTTGAACCACACCGGCCGCACGTACGCGTGGCTGAAGATGAAACCGACGATGAAGAAAATGAAGGTCAATCCGAAAAGATGGATGTGCGAGACGCGGACCAGCGTGAAGATGCCGGTGCCGGTGTCCCGCTCCGTCACCTTCTTGAGGTTATCGTACCCATCCAGGTTCGCGAGGTGCGGATTGCTGCCGTCATGGCAGGTCATGCAGCGCTTGTCGAAGATCGGCCGTATGTCCTGGTCATAGGCGGCACGGCTGGTCCCTTCCTGCACCCACTCCACAATCCGGGCCGATTCCTCGGCGGGCAGCATCGCGGACATCGGGCCGCGCAAGGCCGCCTCGATGCGCGAGCCCTTCCCGCTTCCCGCATACGTGATGATGACGTCCTCGTAGGACAGCGTGAAGGGGTTGCCGTCCTTCCCCGAAACACTATGGAACAGGTAGACGACAGCGAACAGGTAGCCCAGGCCGAGTATGCAAAGCGCCGAGGTGAACAGCACCCGCATGCTGAACGGCAGCTCAGAGTAGTGATGATACCTCTGGTGCAGCGGAGCTTCGCTCATGTTCGCTTTCCCAAATCGTTCACTTCGGCGGCAGGATCACGTAGACGACGCTGCGCGCCCGCTGGCTCGCATAGTGGGCCGCCAGGCGCTCGATCTCGGCGTCGGACAACCCGTCCAGCATCGCCGCCATTGCCTTGCTCTTGCGCCCGCCTTTCTGGTAGGCGCGCATCGCCTGCTCCAGATAGTCGGCGCGCTGCGCCGCCAGCGCCGGCGAGCGGGGATCGGTGCTGTTGCCGTTGACGCCGTGGCAGCGATCGCACCGCTGCGCCAGTTCTGCGGTCATGAGCGTTTTCTTGACGGACGGCTGCTTCGGCTGCTGGTTCGCGTAATAGGCCGCCAGGTTCTTGACGGTGTTATCGTCAACCGCTGCCGCAAGCCCCTTCATGGTGGCGTCGCTGCGCGAGCCATCCTTATAGCCGCGCATGGCGGCGGCGAAGTACTGCGCATCCTGGCCGGCGAGGCTGGGTGTGGCCGGATTCACGCTGACGCCACCTTCGCCGTGGCAGCCGGCGCAGGCCGCGACAGCGGCTTTGCCCGCGGCCTGGTCACCAGGCGACGGCGTTTGAGCCTTGCCCGGCTTCAGCAGAGCATAGAACAGGGCGATGTTGTTCATGTCGGCATCACTCAACGCCGAGACCAGTGTCTTCATCATGTCGTGCTTGCGCTGGCCGCTCTTGTAGGCCTTCAAGGAAGCGACCAGGTATTTGGGATCAAGCCCGACCAGGCTCGGCATTCCCGGTATCTTGGTGATCCCGGTCTCCCCGTGACATCCAGCGCACCCGGCGGCCGCAGCCTTGCCGGCACTGGCCGGATCGGGCCTGGCGGGAGCCGCTTTAGCGACACCGGCTGCGCTCGGTTGAGCAGGCTCCAAACCGGCGTAAAAGGCGGATACCTTGACCAGCGCGTCGTCCTTCAAATACTTGACCGCATTGCTCATGGTGTTGTCACCGCGGGCGCCCGACTGATAAATGAGCAGTTCGGCAAAGAGGTATCCGGGCCGCTGGCCGGCGATGTGGGGCACGCCCTTCGATGTGGAAATGCCCGCGGCGCCGTGGCACCTTGCGCACGAGGCGTCCGCAACGCGCTTGCCTTCCGCTACGTCCTGGGCGGTCGCATACGCCGGGCGAAGATCCGCAGCGCTGCCAGTACTCAACTCGACGGCCAGGGCGGTACGGACTGGCGAATAGCTCCCGAGCGGCATGCCTGCAGCGATTATCGCCAGGAGAAGGATCGGTGCGCTTGCTTTCATCGGTACTCACTCGGGCATGGGTCGGCGTCCGGCGCGGTTGGTACTTGCACGCAACCGGCAATCAACTGCCGATGCGAAGTCCCGAATTCAGTGGCGAGCGCGAAGTCCTGCCTGATCGTTGTGCCGCCGATTGTAGCATGGGGCATCAGGCCAAAATCGCACGCGACGCGCTTCCTGGCTTCACGCCACCGCGCGCGGCCGGATTTCCCGTGCCTGGCGAACCGGCCCTGCACTTTCTTTGACATGGATCAAGCCGGTCCGGAATGCGAGTTGTTACCGTTAGCCTGCACGTAGGAGGGGGGCAATCCCGGTTCCAGGTGCTTGCCGTTCTGATGACGCAGGCATGGACCGTCGTGACATTGACCAAGGCGCAGGTTCGAGCGTGCCCAAGCATATTGTCCGTTTGATCACTCTGATTGTCGTCGGCCTTGCCGTCGGGCTGATTGCGAGATGGTATTTCACCGTCGATTCGTTTTTTGAATACGGTCATTACCGCGCCGCTTCAGTCCCTGAAATCGCCGCTCAGGAACCGGCGTACAAGACGGCACGCTACTGCCAGAGTTGCCACGGTGAGCGCCACGCCCAGTGGTCGGCCAACAACCATAAGTCGGTGACCTGCGAAACCTGTCATGGAGCGGCCCAGGGACATCCCGAGAAAGGCAAACTGCCGATCCCCGCGGACACGGTACGACTTTGCACCTTGTGCCATGAGGCCATGCCGGGGCGCCCGGGCACACAGCCGCAGATCCAGGTCGCCCAGCACTCCGGCGGCCAGCAGTGCAAGGTCTGTCACAACCCTCATGCGCCCAAGATTGCGGCTGCCGCGGTCAAAGTGGCCGGCGATGTGCCAGCCGGAAGACAGCGCGCGTCGGCTTGCGCCGGCTGTCACGGCGCGGACGGCATCAGCCCGAACGACACCTGGCCGAACCTGGCCGGTCAATCCGCTGCCTACCTGGCGAGGATACTCGCGGCCTACAAGTCCGGGGATCAGAAGGACGTGATGATGACGCCCCTGGCGCAACCACTCAGCGACGGGGATATCCGCAATCTCGCGGCCTACTACGCCAGCCTGAGTTGCCGCACGGTTACCGGCACGACGCGCAGCGGCGACGCGGCGACCGGCAAGGCACTGGCGAAGCAGTGCGCGGCCTGCCACGGCGCCACGGGCATTTCGGGCAATCCCGCCTGGCCGCACCTCGCCGGGCAGAAGTCCAGTTACCTGGCGAACGTGCTCAAGGCTTTCCGCGGCGGCCTGCGCAAGGACCCGATGATGGCGGCCGTGGTCAGGGGCCTGAGCGACGCGGACATCGAAAATCTCGCGGCCTACTACGCTGCGCAAAGCTGCCGGCCCGTTACGGAGGCAAGGAAAGCACCATGAAACGAGAAGCCATATCGTCATTGCTCGCGCGGCGCAGGTTTCTGCGCAAACTCGGTCGCGCCGCAACGTGTGCGGGCGCCATGGTGGCCGCCGGGACCCTTGGCGGCACGCAGAAAGTCGCGGCAAAGAGCGAATCCAGCCCCAGCCCCGGCTCGTTTCCAACGAAGGATTACGACTGGACCAGGCACAGCTGGGCGTTTGGCGTCGACGCGACGAAATGCATCGGCTGCCTGCGCTGCGTCGAGGCGTGCAAACGCGAGAATGATGTCCCCGGCGACGCCCATCACTTCCGCACCTGGGTGGAGCGCTACGTCTATCTCGAGGGCGACAAGAGAGCGCGCGTCGACAGCCACCACGACCCCGTGAATATCAAAGCCTCCGGATCGGAACGGGAATATCGTTTCGCCAACCGCTACCAGGACGCGAAGGTGGAAAAGGCATTCTTCGTGCCCAAGCTGTGCAACCAATGCACGCATCCAGCTTGCGTGCAGGTGTGCCCTACCGGCGCCACCTACCGGACCAAGGACGGCGTGGTGCTCATCGACCACAAGTACTGCATCGGCTGCCAGTACTGCGTGCAGGCCTGTCCCTACGGGGCGCGTTTCTTCAATGCAAAGGACGGGGTCACGGACAAGTGCACATGGTGCTATCACCGCATCACGAAAGGATTGCAGCCCGCCTGCGTCGAGGTGTGCCCGGTCGGCGCGCGCATCTTCGGCGATCGTAACGATCCGCAGAGCCCGATCAGCCTGTTCATACGCAACAACCGGGTGCAGGTGCTCCGGCCCGAGACCGGCAACGCCCCGAATGTCTTTTATGTAGGCATCGACAAGGAGGTGAGCTGATGGTACCCGGCGGCCTGCTGGAACTCCTGGTCGAAATCGCCCCGTACACGGGCTACGTCTACCCCAACGAGACGGTCATCCCGTGGACCGTGCTGATCGTCGTTTATCCCTATCTCACGGGACTGGTGGCCGGCGCCTTTACCGTTTCCAGCCTTTATCATGTATTCGGCATGGAGCGGTTCAAGCCCGTGGGGCAGTTCGCCCTGCTCACGGCGCTCGCTTTCATGATCTTCGTGCCCATGCCCCTGCTGTTGCACCTCGGGAATCCGCAGCGGGCGTTCAATACCATGCTCACCCCGCACTGGACCTCCGCCATGGCGGTGTTCGGTTTATTTGCCAGCTTCTACGTCATTCTGCTGATGCTGGAAATCTGGTTCGTGTTCCGGCCCTATTTCGTGCGGCAGGCGCAGCAGACGAGCGGGCTCGTCGGGAGGCTGTGGCACGTGGCGAGCCTTGGGTCGGACGATCTTTCCCCGAAAGCG
>Ga0137441_1000024_pt1 | contig 14864 bp, 36 predicted proteins | sample EasRivERMGT244_2_FD_102323 | JGI IMG/M metagenome (GOLD analysis project Ga0137441, IMG submission 102323) | Soil microbial communities from meander-bound floodplain in the East River, Colorado, USA - East River MetaG ERMGT244_2 | ecosystem: Environmental > Terrestrial > Soil > Floodplain ... | reverse complement strand
GTTTTCTAGATTATCTTTACTATCAAAGTCAAAAAGAAGCTTCGATGTAACAACATCTTTAATTCCAGCCACAGTACCAGTTTTTTTCCAATGATTATATTGATCCTGGTTGTAACGAAATATCGAAAGATAATAATCTTTTTCATTACTGGCGATATGATCCCAAATATTTTCTGTTTCTGGAATCAATTTATATTTAGTTAACCCCTCACTAAGTCGTAAAAACATCATTGCATCCCTGCCCTATAAAAGTTGCCCCCGATGTATAGAGCTTTCGGGAGCCAGAAGCTGCGAAGGTAACATCCAATGGGAGGCATTTGAATGTTGTGGGCATGGCTCTCTTTCGAGCATTTCTTCCCTTGCCTAGTTGTATTACTCGCCTTCGACTAAATATAATTCTTGTCGGATATAATCAGGTATTTTAGCTTTAATTTCTTCTGCTTTTCCAGCAGACATACGTCCAGCTTCTACAGCACTATCAAGCTTTTTCCGTGGATCTTGAAGATTTAAAGCTTGGCCTGTCTTTAAATTGACATCAACATCAATTTTAATATATAAATTGCCGCTTTTGGATTTTCGGATTGTTCCTATCTTTTTCCATTCTTTAGCCATTGAGTTCCTCCTTATTATTAGTTACTTCAGCTAATACTTCTTTAACAACACCATCTGTAATTTCTTGTTCTAAAGCTTTTCTATCAGTATTCTGCATAAATGCCGTAGCCATTGTGTTTTTAGCTGACATAACAGATAAAGTTAAAACAAATAATTCCTGTTCCGCTTTACTTTTAAATTTTGGATACTTGTCTGCTAGAGGAAACTCTACTATAGCTTTAAATACTCTAGATAGAGCTTTACCGCCCATGTTAGTTGCCAGCGCCTTAATTCTTGGTATTGATGTATAAAATGTGTGGGCAGCTTGATTAACTTCTGGAGTATTTAACGGATCTACTATTGTTTCGGCAGCAGGATTTACTTGACTCATTAAATTTCATCCTCAGTTGTTACTGTAGTAGCTGCGACTGCTGTTTTTCTAGCGAATGATACACGTTTCTTAGTTTCACCTGAACCGTTTGTCATTGTTGTGGAAATCTCTGGTGAAACGCTATCTCCATCAACCATATCTTCAGTTGGAATGCTGAACGTTTGGATCAGCGCATATTTAAGTGCAGCTGACAGAGCTTTGTTAGTTGCTTTATCGCCACTATCCAAACCTTCAGAAGCAATAGGACCAACAGTAACTTTAGATCCGTCTTCAGCATAAAAATCATATTCAACTAATAAATTAACTGTGCGATCATATCCCTTTTTACCACTAGCTCGTTCTACTTCTCTAGTTTCATTAGCCGCGCTGACAACTCGTGGTGTCATAAATACTCCAGCTTTAGTTAATGCTGGATATAATGCGTTGACAAATTGGTCAATGCCGCGAAACTTGAATCCTTGTGCGACATTCTGTTGATCTTTACCGATTGTTCCAATTGATGTCATAACCTCTGACATCTTTTTATAAATCAATCCTGACATTATAATCCCCCTCGTTTTAAAATAAGTTTATCTGTAAATATACGTTTAATTTCATACATAGCCATAGGCTGACTAAGACCTAACTGTCTAGTTTCAAAAGATACAACACCATCTTTATCATATTCTATAACATCTAGCATGTACATTCGATTTTCTGTATTCTGCCAAATATTATAAGCTTTCTTTGTTGATTGTTTTGCTTTAACTACTTCAGCTTTAATTTCTTCAACAACTGTTGGTTCAGTTTGTGCTTCTTTAATTTCTTCTATACTTTCTTCAACAGCATTTAACAACTCATCTATCTCAACTTCAGTAAATGATGGAGACTCAACTTTGCTCTCTTCTTTTGTGTTTTTTTTCTTTAATTTCATATTAAAAAATTTAGATTTTTCCACGGACTCTCCATTTCATGCAACTATAACACAACTTTTTGATAAAGTCAAGTAGATAATTTACACATTCCACGCACATACCAACTAAGAATAAACTTAATAACAATGTAAATATCATTCTTCCCCATTCAGGGTGGCTCTTGCAACTTTTGGTGCCTCATACTCAGCTTCATCAGGTCCCATTCCTTCAATGTCTTCCAAAACCGAACGAAGACGCTGGTTGTCTTTCTGCATTTGAACTACTCGCCTTGACGAAGTGTCGTCAAGAAGTTGCTCATATCTAAGCTCCATTTCTTTGTAGTATTCCAACTCGGCTCGCAGTTGTTTATTGTCATTCGATAGCGTGTGATTGACACCATCTAGTCGATAGCAAGTAAGTTCATACTTCGCTTCATCCCTATCCCGCGTCACGTCCGCTAGCTGCTTGGCGAGGTCGTCGTGGGCGGATTTCTCGATCAGATGAAATAATTTGGTAACATACCATTCACCCATTGCCTCGTATCTTCGTTTAGCTGCTTCAAAGTCCTCAAAGTGTTCTGAATTATTTGGTCCCGGAGCTACCCACTCGACGCGCCAAAACTCACGCACCTTTGCTGTCCGCTTTGAGTCTTGGGTCATAAACCCCACCGCTTGAATATTTCTAATGGTTCTCTGCCAGCCAATAAATAGGTTATTCCGTTCATCAAAGTCACATAACAGTCTTCATATTTTGGTCCGTAGGCTTGAACGTCTTCCATAGAAAAACGCACAAAGCCACCTCTAGATAATGCAAATTTACTCACTCAAGCCTCCCGGCGGCTGTCCGCTTTGAATCGGTCATTTATCATCTCCTAAATATTTAATAGCACTTTGTAAATAGTCTATATTATCTTTAAAATGCCCCAATCCTTTATTACATTGATCACACAATAAACCCCGAACTTTATTAGTAGTATGACAATGATCAACATGATATGTTTTAGAATAGTTGATTTTACAAATACAACACTTGTTATCTTGTTGTTCTAACATTGTATTATAATCTTCTAGAGTAATATTAAACATCCATTTTAAATAATAATCTTTTCTTCCTTCATATCCAATTTTATCTCGATGTTTTTTATTTCTAATACGACTATCATATTTAATTCGTTCTTTATTTTTAACATAATAATTTCTATCTTTTAATTTTCGACATTCTTTACAATAAGTTATATATCCATCTTTTGTACGTTTATCTTTATCAAATTCATTTAATAATTTTTTAAGATTACAACAACTACAAGTTTTCATCATTTTTCTTTTTTAAATCAATTAAATTCTTCATAGATTGATAATAACAAAGCTTAATATATGGACAAGGACCACCGTAAGTGTTATTGCATGAATTGAAATTGCGTGTAAATATTTCTTTTTTAATTCCTTCATTAACCTGGTCATAATTCTCCATTACAATTTTTTCAGTTTGAGGGGGAATTTCTGCTGTCATAAACTGAATAAAAATCTCAGGTCGTATAGTTTCATTCCATTCACCATGACATCTCTTATCTTGGATATTTGCATCGCAGGTCTTTGCCCGACTCTTACTACCATCATGTCCACACTTACTACAAATCTTAATACGATTCTTCATAACCTGTTTATTAAGAACTATATATCCAGCTTTACGTGTGTTATATTTTTCTTCTAATATATGTGTGTATAAACTGAGCTGTGGCGAGGTCACTACTGCATCCTCTTCATATTCCATACTAGAGGTTTTGTTGTCAAGTATAACCGTTCCAATTCCTCTAACATCAGCAACTAAATCTACATATCCAATGATACTATCACCGACTTCATTTTTAATAGACACATATTCCTGTACTGAATGAACCTTCTCTATACGCAACATTACCTTATCACGGTAGGCTTGCAACATAAGAAATCCCTTACGCTTAAGAGATAGCCAGTTCATTAGGTTAAAATATGTACGCTCGTCTCCTGTCAATGAATCTAATCCTGTGTCAGATTTCTTTTTCTTTAATTCTGAATATGTTTCAAGCCAAGTTGTTTTTGGTGAAGGGATTTTTCCTTCAGTAACTTGCAAACTAAGGTAATCGTAATCTTCTTGAGTAAGAAGGTCAGCATCAAAATCTGCTGCCGCGTACACCAAGTCTGGACACGTCGGTAAATACGTCTCAACGTCATTAATCCTACTATATTTAAAAGATTTTTCAAACAAAGCCTCCGGGCTTTCCTTACCATTAGTTAATAAAACACTTAACGCGCCATCTAGAGCTCCACCAAACATTAAAGCTGCACTTTGCAATCTAGGACGAATTTTATCAACATAGTGAAACTTGTAACTCTGACCACATAATTGAAAACGCGAAACTGCGCTGTGACTTAATCTATTATTCTTACTCAATTATTCTGTCCTTATCCAATTATAACATTCAGAAAGTATTTTATTAACATAAACTTTATCATTAAGTCTACGATTGAGCCCTGAAGGATGGTCTAGATGGAAATGGTTAATTTCTAATCTCTCTAATCGTTTATGAGCCAGAAACCCCAACGCGACTACCTTCCATCCAACAGACTTTAAACTTTGAATATTATTCAATTCTTCCTCAGTGTGACTATTTCTAAATATAAACTCTTTAGGATCTAAATAAGATACCCAATCCAATAGCCTTGAATGACACCTGGCACCAACAAAAGGCACATCTGGATCTTTATTCAATTTAGAAGGACGATCTCCAACAAATATTACTTTTACCATACCACCATAAACTACTATAACATAATAGGATTTAAAAGTCAAGTGTAAATTTAACATATTATAATGAGGAGGACATAATGTCTATATTTAATGGTCGTATTAAGGGTCGTAATCAGCTTCAACAAGAATTGGAAGCTAATACATTAGCTGATGAAAGTCAACCTACTTTAGATGACAGCGGCAATTTAGTTGTCGACGATGGTAATTTAACTGTCAATGGTACTGTTATCGGTTATAAGGATAATGCTACTTCACTAAGGGTTAGAGGTCCACAAGCTCTATCAGAAGGCGGAGCTGATGTTCAATCATATTCTGGTATCTTTTATAATGATGCTTACGCCGGTACTGGAACACTAAAAACTCGCGTAATTCATGGTGCTAATCTTGAAATGGACTTGGAAATTCAAAGTCCACATCAAGTTCGGATCGTTGCCGTTGATGGATCACAAGCTGACGGTAGGGTATATGTAGCCTCTAGAACTGACGCTGTATTCAATCTAAGAGCGGACGCTGAAGTTGCTTCACCTAAGCAACTTATAATTGACCGTATATCTACTGGATCTACTGGCGCAGCTAACACCTCAGATATTAACGTAAAAGCTAGTTCTGGAAGCATCTATATTAACTCTGGTATTACTACTGGAGCTTTGGTTGTGCCTGTTCTGACTACCACTCAACGTGATACTCTTAGTGGTGTAGCCGGTATGTTAATTTTTAATTCTTCTACTAATAAACACCAAGGTTATGATGGATCTACTTGGAATGATCTATACTAATTGACTGTCTTTATGCGATAAGCTGAAAAGATGAGGGGAGGGGCAACCTTCCCTTTTTACTTTTAAGATAGTTTATTTTTAATTCTAACACAAGTTATTAATAAATCTTTTCTAATAACTTCAACCTGTTCTTTAGTAAGTTCTTTTGGATATTGTAAGTTAATAACTATATTCAAATGTTTAACTTTAATTTCTTTCATCTTGATCTTCTATGGGCATTGGCTTTCCTAATTGCTTTCTTTTCTTCTAAAGTTTTAGAGTTCCATTCAGCTCTACGTTTCTTAACTACTTGTACCTTCTCGTCTTTCTCTAAATCTTCATCCCATTGATTAAAGGTATAACCAGCGTAATATACAGTCATTAAAGCTTGACAGTCTTCCTCTGATACACTCGGAGGTTTCATTCCAGCTTTTTCTAATCCGGTTAAAATGTCATTAGCTGCTTCTTCAAGATCTTCAGAAGTATGAACCAACATTTCCATTATCTTTAAAATCATTTCATCACGTTTCATTATCTAATCCAGAATTCTTTTCATAGGTAACTAAAACTTTAATAGTTCCTTGAAATTCACTAGGAATATTTTGATCTATAAACATTTCATGAATATCTCGGTCAAGATCATAAATATCCTCAAACCCATGATAAGTTTTATCTAATAAAATTAATTTCACTTAATAACCTTTCTTGTTAATGTTACAGGTTTTCTTTTAATAATTTTATATGAAACAACATGTGAAAAAATTATTACAGTTCCATCATCTGTTTTTATAACTTTATACATACAAGGATCATAATATGTAGCTTCCATAAAACTACCATAATATATTCCACCCGCATACTCTTCATCATCTGTAGCTACTGGATCTATAGTAAGACAGAATTTCGTTCCATTCACCATAACAAATTCTATAACAATTTTATCTAAAGTTACTGTTTCTTCCTTAAACTCATAACTAAATGGCTTTGTAATCTTTTTAAAAAACGACATCATTTTAACCTCACTATTTGTTTATTTGTTTGTTTAATTTTCCCATTCATCTACATAGATTGCAGTAAAACTATCATCTATAATAATTCGTCGCTTAGGTGGTTGCATTCCAGCTGTTTCCATAGATTTTAAAATTTTATCATACATATCTCTCTGTGAACTATTTTCACTTAAATCGTTACGATATGTTCTTGTTACTTGTATCATTAAATCTAACATGTCAATACGTTTCATCTTAATAACTCCTTAGATAATTTATTAGTGTATAAATAATATAATTGTTGATTAGTAATATGAACAAAAGCGACATCACTATTAAGACGGAGTTCATATCCAAAATGTGGATACTGCCTTATTGTTTTTGTTCCACCAAATAGCCTAATGAATAACATAATACTTAAATAATATAATTTTTTCAAAAATCTCAACTTAATAACCCTCCAAATATATTTTTTTATACCACAGACTTAATAACTCCCTTTCAATATCCCTCGCCTGTAGGCCGGATCTTCCTCCAGTACATCCTCTCCGCCTTCCTTCTCATAGCCATCGCCTCCTCCCTCGTTTTAAACGTACCCATATGTATCAAACGCCCCCTAATTTGGATGCGTGCTTCCCATGTACCCCATTTTGTAGGTCGCACACCTGTAATTCCTGTGCGGTGTCGCCCTTGATTGCGATTATTCTGCGCTGCCGACACAAGTCTTAGATTTTTCCAGCGGTTATCTATCTTTTCTCCATTAATGTGATCAACTTTTCTAGAGCGCGGCGGCATAACTCCAGTAACGTAGAGAAATACTAGACGATGGACATAATATTTGCGTCTTAAAAGTTTTACACATAGATATCCATTAAGTTTTGTAGCAACAATATGACCCGGCTTCACATGGCTACTAGGATGTGGAGTCTTCCACACAAATTGCCCGGTACGTTTAGAATATTTTAATTTAGATTTAAGATATTTCTGTGTTAGTCTCATAATACTCCTATATAATATCCACGCCAGATAGTTGTATTAGGAACATGTGTTGTAAAAAATATGTTCTCTTTTGTTTTACTATAAGGAGAAGAATATGTAATAAAAAGAGTATTATCGAGTTCATTATAGTAAATATACATTTTCATTATATTATTCTTTTCTTTTTTAACCATTATATAATCTCACATTGGCCGCCACTACACGCAACCTGTTCTATTCTATTCGTATTATCTTGTTCTTCTCTTACTTGTTTCAAATCAATTTCTTTAACAAGCTTAGACATCTCTTCATATTTTTCTTTAGTACAATCTTCAAACGGAGCTTGTATATATGATCCACCATCAAATGGTAACAAAGATATTCCAGCATAATCTTTTCTATGTTTCCACATTAGGTCTCTAATAGTATTCCATTCATTTTCTTTTACTGATATAGTAGCTGATACATTATGTTGGTTATCACCTGATCTATATCCAACATGTATCCAATTCTTATTATATTGGATAGCCCGTTTAAATAAACTTTCTGCTGTTTCTTCTCGTCTAGTTAAAGCCAACTCTGGAGATTGTTGAGGAATAGAAACAACAACTCCGGTAGAAGAAAACTTATCATCTTCTATTAAATCTGGAATGATAGATTTTAAATAAATAGCTAAACTATCATCTTTATTCATTCTTATTCTGCGTATATAATAATCGCTATGACGAGCGTGTATACCACTACTACTCCCAAAAACACAACTAGAAGACCCTTCAGGTTTGATAGTAGTTGTTCTTGCCGCGTTGTTAATTCCAATTTTTTTTGCGTATTTTTCATTAACTTCAAGTACAAGATTGGCTCCTTTATTTAATAAATCATTCGTAATAATATTTTTACTATCAGCAATACCTGTAAAGCTAACACCTAATAACGCTTCTCGTTCTGTAGTTTCTTTCCATTGTGGACGAAGATAATTAAAATCGGTATAGCTAGCCTGTAATGTTCCAATCAATGTTGCAGCATAAATTCTATTAAAAAAATCTTTTTCAGAAGAAATGCCAGTTTGATTAATTGTTGTTAGATTACAAAACTGTAAAGGATTTAATCCAATCTCAAAACAAGGATTTACACCTAAGTCTGGATTGTTTGTCCACCCGAATCCTGGTTCTCCTGAATTACTATCTTGACATATTTTAAATATATAATTAAATTCTTCTTGTGTTACTTTATCTCTAGGAAGTACTACGGAATTATTAGCTCTTGCTCTCCAAGGCGCAATATTCCACCATTCTCCATGTTTACATATAAGCATTTCTTTATCATCTCTATCAAATAAAGATATCAAAGCTGCCCTTCGAATTCCTCCAGCTAATACTGAATCACTAATGATACATACTATGTCATGGATTTCTAAAGAAGACAATTTTCTACCAATAGCAAGTTTTAATTTAGATTCAACTAATTCTATCATTTTCTTTAATGGTTCAGGACCGGGCGCTCTAGCACCAGTAGTAACAAGATAACTTCCTTTAGGTCTTATATTACCAAAATCAAATTGTGGTCTTACTCTACCTAAAAAATAAGCATCCATTAATAAATCAACAGCTTGTGCCCAACCCATAATACTATCTTGAACAACAAAAAAACCTTCTTCTTTTGGTTGTTGTAGTTTTGGTAATTTAAAAATATGTCTTTGTTGCACTGAGAATCCAACACCAACACCAGATAGTAAGAGAAAAAGTATTTCTCCAAATACTCTAACATCATCTATTGATGTATAAGAACAGTTATATTGTCTAGCATGATTCTTTAATATAGCATCACCACTAAATTGTAAAGCTCTCATGGAAGGCATAACTTTTAATTCATGTACCCTTTGATAAGCCTTAATAATATCTCTAGACAATTTAGAGAATCGTTCTAAATGCATTGTCATGTTTCGATTAATAGTTTCTTCTAAGGATTCTCTTCTACCAACATGAGGTAGAAACTTAGCATAAGTTCTAAAAGCAACAATATCCGAAAGAAGTTTATTTGATAAATTCAAGTTAGGTCCTCCATTATGACCTATAATCCTACCACATTCTAATTACAAATGCAATTAAAATATTCACTTAATAGTTCTTTTAATACTTGTTCCTTTACCTTTATTAACTTCTGTCTATCCTTATCTGTAATAACAGATTGAAATCCGCGCCCATCAAAAATTATCTTAGATGGATCTAATTTAATTTTCTTTTCCATTTAACTTTCCTTCAAGTTTAGCTATCTCTTTTGTAAGTCTTTCAACTTCTTCATACCACCCAGGATGAGGAAACATACCAGCACATCCATATCTAGCTCTGGATAGTTGTTCTTTTAGTTTTTTAAGTTTCTTTTCCATTGTTCCTCACAATAAGGTAGCCGTTTAATTTCTATTTCTTTACCATATTTAACCATACAATTATTATAATGATCTGAACATACCTGCTGATAGTCAGTTAAGTTTGTAGATTTTATACCACATAATACTATAATAAATGTTGCTAACGTATTTAAATCCATTAATTATCCTTCAGTTTCTCAATAAACCATTCATATTGTAAACTGTCTAAGTCCACTTGTTTAAGAATTTTAACACGTCCTAAAATCTTTTTAACTTCTTCTTCTACTATTTCTTTAGCTGCAATATTAAGTCTATTACTAACTACTTCTTTTAACTTTATAATTTCATCGTCAAAATTACTAGGAAACATCATACTAATTTCTCCTTATTAAATCACACCAAAAAGAATGAAACTCTATAGGACATTCCTTACCATAAACAGACCAACATCCACATGTACATTTAAGTGGTTCAAATACTGGACTTATTCCGGATGGTAAATGTTCCGCAACATACTCCCAAGTCCACCCACTATCATATACATCATGTATATCATCAGGGCATATATAAATTGGGATCTTCTTTGTATCTATTGACATCGCCTTTCCTTAATTCTTTAAGATGTCTCATGCATTCCTCAACTGTAAACTTATTATCAACACTATATCCATTATAATGTTCTACATAATAAGGTCTAGTGCCGTGTGTCCTAATGAAACATTCGATTTCATTAGCTTGCTCACCTAGACATTCAATCGGTACACTCCCCCGACAATTCAGGCTTTTGAACGCTAATGCTTTCCACCCCATCAGGGATAGCCCCGTCACTAATAACAACCGCCATATCATAACCTTCCCCCTTTAAAACAATAATAAAAGCTTCAAACCAACACCTAGCTAAAAACTGTTCAGACGTTTCATGTCTATCCTTAGCTTTCTCTTTATATTCAGAAAGAGCTATATTATGTATTCGACGAAGAAGTAAATAATCAAGTTGCATTATCTTCTGATTTCTTCCTTGCTCTACCTTCAGGCATAAATTCTACACCTAAATTCTCTAAAGCTTTTTTCATAGCCATCTTAGTTTGATGATGTGTAGTACCACTCACTGTAGTTACTACTGTCCCATCATTCATTACTATATTGCCAGCTAGCATATCCTCAGACAGCACTGGTCTATACTCTGTACCATTTCTAGCACGAAGCATACGCATAGACGTATACCCTATACTAGCTTTAATGTAACGTATCCTTTGACTCATCTATATCCTCCTGATAAAAGTTAATGACAGCTTTAATGCGGTCATCGTTAAATATATTTTCAATATCCTGGGTAGAATATTTATGTTGCATAGCAACGGCTACCCTATTTTTTACATAAATAGAGAAGGGTAAAGGACTAGCAGATTCCATATACTGATGCCCTAAATCTTCTATATTATATACTATCCATTCAGCCACATCATAGACGTGGTTCATTTATATTTGTCTCCACAAAATTTATTAAAATCCTTTAAAGATTTTCCTTCTATTAGAACAATCTTTATGAAGTCACATATAACCATAATTACAAACAACCAAAAGAATGTCCATAGAAATCCGACAAGGATATTCACTTATCTAACTTTCCTATATTTATTTCTTACCTCTTCTTCTAAGAGTTTTATATATTCTTCGATGAATATAAGATCTTGATCGTCTTCTCCTAATTTAAAACTGAATGTCTGTAGATGTTCCAGTACTAATGGTGATATTTGCACTACTTGTTGATCCAAACATTTGATCGGTAAATGAATAACCTTTTCTAGTTTCATAATACTTATTATCCTTTAAAGAATCTATTTCTTTTTTAAGTTTTACTATCTCTTCTTCGGCTGCACATAATTCAATAAACAAATCTTTATCACAATTAATAACTCTATATTTTGACTTCTTTGGTTTATAATTCAACCACCTATTATGTAACCAATCCTTATTCAATTGTTTGGATTTCATCAGTTGTTCCAATTTTAATTCGTGAATACTTAGTAAACAGATCATACATGTGTAGCTTATTATATAATGTCTTAATAGACACACCTAAACTCTTAGCAGCTAAACTCTTGTTACCTTTAAAATAATTCAATGCACTGATAATGTAAACTTTCTCTACTTCACATAATGGCATCTCTGGCTTATACTCTAAATTCATTTTACCTCCTAGTTAAATTATAACATTGTTAATAACAAATGTCAATAGTAATTATTACAAATTATTATTCAAACAGATTATCCTTAATTTTCTTGCTTGCATTTTCACCAAGGTCAACCTTAATCAAAGATGGTCGGTCTTGATTGAGTAGTTTAACCCTTGATTGGATGATAGACTCTCGTTCTTCAGAGGTGAGAAACGGATACTTCTTGTCAACTTCCTGACGAATTTGATCCTCAATTGTACATGTCATGTATTTCTCCTTTAAATTGTAATCTTTACTCTTGACAAACATAATAAAATATGTGTATAATCTTTGTAACCAACAGATCAAACTAATAGCAACCGAAGCAACAAGCGAAAGGTTGCGAACGATCTTAGTGATTAGTCATTCACACCTATTTAAGGTGAGGTTTATTGTAAAATTTACACACGTCTCCATCCAATTAAATTTCAATTAAGACTGGCTCATTGTTAGCGTGGTACAAGTCATCACATATAGCTACATTCCAGAAGTGCTTACCATTATGTTCTTGATGTCCATAAGATCCATGAATGTGTCCAAAGATATGATGTTTAAGTTTAGGTAAAGACATCACCTTGTTATATAAAGCTAGGCATCCAACTCGTTCTCTGGGTGTTACGCAATCAACCTGATAGACAATATCCAAAATGTCAGCAGGAGGGCCGTGAGTTACCAAGACATCTGTATCTTCAGGGATTAAATTCCAATGTTTCTGGATGTCGCCTCCTCGATATCTATTGTATGCCCAGTTATAAAACCAAGGAGTCATAGCAGAGGTCCATAATTTAAGACCTTCAATTTCTATAGGACCTTCCTCCATAAAGAAGACACCAGGACATTCCTTCTCAGCTAGTTCTTTAGCTTCTTGAAAATTCTTTTCAACCCATTTCTCATGGTTGCCTTGCACTGATATAATATATCCAGCATCTTGTTGATTAAGCCATCTGTGGAAGTCTCTAACCATATGTCTTTCTCCCTGAAAAGAGTAGTCCCCTGCGCTGATTAATATATCACATTCAGGAATAGTTAGTTTATTCCATCTGCCATGTACGTCTGAGATAGCAACTATCTTCAAATTCTAATTCCTTTCACTTGTTTCTTTAAATAATTTCTAATCCACATTCTAACAGCATACTTATATGGAAACATCGGGCTTGTTTTATTTTCATACTCAGCTATCCAATGACCACTATCTAATTGAGATATTATCCAATTTTTATATTTCATATAATGATACCTTTTTTTTCCATAACTTTAGATACTTCATCTATAGATAGTCCCCTTTTTAATAGATCTTGTACTTCTTTATAAAAAGGAGTATTCTTCCATTGGTTCTCAACTTCTGTATAAAAATCTTTAATAGATACGTTCTCTTTATTTATATATTCTTTTGCGACTTGAGATTTAATTAATTCTTTATTACATAATCCACAAGTTCCATCAGTATGTTCTACATGAGAAGTATCTATGTATCGTTTAAGAATATCTTTCATTATATTACTTCTATTACTGGGGGCGGAGTTGGTGGTACAGGAGGAGTGTACCAATTTAATAAATATATAATGAGTTGAGATCTACCTTTAAGTCCTAGTTTCTTATATACATTAGTTAGATGAAACTTTACAGTCTTAATACTAAGACCCATAGTAGTAGCAATATCTTGATTAGACATACCACCAGTCATAAGCCATGTAATAACGGCTATTTCTGAATATGTTAGACCTTTAGTTGACAAGAAATCGTTCATGTTTTTCTCCTTTGTTTAGTTATTATTCACAATTCTTAATCATTGTACAATTTAAAGACGGCCACTCCATAGCCGTTAGATGTCCTTTAAAACAACATCCTGTATCTATATTAGCCCAATGATCTGTTATCCATGGGTTTAATACTGGCGTATGTCCAAAAATATTAAACCATTTACCTTCCGATATATCATTCTCCGGAAAATATCTACCCCATATAATGGATTGATCATCAATACATTTTTGTATATTTTTACTTTTTATAATCGAATGACTTATTATAGGATAGCGTTCATCATTATTTTTTAAGTCAGGTAATTCAATATAATAAGGTAGAGATTTAATAAATTTTAAATGAGACCTTAACTTTTCTGGACAGCTATAATGATACTTTTCAAATACTTTCTTGCCACCATTCATTAACCAGATATGATTCATTCTTGGTTTTTGTGGTCTACTATAGAAATCCATCATCATTTCTTCATGATTTCCGATAACACATTTAATACGATCATAGTTATCTATTAAAAATTGTATTACATCAACAGATCCAGGGCCTCTGTCTATTAGATCGCCTACTAGATAGATTGGATCAGAAGGATATTTCTCTAATAATTTCTTCAGAGTTTTATAAGTACCATGAATGTCTCCAATAAATATACTCATTTATTCTTTCTCCCATTCATATAAAGTCATATCTTCACTTTCATTATTATAAATATCTGGTGGTAACATACCAATTAGTTCAAGTTTGAATAAAATATAATCCATTTCTTGTTCTAGAGTTAAATATTCTGGACTGTCTCTGTAACAATCTCTGTAAGCATTAATAGCTTTTACCATTATTTCTATTGTTTTACTACGTTTCACTGTTTATCCTTCCGTACTTAGCTATCCAAGATTCAATAACTGATATATTCACTGGTTTATAGTTATTTGCATCTACGCCTACATCGTATTGGCGGTCTAGTATCTTTGTAGACTTACCACTATTAGGGGAATGGATATGCCCGTGTAAATGAAACTGACCCTCATCGGTAAAGCTATACTGTTCTTTATATGTAGAACGTTGCTCACCATGCCAATTGTCTCCCTTGACGACTCCCTTCATATCGCTTGTATCTTCACGTTTAACACCGTACAATGGACAATGG
>Ga0137441_1000023_pt1 | contig 15127 bp, 15 predicted proteins | sample EasRivERMGT244_2_FD_102323 | JGI IMG/M metagenome (GOLD analysis project Ga0137441, IMG submission 102323) | Soil microbial communities from meander-bound floodplain in the East River, Colorado, USA - East River MetaG ERMGT244_2 | ecosystem: Environmental > Terrestrial > Soil > Floodplain ... | reverse complement strand
GTCGGGCCGGTGCCGACGCCGAAGCGGTTCGGCGCGACCCCTTCCATATAGGCGCCCTTGGCGACACCGACGAGCGGCGCAGCGAACGGCCCGAAGGTGGTGGAGGTGCTGCCGGGCGCTTCCTGCTTGATGACCTGCACGTGCGGCGCAAAGCTCGTGGTGATGCCGGTGAACTCGGCCGTGACGAAGACCGGCACCGAGGTCGGCGCGAGCAGCGGCGAGCTCAGGTTGACCGCCGCATTTCCCGCTGTGAGGCCCGTCACCGTCACGATCCTCTCGGTCTGCCCCGGCGCGAAGGTGATGCTCGGCGTGACCGTCATGCGCGAGGGGTTGGACGACTGCAGCGTCACCACGTGCTCGATGTTGTCCGCGCTCGACAGCGTGACGAAGAAGTTGCGCCCGGTGCCCGTCGGCGGCACCGCGATCGGCGCCGGGCTCATGCCGAGCGTGGGCAGCACCGGGTTCACCGTGATCTGCACCGAGGTCGAGCCGGAAGCGCTCGAGATCGAGATCGTGCGCGCGCCGAGCGTGGCGGCGAGGGTGGCAGTCAGGCTGAAAGTGATCTGCGTCGCGGTGACCTGCAGGCCGGAAATGTCGAGCCCGGGGTCCGGCGTGCTGACGTGCGCGTTGGCGAGCCCGGTTCCGGTGATCTGCACCGCCTTCGTCTCGCCGCGCCGGATCGAGGCCGGCGTCGACGCGCTCACCGCCGGCGGCTGCGCGCTTCCCGCGCCGGAGACGATGACCTGGAGGATGTTCCCTGCGGCGTCGTAGACGTACTCGGTGACGCGCCCCTGCTCATCGATGACTCGCACCAGGCGACCGAGCGCGTCATAGTCGTAGCGCTCCTCGCCGGCCTGCACCGGGCCGGCAAAAAGCGTTGCGAGAACCGCGACTACCAAGAGCGCGAATCTCAGACGCTTCTCCCCGTACGAGCGCGGGACCTCCCAAAGTGAGTCCCGCCCCTACACGGGGCAATCTATTCCACTGACGAACATGTTCACATTCCCCCTGAGGGGCTAACCCCGGGGGAGAGAAGTACTGACGAAGTGGGGCCTAAAGTCTTTCGCGGTTTAGCCGCGCGTCCACTACTAGTCGAGCTTGATGCCGCGCGTCTCCGCGGCGCGCGCGGCTTGCGCGCGGCCTGCGACGCCGAGCGCTGCGTAGACGGCTTTCGCGTGCTGCTTTACCGTGTCCTTCGCGATGCGCAGGCTGCGCGCGATTTCCTTGTTGCCCATGCCTTTCGCGATCAGGCGCAGCACGTCGCGCTGCCTTTCGGTGAGCTCGGCCTTGCGCTGCTCCATATGCATGGGAGCGGGAGATTCGGCGCGCAGCGCCTGCGGCGGCACATAGATGCCGCCGGCGGCGACCAGGCGCAGCGCCGCGCTGAACACGTCAGGCTTCGAAGTCTTCGGGATGTAGCCGACTGCGCCGGCTTCCAGCGCGGCGAGCACGACTTCGCGCTCTTCGTTGGAGGACACGACGACGACGCGCATCGCCGGCTGCGCCTTGCGGAAGCGCTCGAGCGCCATGATCCCGGCGCAGCCGGGCAGGCCGAGGTCGAGCAGCACGAGGTCGGGCGCTTCGGCCGAGCGCGCCGCTTCGAGCGCCTGTTCGCAGCTCTCCGCCGTGCGCACGCTCGCTTCCGGAAACACGTTGCGCGCCACCGCGCCGAGGATTTCCAGCAGCAGCGGGTGGTCGTCGACGATGAGGACGTTCTTCATGGCGTGATCGGCACGCGGAAGGCGACGACCTGGTCGTGCGCCACCATGCGCCCGGCGACTCCCTGCAGGCTGAGCGAGGCGACGTTGAGCTCCGCGGTGGCGCCCGCCTTGATCGGCTTGAAGGTGACGATGACCAGCTCGGCGTCGCGGCCCGGCGAGCCGCCCGGCGCGGTGGCGCCGACGAAGATCGAGCCTTCCGCGTTCACGCGGTAGGCGAAGTTGCCCTGGCCGAAGAACTTGCCCGGCCGCACGTTCAGCGCCTCGAGGACGCCGGGCTCGAAGCGCAGCTGCATCGGCGCGGCGCGCAGCGGCTGGTCGGAGCTCAGGCGCAGCGCGACGCTGAAGTTCGCGCCGGCGCGCACCTGCTTCGGCCCATCCCAGCGCAGCTGCGCCGGCTTCGAAGGATCGCTGCTGTCGCCCGGCAGCGATGCGGCGGCGGGCGGCTGCGCGGAAATCGGCGTAACCGTGGCGGCCGATGTCGGAACGGATGCAGGTGCCTGGCCGGCGGCGACCGGCGCCGCGGGCTCGACGTCCAGCGTCGAGCTCACCGTGATGCTGTCCCTGGTATTGAGCGGGATGTAGAGCAGCTCGATGCGGTCGGCGCCGATCTTGAGCACGCGGTAGGCGCCGTCGAGCGTCTCGCCTTCCTTGATCGGAAACACGACGTCGCCCTTGGACACGAGGACCTGCTCCTCCGCGCCCTGGCGGACCTTGCCGGCGAAGCGATACGGCATCGGCGGCGCGACCGGCGCCTCCACCTGCGCTGCAGCTTCGGTCTGCCGCGGCGGCGGGGGCGGCGCGCCGAACAGCTCGCCGCGCGAGCGGCTCAGCCCGGCGCGCTCCGGAAGCTGCAATCCGCGCGAGGCGTCGGCTTGCGGCTGCGCGCCGCTGGTTGCGGCCGCGCCACCCGACGCGGATGTGCCGCGCGTGCCCTCCTTTTCAGGCAGCAGCACGACGAGCGCCACCACGGCTGCGAGGACGCCGAGGAAGATCCGCTTACGCAAGGCTGGCCGCATCCTCCTCCTACCTATCCCCTCGGGGTTACACCCCTGTTGCAGGTTCGATTGCATTGTAGGACTGCGGCCCGGCACGCGCCATGGGTAGGGAAAATTGATGTAAGTCTCTGGCGGTTGGCGAGAATCCAGCACTGTCTCAGGACAATCAGATACATCGCGCTGCAATGCAATACCGCCGCAACCAATTTCGGGGGTAATCTCGTCCTGTCAGTCTTTGCCATAACTAAAACAGATAGCACAGAGAGGGGCCGGATGGACCTGAGGGACCTGCGCTATTTCATCGCCGTCTACGAGGCCGCCGGTTTCTCGCGCGCCTCGCGCGCGCTCGGCACGGTCCAGTCCAACGTCTCGGCGCGCATCCGCAACCTCGAGGATTCGCTCGGCGTCGAGCTTTTCAGGCGGCGCCACCGCCACGTCGCGCCCACCGCCAAGGGCGAGACTCTCTACAAGCATGCGAGAAAGGTGATCGACGCGGTGTCGCACGCCGAGACCGCCATCCGCAAGCCGCGGCGCGCGCGCGGCTTCACGCTGCTCGAGCTGCTGGTGGTGGTGGCGATCATCGGCCTGCTCGCCGGCTTCGTCGCGCCGCGCTACTTCGGCCAGGTGAGCAAGTCCGAGGTGAACACCGCGAAGGCGCAGATCGACGCGCTCGAGAAGGCGCTCGACCAGTACCGGCTCGACACCGGCCGCTATCCGAGCAACGAGCTCGGCCTGAACGCGCTCATACAGAAGCCGCCCACCGAGGCGAAGTGGAACGGCCCTTACCTGAAGAAGGCGGTGCCGCTCGATCCCTGGGGCAATCCCTACCTCTACAAGATCCCGGGGCAGAAAGGCGACTTCGACATCGTCTCCTACGGCCGCGACGGCCAGCCCGGCGGCAGCGCGGAAAACTCGGACATCACCAACCACTAGCCATGCGCTACGAGCTCAGGGCGATCACGCCGGAAGGACGCATCGAGTCGGTCGAGTGCCAGGCGGTCGACGAGCAGGCCGCGCGCCAGCAGGTCGAGGGCCGCGGCTACACGGTGCTCGCGGTGCGCGCGCGGCGCGAGCTGGCAATGCTCTGGCGCGGCGGCGAGCGCTTCCCGCTGCCGCTCTTCAGCCAGGAGCTGCTGGTGCTGCTCAACGCCGGGCTGCCGCTGGTCGAGGCGATCGAGACGCTGGCGGAGAAGGAGCGCCGCGACGAGTTCCGCGGCGTGCTGAACCGCGTGGTCGGCGCGCTGAAGCAGGGTCTGCCCTTGTCGGCCGCGCTCGAGCACGCGCCCAGCGCCTTCCCGCCGCTCTACGTCGCCACAGTGCGCGCCGCCGAGCGCACCAGCGACCTCGCGCCGGCGCTGTCGCGCTATGTCTCCTACCAGGCGCAGCTCGAGTCGATCCGCAAGCGCATCATGAACGCCTCGATCTATCCGATGGTGCTGCTCGGCGTCGGCGGGCTGGTGAGCCTGTTCCTGCTGTTCTACGTGGTGCCGCGCTTCGGCCGCATCTACGAGGACCGCGCCACCGACCTGCCGGTGTTCTCCAAGCTGCTGCTCGCCTGGGGCTCGTTCGCCGAGGCCCACGCCGGCATCGCGCTCGGCCTGCTGGTGGCGCTCGTCGCGCTGGCAATTTATCTTTTTCGAACTTCGAAAGACAAGATCTCGAACGCGATGTGGCGGCTCCCCGGGGTCGGCGAGCGCCTCAAGGTGTACCAGCTGGCGCGCTTCTACCGCACCACGGGGATGCTGCTGAAGGGCGGCATGCCGCTGGTCGCCGCGCTCGACATGGCAGCCGAGCTGCTGCACCCGGTGCTGCGCGAGCGCCTGGTGGCGGCCAGCCGCGCGATCAGCGAGGGGCGCGGCGTCTCCGCCTCGATGGACGCCAACGGCCTCACCACGCCGGTGGCGATGCGCATGCTGGTGGTCGGCGAGTCGAGCGGCAGCATGGGCGACATGATGGACCGCATCGCCGGCTTCCACGACGACGAGCTGTCGCGCTGGGTCGACTGGTTCACGCGCATGTTCGAGCCGCTGCTGATGGCGGCAATCGGTCTGGTCATAGGCGCGATCGTCATTCTCATGTACATGCCGATCTTCGAGCTGGCGGGGAACCTGCAATGAGCCTCGAGCAGGACATCGCCACGGCGCGCGGCGCCGCGCAGGCGGCGCGCCGGCGCCTCGTCGACGTGCTGGAGGAGCGCCTCGCGCTGCAGCCCGACGCTTTCGCCGCCGAGCTCGGCGCCGCCTTCCGCATGCCGGTGCTGCGCATGGAGGAGTTGCGCCGCCTCGCGCCGGCCTTCGACGTGGTGGCGTTCAGCGAGTGCTCGCAGAAGGGCTGCGCGCTGCTGCGCGGCGAGGACGGCGCGCTGCTGCTCGCCACCGACGACCCGTTCGCGCCGGAGCAGGCGGCGTGGGCCGCCGAGCGCCTGCGCCAGCCCTTCGCCTGGCGCCTGGTGCACCGCGGCGACCTGGTCGCCTTCCTCGCCAGCCACGAGGAGACGCTGCGCGCGCTCGACACGGTGCGCGCCGGGGCGGCGGTGGCGGGCGACGAGAGCCGCGGCATCGAGGACCTGTCGCTGAAGGCGATCGGCGACGAGAAGAGCGAGGTGGTGCGCCTGGTGCGCTCGACACTGCGCGACGCGCTGAAGATCGGCGCGAGCGACATCCACCTCGAGACCGTTGCCAGCGGGCTGACCATCAAGTTCCGCATCGACGGCATCCTCAGCCAGATCAAGCTGATCGAGGACATGGCGCAGGCCGAGCAGGCGATCGCGCGCGTCAAGGTGCTGGCCGAGCTCGACATCACCGAGCGGCGCGTGCCGCAGGACGGGCGCTTCAAGGCGATCGACCGCGGCCGCGCCATCGATTTCCGCGTCTCCATCATGCCGAGCATCCACGGCGAGGACGCCGTGCTGCGCGTGCTCGACAAGCAGTCGCTCTACGAGACTACGCAGACGCAGCTCTCGCTCGACAGCCTGGGCTTCGAGGCGCACGACATCCGCGCGCTGCGCCGCCTGTCGCAGGAGCCGCACGGCATGCTGCTGGTCACCGGGCCGACCGGCAGCGGCAAGACCACCACCCTGTACGCCGCCATCACCGAGATCAACAGCGGCCAGGAGAAGATCGTCACCATCGAGGACCCGGTCGAGTACCAGCTCTCCGGCGTGCTGCAGATCCCGGTCAACGAGAAGAAGGGCCTCACCTTCGCGCGCGGCCTGCGCTCGATCCTGCGCCACGACCCCGACCGCATCATGGTGGGCGAGATCCGCGACCCGGAGACCGCCAACATCGCCGTGCAGTCGGCGCTCACCGGCCACCTGGTGTTCACCACCGTGCACGCCAACAACGTGTTCGACGTCATCGGCCGCTTCATGCACATGAACGTCGACCTCTACGGCTTCGTCTCGGCGTGCAACGCGATCCTCGCCCAGCGCCTGGTGCGCATGGTCTGTCCTCACTGTGCGGAAGGTTTTTCGCCAGATAAGGCTCTGTTGGAAGAGTCGGGCTTGAACAGCGAGCAGTGCAAGGACTGGAAATTCAGGCTCGGCAAGGGCTGCAGGGAATGCCGCGGCGCGGGTTACAAGGGGCGCCGCGCCATCGCCGAGCTGCTGATCCTCAACGACGAGCTGCGCGAGATGATCACCGCGCGCGCGCCGATCCGCACGCTGAAAGAGGCGGCGGCGAAGAACGGCACGCGCTTCCTGCGCGACGCGGCGCTCGACGCCGTGCGCCGCGGCGACACCACGCTCCAGGAGATCAACCGTGTCACTTTTGTGGGCTGATCGCCTGCTCCTGTCGCTCGAGCCGCACGCGCTCGCCGCGCTGCGGCTGTCGGGTGGGCCCAAGGCCAGGGTGCTCGCGCGCAGCCGGGTCGAGGCCGACCCGGGCTACGGCACGGAGCCCTGGCACGGCGTGCTCGACGCGCTCAAGCGCGAGGCGCAGGCCTGGCGCAGCGTCCGCGCGCGGGTTGAAGTTGTCCTATCTAACCACTTCGTGCGCTACGCGCTCGTCGCGCCGCAGGGCAGCGCGGCCAGCCGCGACGAGGAGCTCGCGCTGGCGCGCTTCCAGTTCGCGAAGATCCACGGCGAGCGCGCCAAGGGCTGGGAAGTGCGCGTGTCGCGCGAGAGCGGCGCGGCGCAGCTCGCCTGCGCGGTCGACGCCGCGCTGCTCGCCGAGCTGAAGGCATGCTTCGCCGGTGGCAAGGCGAAGCTGGTCTCGGCACAGCCGCTGCTCATGTCGGCATTCAACCGCTGGCGCAGCCGCATTCCCAAGGACGGCGCCTGGCTCGCCCTCGGCGAGCCCGACCGCGTCTGCCTCGCGCTCGTCGCGGCCGACGGCTGGCGCGCGCTGCATAACGGCCGCGGCCATGCCGCCGCGGCGCAGGACTGGAGCGAGCTGATCCAGCGCGAGCGCCAGCGCTCGAGCGGCGAGACGCTGCCGCGCCTGGTGCTGATGCGGCCGGCGGCGCGGCCCGACCTGCTGCCGCTCGACGACGAGCCGCAGCCCATGACCCTGGCGGCGGCATGAGGCGCGCCCCCCTGCAGCTCGACCTCGTCGCGCCGCCGCGGCGCTCGCGCTGGCTCGGCTACCTGGTGCTCGCGGGCAGCCTGCTGGTCGCCAACGAGATGTTCATGCGGATGCGCGAGGCGCAGGACCAGGTGGCTCGCCTCGACGCGGTGCAGGGGCTCCTCGGCGAGGCACGCCCGACGCGGGCGCTGTCCCGCGAACGGCTGGAGGAGCAGATGAAGGAGGCGCAGGCGGTGCTGCGCCAGCTCTCGCTGCCCTGGGCGCAGCTCGTCGAGTCGCTGGAGAGCGCGGCGATGCCCGACGTGGCGGTGCTGCAGGTGCAGCCCGACGCGCAGCAGCGCCTGCTGCGCGTGACCGCGGAGGCGAAGGGTGAAGACATCATGTTCCGCTACCTGCGCCGCCTCGCCGCCGCCGAGGGGTTCTCCGACGTGCACCTGGTGAGCCACCAGGTGCGCGAGGACGACCCGCGGCGCCCGCTGCAGTTCGCGCTGCAGGTTTCCTTCAGGAGCCCGCCGTGAGGCCCCTGCAGCGGCTGCTGGAAGCGCTCGGGCCCGCCGGCGTGATCGGCCTGGGCGTGGCTCTGTTCTGCCTGCCGTTCTATTTCTCGACGCTGGCGCCGCTGGAGAAGGACGCCGCGCGCCGCACGCTGAGCGCCGAGCGCAGCCGCGCGCGCCTTCCGGCACAGCCGGTCGCGGTCGACGGCGCAGCCGAGCTGGCGCGCTTCCACGGCATGTTCCCGCCGATGCAGCGCCTGGGCGCGGAGGTCGAGGCGCTGCACGCGCACGCGCGCGCCTCCGGGCTGCAGCTGCAGCAGGGCGAATACCGCCTGGAAACGAAGACCGGCGCGCTGACCGCGTACCGGGTCACGCTGCCGGTGCGCGGCAGCTACGGCCAGATCCGCCAGTTCGTCGGCCGCGTGCTCAAGGCGATGCCGGCTGCATCCGTAGACGCGGTGCGCTTCGAGCGCAAGAAGGCGGCCGATACCCAGCTCGAGGCGCAGGTGCGCCTGACGATCTATTTCCGTCCCGGCGAGGACAAGAAGGGGACCTAGATGCGCTTCATTCTTCCTCTACTGCTGCTGCTCGCGGCCTGCGCGATGTCCAACCCTGTCCTGCAGGAGGCGCGCCAGAACGTCCTCAACGGCCGCGGCGAGGAGGCTCTCGCCGCGCTCGAAAAGGCCAGCCGCGAGAATCCCGACCAGCGCGAGTACCGCGGCGAGTTCATCCGCACGCGCGACATGCTGGTCGCGCAGTGGGTCGGCCAGGCCGAGGTGCTGCGCTCGTCCGACCGGGGCGAGGCCGCCGCCGAGCTCTACCGCCGCGTGCAGAAGTACGACCCCGACAGCCAGCGCGCGCGCGCCGGCCTCACGCAGCTCGAGGCCGACGTGCGCCACCGCGCCATCGTCGCCGACGCGCAGAAGCTGCTGAAGGACGACAAGTACCTCGAGGCGCAGGACCTCCTGCGGCCGGTGCTGATCGAGAACCCGCAGCAGCGCGACGCGCGTCGCATGCAGCGACTGATCGAGGAGAAGACCGCCAAGCCGGCGATCGTCACGCCGCGCCTGAAGACCACCAGCACGCAGCCGATCTCCCTCGAGCTGCGCGACGTCGCGCTGCGCTCGGTGTTCGACGTCATCTCGCGCAATTCCGGGGTCAGCTTCGTGCTCGACAAGGACGTGCGCGCCGACCAGAAAACCACCATCGTGCTGAGGAACGCCCAGGTCGAGGAGCTGATCCGCCTGGTGCTCGCCACCAACCAGCTGGAGCAGAAGCTGATCAACGAGACCACGGTGCTGGTGTTCCCCAACACGCCGCAGAAGCTGCGCGAGTACCAGGAGCTGGTGGTGAAGAGCTTCTACCTCGCCAACGCCGACGTGAAGCAGACCGCCAACATGGTGCGCCAGCTGGTCAAGACGCGCGACATCTTCATCGACGAGAAGCTGAACCTGCTGGTGATCAAGGACACACCCAACGCGATCCGCCTCGCCGAGCGCCTGATCGCCGCGCAGGACCTGGCCGAGCCCGAGGTGATGCTGGAGGTCGAGGTGCTGGAAGTCGGCTCGACCCGGCTGCTCGAGCTCGGCCTGCGCTGGCCCGATACCGTCGCCTGGAGCCTGATGGGCGCCGCCGGCAAGCCCGGCGTGGTGTCGCTCACCGAGTGGCAGAACCGCGGCTCGGAGCTGGTGCAGCTCGCCTTCACCGACCCGCTGTTCCTGCTCACGCTGCGCCAGCAGGACGGCACCACCAGCGTGCTCGCCAATCCGCGCATCCGCGTCAGGAACAAGGAGAAGGCGCGCGTGCACATCGGCGACCGCGTGCCGGTGATCACCACCACCGCCGCGGCCACCGGCGGCTTCGTCTCCGAGTCGGTGAGCTACCTCGACGTCGGCCTCAAGCTCGAGGTCGAGCCGCTGATCTACCTGGAGGACGAGGTCGGCATCAAGATCGCCCTCGAGGTGAGCAACATCTCGCGCGAGGTGAAGAGCCTGACCAGCGCCACGCTCACCTACCAGATCGGCACGCGCAACGCCACCACCGTGCTGCGGCTGCGCGACGGCGAGACGCAGGTGCTGGCCGGACTGATCAGCGACGAGGACCGGCGCAGCGCGAGCCGCGTGCCCGGCGTGGGCGACATGCCGGTGCTCGGCCGCCTTTTCTCGGCCACGCGCGACAACGTGGCGAAGACCGAGATCGTGCTCCTCATCACGCCGCGCCTGGTGCGCACCCTGGCGCGGCCCGAGGCGCGCCTGGTCGAGTTCGCCGCCGGCACCGAGGCCTCCACCGGCTCGCCCGCGGGCAGCGTGCCGCCGCCGGCGTTCCTGCCGCCGAAGCCCGCCGTCCAGCAGCCGGCCGCGCCGCAGCCCGGCATCTCGCAGCCCGACTCCGCGCCGGCCTCGCCCGCCGGGCCGGTCATGGTGCCCTTCGGCGGGGTCAAGCCAGCGCCCACGGAGTGAACTGCTCCATGAAGCTCGCGCGCGGCTTCACGCTGATCGAGCTGGTCATCACGGTGGCGATCGTCGCCATCCTGGCCTCGGTCGCGCTGCCGCTCAACGAGCTGGTGGTGCAGCGCGCGAAGGAGCAGGACCTGCGCCGCTCGCTGCGCGAGATCCGCGCCGCGCTCGACGCCTACAAGCAGGCCACCGACGAAGGCCGCATCCTCAAGCGCACCGGCGAGTCGGGCTTCCCGAAGCGCCTCGAGGACCTCGCCGAGGGCGTCGAGGACCAGAAAAGCCCGAAGCGCGAGCGCATCTACTTCCTGCGCCGCGTGCCGCGCGACCCCTTCGCCACCGATCCGGGGCTCGCCGCCGCGACGACCTGGGGCAAGCGCAGCTACGCCAGCCCGCCCGACGAGCCGCGCGAAGGCGAGGACGTTTTCGATGTCTTTACCCTGGCTTCCGGGAAGGGGATCAACGGGCGCCCCTATAGGGAATGGTGAGCGGAAAATGAGGAGGAAGGGTTTCACTCTCATAGAGCTTCTTGTCGTTCTCGCGGTGATCGCCACGCTGCTCTCCATCGCCGTGCCGCGCTACTACTCGAGCATCGACCGCTCGAAGGAGGCGGTGCTCAAGGAGAACCTGTACCAGGTGCGCGACGCCATCGGCAAGTACTACGCCGACCGGGGCAAGTACCCCGAGTCGCTCGCCGCGCTCGCCACCGACAAGTACCTGCGCAAGCTGCCGCTCGATCCGATCACCGACAGCGACGCGACCTGGATCGTCGTGCCGCCCGAGGACCCGCAGAAGGGCGGCGTGTTCGACGTGCGCAGCGGCGCGCAGGGCAAGGGCCTGGACGGCACGGAGTTCTCGACGTGGTGAGCCGTATCGCGGGCTTTACCTACATGACGGTACTTTTCGTCATCGCCATCCTGTCGACGGGCCTCGCGCTCATCGGCGAGGTATGGCACACCAGCGCGCTGCGCGAGAAGGAAGCCCAGCTGCTGCAGGCAGGAGACGAGTACCGCAAGGCGATCGAGCGCTACTACCTCTCGGGGCCGCGGCTCTTCCCGCGCAACCTGTCGGACCTGATCCAGGACCCGCGCCAGCCCGGCGTGGTGCGCCACCTGAGGAAGCTCTATCCCGACCCGTTCACCGGCAGCACCGAATGGGGCCTGGTCAAGGCGCCCGACGGCGGCATCGCCGGCGTGCACAGCCTGTCGGAGGAGCGCCCGCTCAAGACCGCCAACTTCCGCGTGCGCGACGCCGGCTTCGAGGGCACCGCGCGCTACGCCGACTGGAAATTCACCTACTCGCCGCAGCTGCAGCCGACCTCGGTCAAACCTGTACCCGCAGCCCCTCCCGCGCGCCCGTAAACAGAGCGCCCCGCGCGATCGTAGAATACGGCGCGCGATGACCCCCTTCGACTGGAAGAACCCCTACGCCTGGCCGCGCAAGCCGCTGCTCGCGCAAAACGTCGTCTCCACCTCGCAGCCGCTCGCCGCGCAGGCCGGCCTGCAGATGCTCGCCGCGGGCGGCTCGGCGGTGGACGCGATCCTCGCCACCGCCATCACGCTGACGCTGGTGGAGCCGGTCTCCAACGGCATCGGCTCGGACGCCTACGCCATCATCTGGGACGGCAAGCGGCTGCACGGCCTCAACGCCTCCGGGCGCTCGCCGGCGCTCTGGACGCTCGACTACTTCGCCGGCAGGAAGGCGATGCCGGCGCGCGGCTGGGACACGGTGACCGTGCCCGGCTGCGTCTCCGCCTGGGTCGAGCTGCACGCGAAATTCGGCAAGCTGCCGTTCAAGAAGCTGTTCGAGCACGCCATCGAGTACGGCCGCAAGGGCTTCCTCGTCTCGCCGACCATCGCCGGCCAATGGGCCAACCAGGTCCCCGAACTGAAGGATCAGCCCGGTTTCGCTGACGCCTTCCTGCCGGACGGTCGCCCTCCCCATCCAGGAGAGCTCTTTAAATTCAAAAAGCATTCTTTGGCCCTGGAAGAAATTGCCTCGTCCAAAGGCAAAGCGTTCTACAAGGGGAAGCTGGCGGACAAGCTCGAAGCCGCGGCGAAGAAGCAGGGCGGCGCGCTGCGTGCGAGCGACATGGCGGCGCACGTGTCGGATTGGGTGAAGCCGCTCGAGATGGACTACCGCGGCTACACGCTGCACGAGATCCCGCCCAACGGCCAGGGCATCGTCGCGCTGATGGCGCTCGGCATGCTCGAGCATTTCGACCTGCGCTCGCACCCGGTCGACGGCCCGGACAGCCTGCACCTGCAGATCGAGGCGCAGAAGCTCGCCTTCGCCGACGCGCGGCGCTATGTGGCCGATATCGACTACATGAAGGATGCCCCGCCGGAATCTCTTTTGGATAAATCGTACTTAAAAGAAAGAGCCCGGCTCATCAACATGAAACGGGCCCAGGACTTCGGCCACGGCACCCCGCCGCGCAGCGGCACCGTGTACCTCAGCGCCGCCGACGCCTCAGGCATGATGGTTTCCTTCATCCAGTCGAACTACATGGGCTTCGGCTCGGGCGTGGTGGTCGACGGCGTCTCGCTGCAGAACCGCGGCGGCACCTTCGTCGTGCAGCCCGGGCACCCCAACTGCGTCGGGCCGCGCAAGCGCCCTTACCAGACCATCATCCCCGGCTTCGTCACGAAGGACCGCAAGCCGGTGATGAGCTTCGGCGTGATGGGCGGCACCATGCAGCCGCAGGGCCATGCGCAGGTGATGGTGCGCATCGCCGACTACGGGCAGAGCCCGCAGGCGGCCTGCGACGGCCCGCGCTTCCGCGTCGTGCAGGGCATGGACGTCAGCGTCGAGGACGGCTTCCCGGCGACGACGCTGGAGGACCTCAGGGAGCGGGGCCACCACATCGTCACGGTGGACGACTACAACCAGTTCGGCTGCGCCCAGCTCATCTGGAAGCTCGACGGCGGCTACTTCAGCGCCAGCGACCCTCGCCGCGACGGACAAGCTGTAGGTTTTTGATGTTGAAGATCTGGGGCAGGACGAATTCCGTCAACGTCAAGAAAGCGCTCTGGGCCGCGGAGGAGCTGGGCCTCAAGTACCAGCGCATCGACGCCGGCATGCAGTTCGGCGTCACCAAGACGCCCGAGTACCTGAGCATGAACCCGAATTCCCTGGTGCCGACGATCGAGGACGACGGCTTCGTGCTGTGGGAGTCGCACACCATCGTGCGCTATCTAGCGGCCAAGCACGGCATGGGCACGCTGTGCCCCGCGGACCTGAAGGCGCGCGCCGACGCGGAGCGCTGGATGGACTGGGCCTTCACCTTCCAGAACGCGATGCGCGCGGTGTTCTGGGGCCTGATCCGCACTGCGCCCGAGAAGCGCGACCACAAGGCGATCGAGGAAGGGCGCACGCAGAGCGCGAAGCTGCTGGAAGTGCTGGAAAGAAACCTGCAGAAGAAAACCTACGTCACCGGTAGCGCGTTCACCATGGGGGACATCCCGATCGGCTGCGAGGTGCAGCGCTGGATGCGCGTGCCGATCGAGCGAGCGCCGTTTCCCGCGCTGCAGGCATGGTTCGACCGCCTGGGCCAGCGCCCGGCGTTCAGGCAGGTCGTTGACATCCCGCTGACGTGAGCGCCGCGCGCGCGCCCTGCCGGCTGGCGGCAAGCGCCTCGACGCGATCGTAGAACGGCCTCAAGTCGCCGCCGCAGTCGGCCAGCAGCCGCTCGAACTGCGGCACCAGCTGCGTGTAGAGCGCGATCGAGACGAGGTAGGCGTTGTTCGGCTCGGCCGGCATCGCCGGGTAGTCGGCGCGCAGCTTCTCGTATTCCTCGCGTTTGCGCACGAGCATCGCTTCTTCCTCTATTTTCATTTCATATGTTTTTGAGAGGCGTTCACGCGTCTGCGCCACCCGCAGCGCGAACTCCTGGCGGCGCGCCCGCGCGGCGCGCAGCGCGTCGAGCTCGCCGCCGCGCCCCTGCGCCTCCAGCCAGCGCCGCACGCCCTCCTCCTCCACCGCCACGGCGAACGACTCGTTGAAGGCGGTGTCGCCCTTGAGGTACACGCGCTGGTGGGCGAGCTCGTGGAACATGAGCCGCGCGAGCTGCACGTCGGGATAGCGGATGAAGGTGGAGAGCAGCGGGTCGTCGAGCCAGCCGAGCGTCGAGTACGCCGGCACGCCGCCCAGGTAGACGTCGTTGCCCTCCTCGCGCAGGCGCGCGGCATGGCGGCGCGCATCCGCCTCGGAGAAGAAGCCACGGTAGCTGACGCAGCCGGCGAAGGGGAAGCACTCCTGCTTCGCCTCGACCGAAAAGCGCGGCGCGGCGTACACGTTCCACACCGCGTAGGGGCGGCCGAGCTCGGCGTAGGAGGCGTAGCTGCCGTTGTCCGGCAGCGCCAGGCTGCGCGAGGCGAACTCACGCATCCGGCTCGCCGCCTCGAGGCGCTCGCGCAGCTCCGGCGGCGTAGCCGGGTCGGCGAGCCACGCCTCGATCGGCCGCGCCGCGCCCATCAGGCCGAGCTGGCCGCGGATCGCCTGCGAATAGTACGAAAGGGTTTCACAACCTGAAGCAAGAAAAATGGCTGTGACGATGATTGGAATTCTGAAATTCATTCGAACCGGCCGGTCTCGAGGAACCGTTCGGCCAGCCTGCCTACCCGCCCGGAAACGCCCAGCAGGCTGTGGCCCTGATGCACCAGGACGCGCGCCGTCATGCCGTCGACTGCAGTCTCGGACACGCAAACCACGCCGTCGTTCTCCCCCGGCAGGCGGCCGAAGGCGCGACCGAACCCGAGCGAGAGCGTGCCGGCGATTACGCCGAGCGGTTCGATGCGCCGCCAGCGCGCTTCGCGCTCCTCCCATAGCGGGCCGCAGGCGCCCATCAGCCAGCGCCCGGCGTGGTGCCTGCCGAAGCGCCGCCCGGCGAGGCAGCCGCGCACCGGCGAGCCAAGGAGCAGCGCCGAGCGCACGGCGATC
>Ga0137441_1000021_pt1 | contig 16131 bp, 20 predicted proteins | sample EasRivERMGT244_2_FD_102323 | JGI IMG/M metagenome (GOLD analysis project Ga0137441, IMG submission 102323) | Soil microbial communities from meander-bound floodplain in the East River, Colorado, USA - East River MetaG ERMGT244_2 | ecosystem: Environmental > Terrestrial > Soil > Floodplain ... | reverse complement strand
TCTTGACAGCGAAGACTAATTACAAATATTATCTGGCGAACGGGGCATGCATAGAGTATGCCCTGTCGCCAGATTGTAGTTTAGTCGAAGTAATTGATGGGGTCGCGTCCTCTTACTATCAAGTCTCTACAAACTATTTATCTGAAATTGTCTGGGTTCAGCCTAAAATTGCATCGGCCTTGAATAGAGAATGTGCTAAAAGAATGACCATATTAGTCGGTCAACTTTCTGATCCAAGTTTTGGAGTGCTCAAACTTCAGACACTGCTTGGCCCAGTAACGATTGTAGCCAAATCAGACCTCGAACTCCCTATCTTTATCGGGTCAGAACAAGAACTAAAGGATAATAGCTTCAATGCCTCCATGGAGGAGATCCTTTGCGAGTAATGTTCATCGGTGATCCGCATCTGCGGATTAACAAATTTTCATTAGCAACTCAGTTTCTTTCTTGGGTGAACTCGTTCATCGCGGAACAGAAGCCAGATCTAGTTGTGAATCTCGGTGATTCACTAGATACCCATGCGGTTATTCGCTCTGAAGCTATCAATGAGCTTATGAGCCATATTTACTACGTGATCGACCTGAACATTCCCTATGTTTACCTCAAAGGCAACCACGATCAGTACTCTCCTAAAGATTCTAAATACCATGCTCTTCTTCCATTCAAGAATAGAATTGCGAATCTACACATCGTAGATGAACCCCAGGATCTGTTTGGGATGACGTTTGTTCCGTATTTGGCCGATGGGAAGGATTTTCCCAAGAAGACGCTACCGATCTGTGTCGCTCATCAGACCTTCATCGGTGCTGACTATGGTCCAATTAATGCTCTTGAAGGTGTAGACGCTAACACTATTGGCGCTGACATTATCATTTCTGGTCATATCCACAAGAAGCATAATCTAGGAAAGGTAGTATATGTAGGTTCACCGTATAGTCAGGATGCTTCCGATGCCAACCAAATTAAGGGTATTAGTACCTTCGACACAGATACGTTTGAGTTTTCTTTCACTCAAACACCTATGCCTACATGGAAAACCCTTATATTTACAATCGACAGCGTGGCAGCATCTGCGGATGTTCATGTGGCTCTTGAACAGGCTACAGCTGACAGAACTCAGTCCCATCATTACCTCCTCGAGATCACTGGTCCTAAGGCCGAAGTAGTCGCATATGTTGAGTCAGCCAAGTATCTTAAGTTAGTAAAGGGGCTTAGTATAAGGCTTAAGACAGTGTTTACAGACAAGGAACGTAAGATGATCTCTATCAATGCGGTCTCGATGGAGCAGATTATTTCTGAGTTTGTGGGCAGGGTCTACAACGGAAGTTTAGATAAAGACAAAGTGTTGCAGAAAGCAAAAGAAGTTTTGGAGCAAGTGAAGTCCCAGAGTGCGATATAATAGATGAGTCATGGAAACAGCTGATATTGCAAAGATTATGGATTCTGACCGTTGGTTGCTCAACAACGGATTGGTGTCTGACAGCGTAAAGAATCAGCTATTCTTCTGTGGCTCGATCGTTCATAAAGACGTTCAGGCAGTAGAAGTGAGGATTACACCAGAGAACAAACTGGTTGATTACATTATCTACGTTACTCCTGAACTCATTAAGAAGATCGCTAAATATAACAAACTGTCTGTATCTAAGTCAGTGTTTGGTATGTGGAGATTTAAGCGACTCTTGAAGAAGGAAGGGTGTCTTGACCTACAGAAGGTCCTTAATTCATTCGTAACAGACTATTGTGGTCCAAAGTGGATTGCAAAAGCTAGCGTCATCAGCTTCGACTCGTATATAGACAGTCTAGAGGCTGAAGATGAAGACAGTGGAAATGGTGAGTCTGATAGATCGCCTGACAACGGATAAAGACGAGCAGCAAGAACTCTGGGCACACTATTTAGTGAATAGTGACATATCCGCACTGTCTGATTATCTAGAACAAATACGCAAACAATTCAGCGAAGACGAGCTTCTCCAGATTACTGTTTGGAAGAAGTTAGATAACCCGTCTGACTTTAACTTGCAGTGGATCTTTGAACACTTCACAGACTTAGAGCAGTCAGTGATTCAACTACTTATTCTAGGAGTTCCACTCTTAGACATTTCTAGTATAAAGAACATCGGACTGATGCGCTTGCGTCATGTTATCGCTATTATTCGCGAAAATCCAGCATGGGAAGAACTAGATGGCACTCAAGACTAATCTAACAGACGAAGAGAAGTATGGACTCTCAGAAGAAGAAATCAAGCTCGCGACCCGCTGGCTCCGTGCCCACAAAACCGCCGGTGCTATTGATGATTTGCAGGCTGCTAAATTATTTGAGCTCTACCTTCTAGGAGAGCCACTCGTAAAGCTGGCACAGAACTTTCCTCAGTATCCCCTAGGTCAGATCGCCTTTACTGCTGCTTACAAGCGTTGGCCTGCGGATCGTGATCGGATGATGTCTACCCTTAAAGACCGCGTTCAGGCGAAGGTCGTTAAGAGTGTTCTTGACCAAGTGGACTTTCTAACTAGCATGATGGCTGTTGCCAATGCAGAGCATCTCGATGCTATGGCGAAATACATCAAGGATCCAGTTAATACCCCGAAACCGGCATTGCGAATTACTTCGATTAAGGATTATAAGGATATTACGGAGACCCTTCAAAAGCTTGTTACTGGAGCTACTTCAAGTGGTAATGGCCAGAAGCAGACTTCGCCGATGATTGGTGCTCTCACTGCGCATCAGCAGAAAGCGCTTCCAGAGCCTAAAGAAGAACCCAGAGAAGTAACTATTATGGACATCGAGAATCATGGCTAAGAAGCAACCGCCACTTACCGTAGAGCAGAAACGCGCTATCATGTTGAAGCCTTGCAAAACCAAGGCTGAAGCGAAGGCGTGGATTAAGTACTTTCTCGGACTTGATCTTCCTGACTACACAGTCTCTCGCCACGCAGATACTAATCCTTTGGCAGTTGTGTGGGAGGTTTATGACATTTGTGTTAATAAGAATAATCCGGAGAAGATTCAAGAGCTACTGTACGTAGCGTCTCGAGGCTCTGGAAAGACGCTTGGTGCTGCTATTGCGGAGTTCATGATCATGCTTCATGATCAGCGCGATATCGCCCACGTTGGTGCGATTATGCAGCAAGCCGAACGTGCTTACGAATACATTCAACAGTTCTGTGTTGCACCTAACGTTAAAGAGATCATTGATCCACCTGGAGTTCCAGAGAATCAGAAGATCTTGCAGAAGAATACGATGTCTAAAAGCGTCTTCGAGGTGAATAACATCAAGTGTGCCATGGAAATTCTTCCGACTACGATGAAGGCGCTCAACGGCGTCCACTGCTCACTTGTCTCCTGTGATGAGTTAGATACACTTCAGGGTGAAGGCCTCAAGGCCATTAAAGAAGTTACAGGAATGCTGGATACCAAGAAGGGCAAGAAACCTCTCCGTATCGGCATCTCTACACGTAAGTCTCGCGCTGGTCTTATGAACGAAATGATGGAAAACGCGATAAACAAGAGAGGTGAACGTGTGCGGTACATTCGTTGTTGGACGGCACTTGAGTTTACTGAAAAATGTCTGGATGAGCGTTCGGGCACAATACCTACGGATTATTACATTAATGTGGAAAAGGGTGAGGTTCTTTCCCCTCTAGAGCATTCAAAACTAGAGACATCTAAGCAGAAGGACTACTTCTTAGAGCAAAGTATGTTTAATAAGTGTAAGACTTGCCCAGTCGCGGTCTTCTGTCGTGGAGACGCCCGCAAGCAAGCATCTAAGTCAAACATGCTCAAGACCATTGATGAGCTCAATCAGAAGATTCTCAGCGAGGGCTATGATTGGTCAGCATCTCAGCTGTTCAACCTCAAGCCTTCATCAGAAGGCATTATCTTTCGTGAGTTCGAGGAGAAGGTTCACGTCAAATCTTGGAACCAGATGTGGCTGCTATTGACCGGTAAGGAGTTCCCAGGGATCTGTACACATGACCTATTTGTGAAGAAGTGCTTGGAGATGGGGTTGCCGTGCTACGGCGGAATCGACTGGGGATGGAGCAACCCGCACACTGTTGTCTACATGTTCGTGGATAAGAACGAGAATGTCTTCATCGTAAAGTGTGACGGTATGACCTATATTTCTCAGCCTATGTGGATTCATCAGCTAAAGACTAAATACCACAATAAGTATCGCTGCCAACTCTATGCTCCTGACCTTGCAGATAAGGGCTCAGTACTAGAAATGCAGAAGGCAGGCCTTCCCTGTGCGAACGACGCTATCAAGCCTGAGATTAATGCCAGTATTCAGACCGTCAAGAAGTTCTTGCGCGTTCCTGGTCTAACACAGCCTAAGATGTTTTTAGCTGAAGAGACCTGCAAGCCGCTCATTGATGAGTTCACTAAGTATCACTACAAGTTAAATGCGGCTGGCGAACTTACTGATGACCCGGATGACCGTGATAACCACTGGATTGATGCTCTTCGCTATATTATGTTTATTCTCTTTGGAAAGAGTAGCATCGTATTGGGTGGTGGGCTAGCCTTTAATGACATGGAAGGTCTCCAAGCCCCAACAGGGGACTATAATCGAATGCCTACTCCGATGGAGTACGCTTTAACTCAAGGACTTACTATAAATTCTGAACCGCCTGATTTAACTAAGTTAGGCAAGATCGGCACGTCTCGAGAGCTAGATAAAGAAGCAGAGAACCAGGAAGATGGCGAAAGCGGTGGCAGCGGAAGCTTCCTTTGGAACTTCTAACAAGTTAACATAAGGTATAATAAAGTTCATGGCCTGGTATAACGATTGGTTAAAGAAAAGTATTCAAGGTGAGATTCAGGAACTCCTTAAGGCAGATGGGGTAACTGCTCCAGAGCCAGCAACAGCTCCCGAAAATACTGCTGATAGACTGCCCCAATCTCCTGAAAAGCCCGACGAAGAGAAGAAAATCGCTCGGCAGTTCGTTGACGACCCATATTTCGATATGGTCAGCAACAACTACAACTATAAGACCAAACTTAGTCGTATCACTAACCGAACTCTTAAAGAGGTTTCGCTGCGTGACTGGCTTATCTCCTCCATCATTCAGTGCCGTGTAGATACTGCCGCGCGCTTCTCTCGTCCGGAGCATCGTCGCCACGAGATGGGTTTTCGCATGGTTAAGCGAGACCACGATTCAGATTATTCTCAGCAGGAACGTGACGAGATCGCGATGCTTGAAGACTTCATCTATCATTGTGGCCGTCGAGAAGGCGTTCCCACGGAAGACCGAATCCTGTTTGGTGAGTTTCTAAAGCTTACGATTCGCGATGCTATTACATTCGGGCATGTTGCCGTTGAGAAGGTTAAGACCCGCGCGGGCGGGTTGCATAGGTTTCGTCCTCGTCCTGCAGAGTCTATCTATCTAATTAATAAGCAACTTCCTAAGAAGGTTGTTCAGGCCGATGCTCAAGTTGCTCAGAAACTCGCAGAACCTAAAAGTGATAACGATCCTCGGCTGGGCCAGGAAATTAATACACCAGAGCATGAGTTCGAGAAGTATGTCCAGGTGTCTTATGACAACCGTCCTCTTGCTACCTTCGGTGATGAGGACCTCGTCTTTAAACTATTTAATCCGCAGAACTTTATTGACTCTCGCGGGTACTGCTACAGCCCCCTCGAGCTAGCAATCATTACCGTTCGTTCTCATCTAGATGTGGAGAACTTCAATGCAAACTTCTTTACCCACGGTTACGCTTCCAAGGGCGTACTTCACCTCAAGGGTACAGTTACTCAGCAGCAGCTGGCTAACTTTCGTCGTAGCTTTTACAATAGCATTACTGGTCAGCAGAACGCGTGGCGAACCCCGATCGTTGCTGGCCTGGATGAAGTCCAGTGGGTACCGATCTCGGCTTCTGCTCGCGAAATGGAGTACATCAACTTTAATAACCATCTAATGCGCATCCTGTGCACTCAGTTCCAGATCGACCCCATGGAGCTCGGTCTCGACTATCTTGTTTCAAGTAATGGTCGGTCGAACATGCAGCAGGCTAGCAGTGAATATAAGGTGAACTACTCACGCGAGCGTGGTTTGCTACCTCTGCTCGTGTTTATCGAAGATCTCATTAATTGCGACCTTCTTCCTTCACTAGATAAGCAACTAGCGGCTAAGTACAAGTTCGTCTTTACCGGTTACACGGATGAGACTCCCCAGACCGAAATCGCACAGCTACAGGCTGAAGTCTCGGTTTATAAGAGCATGAATGACGTACTTCGTCAGGCACAGAAGGAACCGATCAAGCACAAGATTGCAGATCTGCCTCTCAGTGCGGCATTCTGGGCATTGGTTGAGAAGAACTACACCCGCGGCGAGATTCGCGAGATGTTTCTCGGTGATGCAGGCGCATCGCAGCGAAAAGAACTACAATACATTCCCGGTGATCCTAGCTTCGCAGCTTGGCAGCAGTTCTTAGCTACTCTAGTGAGCCAGAAGGATCAGAAGAAGCAGATGGCTGCTCAGCAGGATGCAGAGGCTCAGCAGGCTCAGGTGGAACAGCAGAGTGCTGAACAAGAGCATCGTCATGCTGAAGCTGGTCACGAGCGCGACAAAGAGAAGCACGAGATGGAGATGGAGCAGCTTAAGGCTAATGCCGCTCACAATGTCGTGCAGGCTTCTCTACAGGAATCTGCTAAGCAGTTTGGCGCTACAAAGGCCAATCATATTGAAGGCCAGACAGTAGCGAACCCGATCAATAAGCTGAGTGAGTAATGATCTCTTGCGAGCTATGGTCAATCAACCGTATCTTGCGCTTTACCGGCTTTCGTCTTTATGTTCAAGTAGACGGAAAGCCTGGAGAAGTATGGAATCCAGAGAAGCCAACGCGAGTCGGCCTTGCTTGGTACGGCTGGAAGTTTTTAACGGGTAAGTAGATGTGGCTTGCTTTCAGCCATGCCGTTGCCAGAGATGGTAACGTACTGAGCATACCGCTGGAAGTCTTTTAGATTATTAACTCCAGAGTAGCTGAGACCAGAGCGCATTCCGCCAACTAACTGCTGGATAACGTTTTGAACTGGACCTTTGGTCTTAACGTATGTCGCTTCTCCCTCAGGAGTGTATGACGAGTCCGTTGGAACTACTGAGTCACGTGCTTCTCTACTTGCCATTCCTCGGTATTCTTTGGCCCAGTAGTATAGACCTTCTTCATTTTGCAATTGAACTGCTTTGCCGGGACTCTCGCTAGTTCCAGCTAGAAGAGATCCCACCATCACCATGTCGGCTCCGAATGCAAGAGCTTTTACGCAGTCACCGGCATTACGAATGCCGCCGTCGGCGATGATGGAAACGTGTTGTACTCGAGCACACTGTTCAATAGCCGATAGCTGAGGAACACCGTGGCCAGTTACGATACGAGTAGTGCAGAGAGACCCAGGTCCAATACCAACCTTAATAACCCTTGCTCCTGCGTCTGCTAATCGAGCAGCGCCATCATAAGTGGCGACATTGCCAGCAATAACTTCGATACCTTCTTTAGTAAGTCGTTTAATCATCTCAACCATGTGAGCACTGTCGCCGTGGGCGATATCGATGTTAACTGCTAACACACCTTCGTCGGCATATGCCATAGCATAGTTAAAGTCTTCGGGTTTAATGCCAATTGACGGGATGGCAATGGCCTTGTCCTCGTGGATTTTCTTAAGCCACTCTAAAACTTTATAGTGAGGTGCATATCTATGCAGGAAACCTAATCCACCAAGATCCCACATCTTTTTCGCCATATCAACTTCTGTAACTGTATCCATGTTAGCGGAACAGATTGGTGTGGAGAATTGAGTTCCCAGAATAGCTGTAGTGAGGTCAACTTCTTTTCGCGATGCGATCTCGGAATATTGTGGTACAAGAAGAACATCGTCAAACGTCAAAGCATTAGATTTGATTAGATTTGGCATGAGGAGATTGTACTCACATGAATTTTTGATTAGTATAATCCCTCTATACGTTATCCCAATCGGAGCAATCGTGTCCCTTGTTATTCTTGAAGGTCTAGATAGAACAGGTAAATCTAGTGTAGCAGCATCTTTCGAAGCTAAAGGTTATGAGCTTATTCATCAGAGTGCTCCGCCCAAAGGCATGAACGCAGATGTCTTTCTTGAAGAGCAGATGCAGTTGATTTCCCAGGCTGCCCACAAAGACATTGTTCTTGACCGCTCGTATTATGGCGAACTAGTGTGGCCGCAGGTTTATGGTCGAGAGCCACTCCTCTCTGAGGAGAATCTGGAGGCATTGCGTGAGATTGAAGAGTCCGTAGGGACGACCCGAATCCTAATGCATGACCCGAACGTGGAAGCGCACTGGAAGCGATGCGTAGATAACAAGGAGCCTTTGACCAAGCCTCAGTTTGTTAAGGCTCGCAGTTTGTTTTCAACTATGGCGGATAAGAATGGCTTTCAACGTAAAACTCTTTTGGACTTTCCTGAAGTGCCGATTGTTCAACAAGAAGTTAAAGTTAAGTCTGAGACTGAGAGAGCGGTGGTTGTACCGCCAGCAGCAAAACTTACGAACGAGCAAATGAAGCTCGAGACCGCTAATGCTATCAACAACATTCTAGGCAAGCGGATCGTTAAGCAGAAGGGACCAATCTACGACAAGATCGAGATTAACCTTCGCACATTTCTAAATACAGAGCTGGGCAAGATTCTCGGTACAAAGATCGAGAATCCGGGACAATTTACCCCTGAAGAAGTAGAAGTGTTGCGCTTCTTCGCTAAGAAACTTAAGGAGAATCAAAAATGAAGGCAATTCGTGGAATGCAGCGTGGAGTGAAGCAAGAGCCCAAGCTCAATAAGACTGAGATGATTCAGTCGATGGATAAGGAGCTAAAGAATCTGCAGATGGCCGGTCGCGTCACTCAGATGATGGTTCAGCAGGTGATGCAGAATATGCAGAATCTGAGTCAGGATCTAGGTAAGGCTTTCGGCATTATCAATGAGATGCAGTACAAGGTTCTCGCCATGCAGAGTGTTGGCAATTTTGACATGGCAGCAATGGCTGTTAAGGCCGATGAGCTTCGTCTAAACGACTTCATTGAGACTTCAGATGCTGAGGATAAGGCTGGTAATTTCACCATCGGCGACAAGGTTCAGGATGACAGCACAGTCATTATCACCTCGACTTCTGGTGAAAACGCTGGTATTTTTCGGTCACGCATTAAGCTAGCCGAGTGTGGCGTTCCTGCCCTTACCAAGGGACTTGCTGGTCAGCCGGTCGGTACCAAGGTTACTTGCAAGCTCAATGGCGCTGAGCATGTGGTCGAGTTACTTGCAGTTCGCAATCCTCCTCCTGCTACACCTGCCGGCGAAACAGCAACGGTAGTTGCTGTTGGTGAGCCTGTCGTGAATGCTGACGGCTCTGAGTCTCAGGAATATGCTCGAGTCCCGAATAACGGCACGGTGCACTAATGTCTGAAGTAAAGATTGTTCTCAAGCGGAATCCCCGCGACCCAGAGAACGGTGTATGGATCGACGACGTTAAGGTTCCAGACATTAAGGATGTCACTGTCTATGGTGCAGGTACAGACATTCCCCATGTTGTCATCACCTTGGTTCCTAAGAAGATCATACTAGGGCTTGATAATCCAGATATCGACAAGGTTCCAGATGGCGAAAGAAACTGAAACAGAGATGGACCCTAGGTGTCCGCGAATGCTCGATAAGATGCCGGACGCGTTCTGCCCTTTGGCAGTGATGCGTCTTCGAGCTATCCGAACAGCCGGACGAGAACTTACCGAAGAGGAAGAGAATGCACTACCTGGATGCCCCTGGGCGGTCAATAGCCAAACAGCGAATTACTGCTTTTTTAAGTATATTGATGAATTTGCGTCTGAGCAAACCCTATCTGACGTTGAAGTGGCCGCCCTCAACTGTCTTTCGGTTGACACAGTGAAGAGGGTTGAGAAAGAAGCGATGAATAAGATTAGAAACCGTGAAGAGTTTGCTAGTCTTCGAGAAGACCTAGATGGCGAGTCTATCTTCGAGGATAGTTCGAGCTCAGACGGTGACTTTGAGATTGGGAATTAACGACCGATAATAGGACTTCCAAAAGAAGTCCTAATGTGGTTCCACTTCTTGTTGTTGTGGTCCCAAGACCAGTGATGCTTCTCTTGCTGAGGATGACTACCGAAGCCTCTTTCGCCGGTGTCCTTGCGCTCGTAAGAAAAACCCTTCTTGACAATCTTTCCTGAGGTAGTTGCGCCTTGCCCATGGAAGGTTCCTACTGTTGGAGGAGGTAGATGGCCTTTAGTGCCAGTGCCCTGTGTAGCATGAGGCTGTTCACCAGCTGCCTTGCGCCGCATAAAATCATCAATCTTGGTTTGCTCTTCGTGAGTGTTCTTCTTTGACTTCTGGAGTTCGAAAAACTTTTCTAGCTTCACCATAGAGAACGCCTTTCCACAATCACGGCATTTGACTTGGAACTTCCCGTAGACCTGCTCCTTACCACAGTCGTCACAAGTAATGAAACTTAGTTTCTTGGGTCCCAGTTCATGAGATTCGCCTTGTAGAACGGAACCGCCCGACATAGCAGTAGGTACGCCCGCACCGCCATAACCAGCAGTGAGCGCTTTATGCACCAGTTCATAGATACGTTCAACATTACCGGTAATCTTGTCTTCAAGAGAATCCTCGATGAGTGCTTTCTTTAGGCTGATAGCTTCCTCGGTGCCAAGAGCGGCGAGAATCTTATTAACGTTGTTCTCTATCCGTTCGGCAGAGGCGTCACGCACGATATGTCGGAAGGATGGAACGTCAGTTTCAGCAAGATGAAGTACAGACTTGATTAGGATTGCGTCTGCTTCAGCATCTACTTCACTCTTATTTAGATTTAAAGGTTCAACGAGTGTTGCTTGGTTAGCCGGCACGAAGGTGAGCGCGATCGAGTGAATTTTGGTGCGAGCCAGCAATGCCGGATCACTAATCCCTCGAGAAACAACTCCGCCTTCTACTGATGCCTTCACTTTCAGAGGACAGTCAGATTTGTGGATATTGCGTAAAATTGCGGCTGCCGCTTTAGCATTGGGATGATCTTCGTCATCGAAGAGAACACCTTTAACATAGATGTACGGACTCTTCACTTTTTCCCAATAGTAGCGCTGTCGATCGTCATCGCAATCCTCTGCTTTGAAGATCTTCTTAGCCTTAGTTACTTTGCCGAGACAGTTAAAAAAGCCCTTTCCGTGATTATCGTTGAGACGGCCTTTTCCCAGTTCTAATTCAGTAATATCAGCGCCTTCGACATTGAGCATCTCGCCCTGTGTGTCGCGCAACTGAGACGAGCTACACATATCAATTTCTAGCGGTCGTTTAGCCATATCCTTATAATATACTGTTTTGTGGGTTGACTTACCCTTTAAAGCCAAGAGTTTAACTAAGCGCCCATGGTAGAGTGGGGTCTTAGTAAAAGCTTTTACGCAATTTTTTAAGGAGAATACTCACATGGCATCTACTTCTGCTGTTGCACAGATTATGGCTAAGGTTGCTCGCAATGCGACGCAGCTAGGTCTCACTGTCAACTCAAACTCGGGCGCTGCTGTTGTAATTGAAAACGGCTCAAACGATCTCACAGTTTCATATGTACCCGCGGCAATCGACCTCCCTATGGGCGGCGTTTCACCCGCTTCCTCACCTTTCCTAGGTGTAGGCGTTGTAAATCCTGGTCAGCTTAAGCTAAAGAGCGCAAGCACTGCTGCGGATACCATTGCGGACGTTCTCGACTCAGTTGTTGCTGCTAAGGTTCTACAGATTCTAGTTGGCATCGGCAACGATATCCTCCTAGAGAACAGCGATGCAACTTTCTCGGCGGTTCTACGTGGTCACCCCGACCTTCTAGGTATGGGTCAGTAATTAGTAAGCTAACTAAGGAGCTATAAACTATGAAAGAGGAACTGAAAAAGAGCCTCACTGACCTAATTGATGAGACACTACTCGAGCTCGAAGAGCTTAAGAAGTCTCGTTTCTCGGCCGCTGAAGTGGACCTTAAGGGTCCCGGTGCTGATGGCATCGCTGGCAAGCCTGCAAATGGCAAGCTAGATGCAGCTAAGGCAGAGGACAAGAAGGATGATGAGGATGAGGATGATAAGGATGAAGATAAGGCGGAGAAGGGCGAAGGCGTGAATAGCGCTGCTGATCCCAACGCCGGTCATCACCAGATGGATAAGGGCGAAGGTGTAAACAGCGCTGCTGATCCTAATGCTGGTAATCACAAGATGGATAAGGCTGAAGATAAGAAGGACGACGATGAGGATGAGGACAAGAAGGACAAGAAAGAGCCTCACAAGGATGACCCTAAGCACGAAGAGAAGGAAAAGGACATGGCGAAGAAGCTCATGGACATGCACAAGGGTGAGATGAAGAAGTCTCTAGACGAAGCTGATGTACTCATGAAGAGTTATGTTGATCAGAAGGTCGGCACACTCGAGAAGCAGCTCGCGACTATCCTTGAGACAGTAACCAAGCTAGCAGATGCTCCGGTTCCTGCTAAGGGCGTTGGTTACAAGGGCGCGGCAGCACCTCTACTGAAGTCTGAGGGTGAAGGCGAGCCTCTATCGAAGTCTGAAGTAGCTTCAAAGCTGTTTGAATTAAAGAAGTCTGGCTCTCGCGTTGACAGCAATGACATCGCAATGGCTGAGATGGGACACGATCTGGAAAAGATTGTTTCGAAATATAGCATCAAGTAATTTTAAGGAGATAATATGAACGACACAGTTAATCAAGTATTACAGGGTCTCGAGTCCGGTCTCGTGTCAGCGGCTGAAATCGAGGCACTAAACAAGGCAATTAGCGCAGGCTACGGCGGCGCTGGCAAGCCTACAGACCTCACCTACGGTGGCGTCCTACAGGCTGAGTCACTCGAGACGACTCTCAAGAGCGTTACGTTTGACATGAAGAACCTCAAGATGTGGCCCGCTGTCAGTGTTGACAAGGCATACAACTTGTTCGAGCAGTACAACCGTCTAATCGCGTATGGTAGCGATTCGGCGCCTTACATCGGCGAAGGTGGAGCTCCTCAAGAGGAAGATTCGACCTACGTACGTGACGGGCAGAAGATTGTGTTCTTCGGCACGCGACGTCGGGTTAGCCACCAGATGACTCTAGTTCGGGTCACTGTTGGTGATATCGTTGCGCAGCAGGCTAAGGAAGGTACTATGCACCTTCTGAAGAACGTCGAGCGCGAGCTATATTGGGGTCATGCACACTTCCAGAACCAGACAACTGGTGCTATGAGTGGCGCGGATGCAGACCTTCCTACCAGCTCGATCGCGATGAGCGGTCTTCTAAAGCAGCTCCTAAAGGGCGACACTGATGCACAGATGATCTCTGGTGACTTCAACGGCTATGGCACGACCAGCTCAATCGGTCAGGACCTTGCTGGTGCGGTTATGGCACAGGACGACGTCGAAGCCCTCGCGGTTATTGCACTAGAGAACTTTGGTTCACCTAGTGAGCTACACGCAGAGCCCGCCGTAATCTCAGCATTCGTCAAGCAGTTCTATCCTCAGTTCCGTTCAGCTCCTGGTCTTGCTTCACAGACTGTTGGCTACGACGTATCGAAGATCCAGACCACTGCAGGCGCAATCGACCTCAAGCCTAACCTCTTCCTCCGTCCTCGTACTGGCGTTCGCGCTATCGCGAGCGGCACGGCGGCTCCTGCATCGACATTTACTGCAGCTGGCGCTGGCGCTGGTTCAGGTTCCACCTTCGCGGCTGGTACCTACAAGGTGAAGGTTACTGCGGTTAACGACAGCGGTGAGTCAGCTCCCGTTGCTTCAGCAGACGTTGTGCTAACAGTCGGTCAGAACATCGACGTTACCATCGGTTCAGTTCCTGCCGGTGTTAAGGTGTGGAAGCTCTACGTGAGTGCACCAGGCGGTGCGGCTGGTACAGAGAAGTTTGCAGGTAACTGGGCAAACACGGGTGCAGGCGTTTACCGCTGCGCTGGTGCGAAGCTCCCTGGCCTCGGTGAGGCGTTCCTACTCGACATGAGCGCGGAGAATATGCGCTTCAAGCAGCTAGCTCCTCTCTCGAAGATCAACTTCGCGATTGTGACTACTGCACTCGAGTTCGCGATTGTGCTCTACGGTGCACTCTTCGTGTACACTCCTCGATTCAACTGCTTCTTCAAGAACGCAGGCAAGTAATCAATAAGTAATTTGTTTGGGTGAAAGGCCTCGGTGAAAAACCGAGGCCTTTCTTATTTGGTGTATAATAATTTGATGAGATTCTCGGTACTAGTTCAGCGGCAGCAACAGCAGCAACGCTAGGACTATATTCCGGGATCGTCTAATTGGTAGGACGGCTGGCTCTGAACCAGCAAATCAAGGTTCGAACCCTTGTCCCGGAGCTGCTTCGGGATCGTCTAACCGGCAGGACAGCGGTCTTTGAAACCGCGAATCTTGGTTCGAATCCAAGCCCCGAAAACTGTTGTATAATGATCCCATGAAACGTGGAAATTGCTATGTCACGTGCGAGGCTCTATATCATTTACTGGGTGGTAAGAAGGCCTTTCTGAAACCAATGACCGTACGACACGAAGGAGATGTACACTGGTTCCTCGTGTCCCTCAGGCAAGGTGACTTGCTTCCAGTGTACATCGATCCTACAGCGAAGCAGTTCAAGACTCCACCCAACTACACTAAGGCCCGGGGTCGTGGCTTTCTCACAAAGAAGCCTTCGAAGCGAGCACGCAAGCTAATGAAGCAGATGCTCTGGCAGGAATAATGGATATCGAGAAGAAAATCGAGAAAGCAGTAAAGTCTCTAGAGTTAGATAAAGAATTTCCACATAGGCACGACTTCTTTACATGTTACTCGTACGATGGTCATCGTTCTGACTTAGATTGCAACCTGACCGAAACTCCTCATCCCTGTTTTCGTTGTAAGGGAACTGGAAAGTATGCTTTCATTGGTAAGCCTTCCGAATGCCCGCGATGTAGAGGAACTGGTATCTTGGGTGGAACTCTAGAAACACAGAAGACACTACTAAAATACCTGGAGCGTGATGAACAACTCGATAGACTTCTTCAGGAGTCCTGAGGCTGAGCAGATGGTTTGTCAGTTTATGTATATAATGGCCAAACTGCGTTTATATGAGCGACTTTACTCTTAAAGAGCGTGGCCATCTTATTAGATTTTTCAATGTTATCATTAGGCTCAGACTCTTTAGAAGGAACTATGCTGGTACTTTTTCCCGACGAGCGACTGCGACACAAGTCGTTACCGATAACCTTCCCCACCTCTGGCCTGGATACCACAATTGAAACCATGTTTGCAGTGATGTATGAGCATAAGGGCATTGGTCTCTCCGCAATCCAGATTGGCATTCCCTTGCGTATCGTCGTCGCTGACGTTGGTCAGGGACGCGAGATCTACATCAACCCCAAGGTAGAGCGCCTCGGCGGCATTAAGAAGATTATGGATGAAGGCTGTCTCTCGTTTCCCGGTATTTATGAGAAAGTCGAGCGCTTCTCCAAGATAACTATTTCCTATAAAGATGTTGACGGCAACACTAAGACGCTTAACACCGGCGGAATGAGAGCTCAGATGTTACAGCATGAGATTGAGCACCTAGATGGTATTTTGCTTGGTGACAAGAAATGAAAAGGTCAAAAGAACTTTACAAGGCTATTGGGAACTTGGAATTAAGGGTCCACATCTGTAAGAAGTGCAATGGAAAAGGAAAGTGGATTTTCTTCAAGACCACCGGTAATTGCCAGAATTGTTATGGCATTGGCATGATAAACGGAACACCAGAGCTTTATAAGCAGATCAATGAGTACATTGAGTCTGGATCTCTGCATATAGATGAGATGCTGAAACATTCACATAAGGTTCCTTAGCTCAGCCGGCAGAGCGTCTTGGTTGCTCACCAAGAAGGTCACGGGGTCGAAGCCCGTAGGAATCATGTTTGGGTTGGAATGTCCCCACTCAGAAGAAGTCGCAACTCACATCCGTCAAGTTCCGGTTCGCCGGCGTACGGGGACAAGTGTGGCCGAATGTGACCATGATGGGATTAGGTTGACCATCTTGCCTTTATAGCTCAACGGTAGAGCAACTACTTTGCTCAGGTAGGAGGTTCCGAGTTCGAATCTCGGTGAGGGCGCATGAGAATTGACGAAAGATAC
>Ga0137441_1000020_pt1 | contig 16367 bp, 16 predicted proteins | sample EasRivERMGT244_2_FD_102323 | JGI IMG/M metagenome (GOLD analysis project Ga0137441, IMG submission 102323) | Soil microbial communities from meander-bound floodplain in the East River, Colorado, USA - East River MetaG ERMGT244_2 | ecosystem: Environmental > Terrestrial > Soil > Floodplain ... | reverse complement strand
CGAGCATCAGGCCCGCGTGCTGGCGCACCGCCTTGGCGCAGGCGAGGATCAGCTCGAGATCGGAAGAGCACCCGTACTGCCCTGATCCATAAGTAGTGCCCTCGATATCCAGAATGACTGTACCGCCAGTATTCCGGAGGATAACGCGAGGCCAAGCTTCGAACGGCGGGGGTGTAAACTCTCCTTCAAATGTAATCAATACGCTACCCCCGATAGTGCCTGGACCAGCAAGAAACGTAGGACTGACTACCCCGCCCCAGCCACTACCATCAGGTCGATACCAGAAGGAGATGATCCCACTCTTGCTATCGGCGTTACCCGTCAGGTCAGCGCCCCTGGTCATGTAGTCGTTCGTGCCGTCAAAGTCTGCTGAATCGACGACTATGTGTGGAGGTCCAGATCTACTTACGAGTGGACTAAACATTATGCGGATCCTCTCGAGGCAAATATCACATGTATCTTCGTTCCGTCACAATGCCAGGAGAAGATATCGATCGAGTTGCCGACCGTTGAAAGAGCAGGATCAACGTTGCCCTCGAAGGCGTATGCAGATCCCCACGTCAGGAGACGAGTACCAGTTCCGTCCTGGATAACTCTGAGGACACCTGATGCCCCATCCCGCATGAAAGTGGGATTATCCAGAGTGCGGTTGCCTCCCAAGGTAACCTTGGCGACTGGTTGCGTCTGGAGATTCCAGGCGATGTTCGCGCCATCCGTTAGAGTCTGAGTAGGATTGTACTGCTGCCTATCCCAGATGTTCTCCTCTACCACAAGGTTTTTCGGTCCAGACTGAACAGCTGAAGGAATCGCGGCCCAAAGACCGGCTGTCGTCTGTGTATCCTTCGTTGTGGCGATCTTACGGAAGGGGACGCCAGCTCGAGCCGTGGTGGAGTACATCACTGTTGCGGAGTCGGCGGCTCCAGCACCACCTTCCGCCGTTGTCGTAACGATACCGGAGTCGCCATAGTCTTTCGTGGACCAGGCAAGCTCCAGTACTCCACCGTTGTCCAAGAGATACCAGTGTAGGTACCCTTCGACTGCGCTTACATGACCAGCAGTCGACCCAGAGGAGATGACAGTCGAGAAGTTGGCCGCTGCCGTTCGCAGAGCTTGAGTACCGTTACTCAGCGTTGCATGACGCTGCATCACGAATCCCGGATTCGAAGCAGAGAGGTCGGCCCCTTTCGAATCCTTGATGGTAGCTGTTAGAGCGTTGGATCCGACGGCAAAGCTGATACCGAAGTTCAGTACCATCTGCGAATCAAGCGCCTTGAGAGCGTCGATGGCCGTAGCCGGTGTCCCAGCCGTTCCGAAGAGACCTGAGAGGTAGTCTCTCACACCTCCGATTGCCGTCTTGAACATCCCCTGGTTGTGTCCACCAGTCGTGCCATCCAAGTCGCCTTTTGCAGGAAGAGCAGTCATAGCTTTGTCACCATCCTTTCACTCTAAAGTCGCCTCGCCCTGTAACGGCTGTAAGGCTGGAATTGCGGGCAAAAATCAGAGGCCCAAGATCTGGATCTCTGTCCTCGATCGTGAATGTCACTGCTGTACCACCATCGTTCTCCAGTGTACCTTGAACACTCTTGATGCTGGTATAGTCCTTAGTAATCGGCAGTCGAGTCCCAGAGGCACTAATCGAGAGATTGTTAAACTCCTCCTGCAAGTCAGGAGCATCGATCGTCACGAGAAGCTCGGAGAAGATACCTTGTAGAGGTCCCTGAGCAGCTGTTGCACGAAACTGGAATCGATCTCCTGGCTCGATGACTCGAGCTCCAGTCCAGGGTATATACTCACCGATGTCGTACAAGAGGTCCGTATCTCCTGTGTAGAATGGTAGAGAGTCATCGGGACCGTAGAAGGGTCCGACACCTTCCTGACGCCAGTCGAGGTAGTGAGGGTCTCCCTGAAGAACGTGCTGTACCGTAATTGTAGACCCTTGTAAGGGAGCAGCTGGTACTAGCACAGTAGTCTCGTACGTCATCTGGACGTAATTAGTTGCTGGATACATCGGATCAGCATCGTTCGTGTAGAGAGGATCCGAATCGACTCCGGAGTAGAACAAGGCAGTCGTGTTCGCGACAAGACTACCACCTGAGAGCGTACCACCAGTCAAGGTACCAGGCCAAACTAGGTCGCGGTAGTCAACTGTCTCTAGCACATTGGCAATAAAGGGGTCGCCCAAGCTCTTGATGATGACAGCTGGGTTCATAGAGTACTGACCAGCAGCGTCTACAGCTTTGATCAGGTACGCAACGACTACATCGTCGAGAGGAGTTGTCGGGATTTGCCATTCATGTTCCGTGATGACACCTTCGTGCATCGGTGAGGCATCTTCCCACGTCCGCTTATCGCCCAAATGGAAGCGGATCTGATACCCAGTGACATCTACTTCTGGCACCTCGCTCCAGTTGAAGATATCCCCGGCAATAGTGAAACTGCTCACATCTCCCGGGATTCTTAACCCGGCAAAGTCGATAAACTCAGTTAGAACAGCCTTCGCAGAAGAACCTACACGCCCCAGATCCGAATAGACAGTAACCTCAACTGTCACATTCTGTCGGTCGGACATGAGGAACTCAAACACGTTTCCCTTAATTGCTCGACCTACCAAGACTGGGAGACTATCTCCGATGCCAACTTTGACATCAGCCGTAGAGTAGGTCCCTTGAACCTGCCACTCAGCTATGACCCTAACTGTGTATCCTTTACCTGACCTGACACCCTCAGGTGTGAGTGTTAAACCTTGGATAACAGGAGTATGTCCAAAGACAGGTGCTGGAGGAACATAGGTATAGGGGTTGTCCTTCGCGGTATAGAAATAGTCCGCCTCATCGATGGCAGATACTTGCACATACCGCTCGTCGAGGGGCTTGAACGCCTCGATCTTTACCTTCTTGCCGGGAGTTGCTGTAGGGCCATAAATCCATCGGTAGTCATAAGGCGGATGGCCTGGATCGTCACCAGGATCGAAGGAGAGTGCGGGGCTAGCTGTTAGCGTGTCGGTGTTTCCCGTACCGCCACTTACTGTATGTGTAGACATCTCACCGTTTGGTTTGACGATAACAATGAAGGCCCCACCAGCAAATAGCGGGACATCCTTGGATAGCTTCAGGGATGACGTCGTAGTACCTTCGACGAAACGCCCGGAGTAATCCAGACTTGCCAAATCGTGGGAGAGCTGGACGACATCTCCACGAGCGCATGGCATAGCTTCCCAGTCACTAGTCCACTTATACCGTCTGTTTCTGTATGCATTGTTTGCTGCATACAAATTCGCGTCTTGGGCTGCTAGCTCTTTGTTTGTCCGTCCGAAGAGTTGGATTCGCCGGACCTTAGTTTGTCCCGTTGTTCCTGGGACTTGTACTCTAACTACATCTCGCTGCCAGTCCAGATCGATGTTGATAAACTCCGCCTCGATGACCTCTGCCAGATCCTCTGTAGCATAGTCGATCTCGAACGAGCCCGCGAGGATGTTCTGCATCCCAAAGACCATTGTCGTAGGCAAGTTCGGAGCATCCCAGACCACCCCTAGTTTACCTGTCGCCCAAGTAGGCGTACCGCGACCCATCAGTGCAATGGTTTGCAACACATCGTACACTGACATTTGTGTGTCGAGGACGGCATTGATCGTAAGACCTTCACTATCGCACCAAGCAGCAAACGTCTTAAGACCCTCAACGTCGATTAGAGTATCCGGTACGTTAGCTCCGTATACTTTACGGCCCCCAACGACTTGACCTCTGAGCGCGTCAAGATACCACCAAGCCGGATTGGAAGTTTCAGCGACTACCGGCGAAGGGTCATAGATCGTAGTCTTGGCGCGGGCAATACAGCTAAACGGCGGTAAGGAGCCGGAGACTTGGCCGGTAGCTCTGACTTGAAGAGCTATACGTTTTTGTCCCGAATAGCTAGCCGCATCCGGCTGATATGTACGAAGTTGAGACCAACTAATCTCTTTGACGTCCTTCTCCGACACAGCTGTTGCGCTCACGCGCTTGACGCGTACCTCGTACTGGCCTTCATCTACACCCCAGGAGTAGGTTCTTCTGAGAGGTTTCCGGTTCGAGTTGCTGATAATAATCTGGCCGGGGTTGCTGCTGGCATTCCGGATGAACTCGTCTCTAGCCATCCGCAGGAATCCCGATATCCACCCGCTGCTGGTAACTTGAGGTACTTCATCGTTCGCCAGTGTTGCTGTGAGCCAAGTGGAAGTACCGACCAGACGGTAATTGATCTCGATGATCATGTTGTTCGTAACAACGTCACCTTGCTCGTTCACACTAAATAGGAGACCTGTGATCTCGACTGCTAACTGAGTAGCGTCAGGGGAAGATGTTCTTTGGATAAATCCAACTTCGAAGGTGAGCTCCTCACCTGCAACTGTATCAACGTTCCCGGGGAAGAGATTGAGTTTCCCGTTAGAACCGGACTCCTCCAGGATGACCCCAGAATAATTACTCAGCAGGGTATCACCAATCTTGAAATCTGACAAGACTACGTCGTTGTACCCTAGGTTAAAGACGTAGAAGGCAAACTGGTCTTCACCTCGGAACTCGTTGTACGGTTGGGCTCCAAGATCAGGGAAGATCTTGTGCGTACCAATAATCTTAGGCATCGGCTCGTACCGACGCATCTGATTCGACCCACCAGCTAGTGAATAGGTCGGAGAATCGTCGCCAGTATCAGGCGTATGTGGCTTCGGAGGTGGAAAGATCGCGTTAACTGCTAGACCACCAACAATCGAGACGCCAGCAGCAACGAGTGCTCCTCCTAGCTTACCATATGCTGCTGCTGCTGCTCCACCTGTATAGAACGACGCAACCGCGACTAGGAACAATCCGATCGTACGACCGATCTTGTTGCCGTCGTTACCGCCTCGAACAATGGCATGGAATTCAATAATATGTCCCGGCTTTGGATGTATGCGACTCCAGAGCGCGCGGGGAACCCGAAGTCCCTGAATTGTACATACAACAGGTCTACGACCATCGAGACCGAACCGACGAGTGAGTCCATGGCGCTCCAAGTAAGCAGCTAGGGTCTCACGAGGATAGAACTCGGCATATTCGAAATGCCGATCCTTCGCTGGGACTAAGGGGTGTGGCGAGACTACTACGACTGGGACTGGGACTGGGGCTAGTTCCACTTGTAGTACCCCTCCACGAAGAGCCCACGAATCTCCAAATCACGCATCCGAGTCAACACAACCTGCTGTGCTCCATCAGCTGCGTGTAAGATCCATGGTTCTCCAGCAATCAGGCAGAATACACCGATGTGCTGGAAATAGCCCTTAGTCTTCAAGAGAACAGGATCCCCCTCGATCGGAGCGTCCGTTCTATGCGCGTAGCTGTCCTTGAGGACTTCGATCTGCTGTTTCATAGCCTTGAACTTGGCGTGGCCCTTCCTTTCCCGGTACGTACGATCTCGAGGTAGATGAATATCGTTCTCGAAGCACTCTCGTTGTACCAGAGCTGCTAGGTCAGCACAATCAAAACCAGCCTCGGACCCACAAGGGATGCCGACGTACTGTTCTGCCCAATGATGATTATGGCTCATCAAAAGAGTCCCGGTGCAGCTTCAGGTGTGTACAGAGCAGTTAGAGCTGGTACATCGAGGTAGTTCTCGTACCCCAATTGACCTGTAACCTCGAGCATCGTCTGCTTTACGTTGAGTAGAGAGAGAATGTACTCCTGTTCAATGATGGTAGGGGTATCCCGCATAACCTGCTTGATCGTAACTTGTGCTCCTCGTCCACCAAACGACTGTTCGAGGAACTGGGTAAGCTCACGACCAATGTTGTCGATGACCAAAGGTGCTTGTGGTACAACCTTGGAGACATCCTCAGGGATATGAACCCTGAAGGCACAAGCGAAATAGGTATTGCTATTGTGAATGAGATCCTCTGTGTCGTTCACTAAGCGGACGGGTGTCGCAAGTTGTGGGTGTGTAATCTCCAACAGGTAGACGGGCTCCTGTCCCGAAGTGGAACCGGTCTCTTCCTTGAAGTGATCGGTATAGGCTTTAGCCATTCGACCAAGTCTCAATGACAGCGGAGATACGCCATTGACCCAACCCAACAAGCGGTCGCTCGGAATTCAATTGTAAGACAATGCGGGCAAATTTTACTACGCTGTCCTCTGGATCGGTAAAGTCGAACCATAGGGCCCCATAGTCGACGTCGTTCTGGTACCAAGCGATAAAGGCCTGGTAATCGGAGAGTGAAGCCACACTGATGGTCATGTTCCGCTTTACCAAGACTCTGGCTTTCGTGCGGAGTTGTTTGACCATGCCGTCTTCCATTTCAGAACGGCTAACAGCTGAGGGTCGATTCTTGTCGTACCCCTCGGCGAGGATCTTGGCATAGGAATGTGGAAAGGCCATAATCTAGTCCTAGAACCTCGGTGATCTTGTCAAGGTTGAGAGACGTTCACGAGCGGCAGCATCGCGACTTAGACGACGTAAGAAGAGCTCTACGACAGCCCCCTCGGCATCGAATGAAGTAGGCCCCTGTGTTCCTTCCATTGCGACTCCGCTTTCATTGCGGACAATAACTTTCACACTCTGACCGCTATTTTGGCCAGGGGGCGTCACTTCGACGTGCTCTCCAGGAGTCGCCCGGAATCCGACAAACTTACTATCCGTACTACCTGATCCTCCTACATCGAAACTCCCTCCTCTGGCGAACCCAAGAATCTCAGCCTGGTCGCCAACGTACCCACCTCCGAGGGCGTCGATCATACCTGCTTCGTCGACGCCTCCTGCGGAAGCGACACTACCTCCTAGACTACTTGCTGCTCCTGGCACTAACCCTCTGAGGAAGGCCTCGAAGAGACCTTGTGGAGTGTTGCTCTTCTGAGTGTAGAGCTGACCGAAGAGAGCCTCCATGATAGGCTGAATAACCATAACCTTGTACATGAACTCGTAGATGGTCTGGAGGATGGCATCGAACATTTGTTGCCAGCCAGCTTCTTGGCCCCGCGTCATACGGGCGAGTGCAGAAGCAGTTTGATCCTCGATCTCTCGGAACGCTTCACGAACGCTCCGGCCAAAGACCGACATCCGATCAATAACTTTGCGATTCATGTCGTCCTCGATCATGACGAGGCGACGTTCTAAATCCTCGAGCGTTCCGACTCCATGGCCGAACGCTTCCCAGACGAGTTCGATGCGATCATGGTACTCTTCCATCACGCGAACGCTCTTGTCGCCCAACTGGTTGTCCAACTGCTCGAGCTTACGGGTGAGCTTCTCGACAGTCTTGGAGCCTTCTTCGGCAGTCTCCATATCTGACCACTGCTTGCGGAATGTACCAACCAAGAAGTTGATATGCTCCTGCGTCATACCCATCTTCTTGAGGACCTCGAAATAGCCCTCCATCGTGACAAGCTGTTTCTCTAGCTGTGTCGTGGAACCAACATCGCCAGTCGTAGCTGCCTGGCGTCGAGCCTCGACTACGTCGAACATCTTCGCGATAGCTTCACCTGCTGTAGCTGCTTTACCTGGCAACGCTTCAAGTTCCTTGAGAGTATCTTTGCGTTGCTCGATCAGGAGGTACAGCTTGGCTAGCTGTTCGGTAAGGTTCGCCCCTTCAAAGCCTGCGTCCTTCAAGGCTTTTGCAAGGCCAGTAAGACTACCACGCCCTTTTTCAGGCTGATCGGACATCATCTCGATCGCCTTAGCCATTCCTCTGGCTTGTTCGATTGCGCCCTGGCCAAGCTCTGAAGCCTTCAGCTGTTCGCCAAGACCAATGACTTCACGTAGGGACTGCTTGATCTTCTCTGCCCAGTTAGTCCATTGCGTGCCAGGTTCCTCGCCTGCAGGATCCCCTGGTACTTTCAGTTGACCCAGACGCTTCAGAACGTCTTCCATCTCCTTGCGGAGGTTCTCCAGATTCTGGAGACGTTCGCGAGCGGCTTTGACGTCAGGTGAATCTCCTGGAGCAGGTGCAAGAAAAGCCCCACCAAACGGGGCTGCCATACTTGGCTTGATGTTGAACTTATCCCGTTCAATCTCCAGAGACTTGATCGATAGCCTGAGCATCTCCTGAGCCGATGAAAGCTCAACCTTCAGGAGAACCAGACGTTCCTGGGTTCCTTTACGGATCTCATTAGTGGTCTGTTTGTGAGACTGGGCCATCTTCTCCTGAGTATCAAGCCAAGCTTTTGATCCTTCGATCCAGTCGTTCATGGGAGTCTGTGCAGTTCTAATGGCACTTTCAAGTAGGTTGTAACCTACTACTGCACCGATCGTCACTGCCGCTATCTTGGCAAGTACACTAAGTAGTGCTCCCCACCCTGTAGCCAGAGTCACAAGATCCAGAGTGATAATCGTAGCCGTAAGAGTCCTAAAGGCCGCAACAGTTGCCATAATGAGTGTAGGCAACTTAGAGAATAGTTGAAGCATCAGGAACCCAGCTCCAGCACCGACTAAGGCTCCGAAGAGGGCAATGACAACTTCCATATTCTTGGCGAGGTACTCTAGTGTCTGCCGCGTGAGAATAACAGCTTCGCGGAACAGTCTGGAGAATCCTGTCACAGCATCGAAGCGCTTGAGCAGTTCAAAAGATGCCGTCCCGACGAGTTGTAACTGACCTTGTAACGATGCTGCAGCAGCCACAGCCGAAGGTCCGAAGACTACCATCCATTGGTCGGCCATTTTCGGGAGAAGATCCTTAGACAGGATCTCTCCGTTCTTGATCATCTTGGACAGTTGACCTTCCGTAACACCCATAGCCCTAGCGGCAGTTGCAAAAGAGCCCGGCAGCAAGTCGCCCAATTGGCGTCGCAATTCTTCCATCGATACCGTTCCCTTGGACAACATCTGCTCTAGGGCGAGGAAGACGAGACTCATCCGCTCACTGTTTAAGCGCATTGCAGTGCCAGCTACAGTAGCTGCCTCGAATATCTTGCGTTGCATGGTAAGTTCAACGTTCGATAGTCTGGCTGCAGTCGTGAATTTGGCGTAAGGTTCAACCAAGGTGCGGACGTTCTGGCCGAGTCTGTTACTCAGATCCAGAAGGTATTGATAGGACTCGGCATTCAAGACAGCTGCACCAGTAGAGGCTTCCAACTGAGCGTTGAAACGCTCCATGTCCATTGTGGCTTTGATACCAGCAGCGCCGAGGAGGCCAATACCCGTGACAACGCCTGTTGCTCCGGCGATCATCAGAGTCATAGAGCCACCAACAGATTCGAACAGAGCTGCCATTACAGCCAATCGAGCCCCGACCCCACTCAATGGACCGATAGCTAGAATTGCAGCTCGCTCGAGATCCCTGAAGGCTAAGGCGAGGCCACCTACCTCTTTCTGTGAAGCCAACCGATTGCCACCTGAGATGATGGCACCCATCCCGATGGACGCACGGGAGATCTGCGATCGATTCAGGAGATCGGCTTGTTGGGTGAGAGTTCTGTTGACCCTCTTGTATGCCTGATCAACCTTGTCGATCTCGACGGCTGCAACACCCGCTTCTTTCATGCGGGAGATAGTAGCTGAAGTCCTCGTAAAGAGCGTAGTGAGGATACGCTCGATCTGCGCGAACTTGCGATACTGCTTCTGGACAGTCTCGTCTTCAACCTGACCAAGGCGTTCGACTTCCTTACCGTATTTACGAAGAGCAGTAAGGGACTGCTCGAGCGCCTTAGTTTCTGGTACGAGACCGAATCCTACGGTTCCCAGATCGATTGTTCGGCGGGTCGCCATTTTTGTAAACGTGCTCCTTGAGGTACATGACCCAGCGGGCGAACTCGTCGCCCCCCATTGCCTTTACCTCCGACTCTGTCTTGCCCAGATGGTATCCGACACTCTGGATCAAGAACTGGTAGGAGTCCCGCCTTAGTCTTTTCCCGCTTCCTTCAGCTCCACCGGTAGAAGCTGCGAGTTGATCACGTTCATCAACTTCTGATAGTGCCCACCAGCCGGCAGACCCATCAGGACATCGAAGTCCGAGTCTTCGAACACGGGCTCTTCAGTGCCAGGTACGAAGCAACAGGCGATGAGATAACTCGCCATGCGCTTCCTGTTGTCGGTCTCGTTCACGGCATCGAGCATCTGCCCGATTGACATCTGGCGAATCTCGACTTCTGCACCATCATCCAGCTTGACAACCGTCTTCTTGAGCTTCTCGTCCAGAACTTTGGCACGAATGCCATCGCGTACTGTGGTCATATTCTACTCCTTCACTGAACACCTGCAAGATCCCTGAGGGCATGTGCCTCCAGGGTTAAATCAGCACTTACACGATTGTTGGGGCACCACTCCCTTGGATGTTGACGGCAAATGTGTTCACCGACTCCATCCCAGCCGTGAGGGAGAGGCTCGTGAGAACGCCGGAACCTTTCCAGCCAGCGACACCGTCGTGGAGATACTTGCCGTATACTGGCAGATCTCCCAGGAACCGATCGAGCGCCGTCTTAATGGCACCTGGGATCGGTGAAGCCGGCGACGTCGAGTGGAACCAGCTGAATGGCGACGTGAGACCGGGCGTCGAGGCATAGTACGGGACGTTCAGCTCGAACCGGAGGTTCTCCTCTTCCAGTGCCCCGACGTTACCGGACTGTCTTTGGGACATGAGACGGAAGAAGCCTCGAGCGATGGAGCCACTAAACTGCGTCCCGTCAGGGTTAACCTCGATCAGCCATTCCTGGCGATCATCGATCTCCTCTGCCCATCCGTCGGCTGCCAGAAAGACGCTTGGCAGCTCCAGCGTGACGGTCTTCAGACCTGGCGTGTGCGTGTGATAGCCCAGATTCGCCTGGAGAGCTGGCATATCGGAGTTCCGGATGGCCTCGGCCGTCATGTTGAGCGTGAAGCCGGTGTACTTCGCGATCGCCGTCGTCATCGGGAAGTAGTTCCCCGTGATCGTGACCGAACCCGTGACAGTATAGGCGGGCTTGAACGTCACTGTTCCCAGCAGATAGTCGATGTGGTCGACGTCGGCCGTGTGATCGACAGCGTTGTCCTCCACCACTACCGTGACGCTGCGATCGATTGCACGCTTCGCCGTTGCGGTAATGCGGTACGTCTTGCCCGATACCAAGGTCATCGCTTCATCGGTCATCACCGTAGAAGTGCCGGGCTTCAGGATCTTCGCGGCGTAACCCGGGAAGCCTTTGTACACAGCATTCGCGTTGATGCCCCACGTGATTGGACCCGTCAGGGCAGACTTGTAAGTCTGTCCGAAGATGGTGTCGTCGATTGACGCTCCATCTCGACTGATCTCGCCCTGCCCTCCTGGCAAGAGGAGGTAGGTGATGTCGTCGGCGGAGATTTCGATGCGCTTTGCAGCCATGGTTTGTCCTTTCCTTTACTAGGTAATAGCGACTCTGTTTCCGCCGGCTTCCGCCGCGGGCTCGACTATGAACCAGAAATTCGCCACGAACATCGGGCGAGTGTTGTCGTCTTGCCCCAAATAACTCACATCTCCTACCTGGTTGCAAGACCTGTAAGTATCTCCTTGCAGAACTTGTGTCGTCATGCCCAAGAGGCGGTTGACAATTGCCTGAATCTTGTTGCCCGCATCCACGTAGCCGTTTCTCGAACCCCGAACCATCACCTGAACCGAAGGTTCGTTCAAAAGTAAGTGGGGATAAGGAGGTCTCCCACCAGTTCTGTTCACAAGAATGACCGTATCGGGTGTGCTCGGGAGTGCCCCAAGATACACACCCCATCCCGTAGTAGCGCCGAACGTACCGAGAGGAGTTCCCCCCACGATTACGTCCTTAACACAGATGGCTGGATCTTTCATCCCATCCCCAGTGCTGAAGCGTAGTCGACAGCTAACGACGTGAGAAAAGAGTCAATTTCCTCTTCGAGAGCCGATTGCAGGTACTTGGCTCGAGTCGGCGGATTGTGACTGAGCCACACGAATTCATGTACTAAAGCCGCGTACCAAGCTGAGTGGTTGCCGTAAGTGATTGACCCTCGAACATTGCCTGGTGTCCCTTCTACCTCGAGGATCGCCGACTCGGATAAGACGCCTGATTTGTACGGAACGTACTCCAGACTCTTGTTGAAAACGGGCTCGAGCGCGTTCTTGACAGCATCCGGAGTTACATCATGTAGCTGCTTGATGATCCCTTCGTAGTTCCTGATCACCTGAGCCATACCTTCGCGAGCCGCGACGGTAGAGCTCTTGCGGTAGAACGCACGGCTCCCTTCTCTTACGCGTCCAGGGAGTCTTGGTCTAAATCCTGCTGTGATTCTGGTAGCCATTATAAAACTGCCCTTCTGACTACATCAAGCGAACGGAGGTCGGGGACTTTGTCGTACCTCTGAATCTTGAGCGCTCCTGTCAAAGCCACGGGCGACGACTGGGACACTTTGTCCCCTTGGTAGAGAAAATCCCCGACACCCATATCTCGGTCGACAAAGACTATAGCCTTACTGATCAATTCCCGGCGATCCAGAGAGCCATAGAAGGTCTCTTGACGATCTTCCCATCGTCCGTCGACTAGTAAGGGAGTCGCAAAGGTATCTCCGCCAAAGCCATCACCTCCGGTGACCCTCCACCAGGTGAGCTTGTGCGGAAGACGGCCTGAGAGGATGCCCATTAAGGCGTCACTCCAGGGGATCCACATTAGGTGTACCGATTACTGTGAACTCGGCACGCCTCATCGGACTCGAAGCATTCGCGGACATATCCGAGAGGATCCCCGTCTTATCCAGCAAAAGCGCCTGCTGACCAAAGCGAGTGGAGCTGAAGCCTGCTTTGTAGATGTCGTGATAGCGCTCCGTCGCTTCGCCGATTTGAACCGCGGCCAACGGCCCTTTCTCCCATGCGAGAGTCGCGAAGTGCGCTGCAAGAAACAGCTCAATACTCCTTAGAGTATCGACGGATAGCCCCTGACCTACGAGGTTCTCCGTGACTAGAGTAGAGGCAACAGGAATAGCAGCAACAATCGCTGCGCTCGCCGTATCGGGGAGCCCCGCGATGTCGCGTACTTCTGCCTGTGCTACTCTAGCCACGTCGACCTCCCGTTACTTGCTGGGTGCAGGCTTGTGAGCCTGGGCTTGGGCGGCTGCCGGCTTCGCGGACTTCACCACCAGATTGGGCTCGGCGACCTCGCGCTCGGGCTCGACGGCTTCGGGCTCGTCCTCGACAACGGGCACGAATTTGTTCGGGAACCTGGCGGCTTCCGTCGCCGACATCTCGATCGAGTCGCCCTGATTGAAGGTCTTCTCCGATCCATCGGCTTGCCGCTGGTGGTGTTTTCCGGATACGACTTTGAACTTTGCCATGACTTTCTCCTGACTAGTTGACTACGAAACAATGGTGGAGGGTCTCTGCCCTCCACCATCCCGTTGCTGTTGCCCGCTGCGCTCCTGGTTTCAGGTCGCTTACGTGTAGTGCACGACCCCCGACTGGCCCGACTGGTCGGCCTTGATGCGTGGGGCGCCGATCATCATGACCTTGAAGTGGATCATCATGCCGCCGTGCGAGTCCCACATCACGGTCGTGGGCTGCATGCCGTCCAGCCAATCGACGACGTCCGTCGACATCTGCACCAGTACGACTTCTGCACCGGTGGAGATTTGGCTGGTCGCGCGTACCGCCACGATTTCCGGCACTTCCAGGATGCGCTGGATGATCGACTTGTCGCTGGCCGCCTTGAAGTCGCCGAGCAGACGGATGTACGACGCGTTGCTGATGTACACGACGTACGGGCCGTACATGTTGTCGGCCACGGCCTTGGCGATCATCGCCGTCAGGTCGGTCAGGATCACTTCACCTGTCGTGGTGCCGAGATCCCAGTCGGTTGTCGTACTGCCCGTATTGCGGGACGGATGGTTCTTGTAGCCGTAGATCGTACCGCCGCCGGCCACCACACTCGCGCCGTTGAACATCATGTTCTCGGCCGCGTCCGAGACCTTGCGCGTGGCGATTGCTGCCATCGTGGTATCGACTGGCTGACCCATCCGACGTCCCGACTCGAGGTTCCGCAAGGACAGTTGGAAGTCCTTGTGGATGATCGGCAGCGGCGTGTTCACCTGGCTGAACAGCACCCGGTCGCGCTCGCCTTCCGCCAGACCCGTCATGTTGATGTCGGCGGCCGACATGTCGCTCGACGTCTCGTGCTGGACGATCGTGGTGCCCATCGCGTTGGCGATCGGCATCGTGAGGCCCCGCGTCATCAGGTCCCCAACGGCAACGAGTCGCGGACGGGCGATCTCGATCACGGTGCGGTCGAACAGCAACCACTCCTCCTTGCGGAGTACATCGTTGGTGCGGAGGGCGTTGATGTTGAGCCCGTTCGCCATGAGCCTTGCGGCCACGGAGCCCGGCTGGTACTGACCGCCCTGCACCAGTCCTTCGACTTGGTTCGGTTTCATGTAGAGCTTCCTTTCCTGAGTTGGACTGAACTGGGACCTAGACGGTCTCGACTTTGATGCGTACCGGCGAACCGCCGGCGGAGTTGTCCACGGCTTCCAGCGCTCTCGCGCAGACACGCCGGAGGTTGCTGACCGTGACTGCGCCCGCCGTGACCTTCTTCAGGGTGCCGTCGCCGTTGCTCACCAGCTCATCGCCGATGACCACCGCCAGCGCACTTGCCGGCAACAGCGCATAGATCTCGGCGCCCGGCAGTGGAATCACCGCCTGGACACGCTCGGTCGAGGAGTAGGCAACGCTGATGTCTTTGCCGACGAAGTCCTTCTCGAGGGCGAACATCGGATAGACGTTGCCTTCCGCCGTGGGGTGGACGACAAACGCGTTTGCGCTGTTGCGGACGATCAGATGGCCCGGAGTGATCGCTGCTCCGGCGGCGGCCTCTTTGATTTGGCCTTCGCCTTTGAGCCAGATGGTATTGCTTGCCATGATAGTGCCCTTTCAGGGTTAGTTCGGTTTCATGCGTCGACTATGTGACGACTTGACTACGCCCCGTTGGGGCTACGCTACTTTCTGCTTGCCTGGCGCCCGTTCGTTTACTGCGAACACCGGAGTCGGAGGCGTGTAATCCAGACCCTCGCCGTCGAGCTGGGCTGCGGCGTTCGCATTGACTGCGCCACCTGCGCCGCCGGTGTAGTCGATCGGCTGGCCGCCGTTCATCTTGGTGGCCATCTTCTCGAGTTGCTCCAGGGAGAAGCTCTTCAGCTCGTTGGCGTCCAGGCCGACTTTGCCCTCGAGGCTCTTGATCAGAGCCGCCGCACGATCCGTGTTGACCTTGATGATCGCCTGGAGTTGCGTCTTGACTTCGGGGTTGGCCATCTCCATCAGCTCTGCGAGCGTCTGGGCCTTCTGCTGTTCGGCAGCTGCCGCGACGATCGGAGCCGCAGCTGGCGTGGCCGCTGGAGCTTGCACGGGCGCCGGAGCCTGGACAGGGGTCACTGCGGGCTGTGCGACAGGTGCCACGACGGGTTGGCTATTGGCCGCTGGTTGCGCGCCACCCGGGGCTGCTTCGTTCGGTTTGCTCATGACGTTTCCTTCTGCGTTGGTGGTGGGTTGTTCGACTGTGATAACGAGTGGTACGTACTTCGTTTCGGCCCTCACTTCGGTGACATCGGAGCCCAGTCTTACCGCACCGCCCTCCGCCACTGAGTAGGTTCTTTGTTGTACTTCCCAGCTGTAAGTCTTTGGATCCATGTGCGCGTACACGACCTTGTCGGTGAACACCGCGAGGATCATGCACCAGCCATTGCCCTCGTAAGCCTCGGAAAGGGCCATCTCGAGAGCGCCACGCTTGTCAGTGTCACTCAGCTCGTTGGTCTGCAGACCACTCTTGGCAAAGAAGCTTTGGAGCGCCTTCAGTGTGTTGCTGCGGACTTGTACTTCACACTTGGCGCAACTCTGTTGTGGTTGGACAGCAGCCATGGGAGCCTCACGTGATTGGTTGATCCGAGGAGCCCCACAGCCATCAGCGACGCTACATGCGCCAACAGAGCCTAAGGGGAGTAGTGCGAGATGATCCGGTACGATATTGCGCCAGATCGACTTGTATTCCTTACCTTCGAACTGACCTTCTGTTTGTTCTTCGAGGGCGTATAGCCCTGTTGATACTTCGACCGTCTCGCCCCTCTCCAGGGCCTCGAGTTCGGCTTTTGGTGCCTTGGCTTTGTCTAACCACATGTACGTCCGGAGTTTCTTCTTACCTTTCATGCCGGAGCCAAACAAGTGGCCAATGACTTGATCCTCCCAAACCGAGGGGCTATTTGCTGAGATCGCCTCACCTTCCTCGTTGGGGTGACCGAAGACGATCGGTCTGCCGTCCCAGCCTTGAGGAAAGATCCCGAATTCCTCGGATAAGGAAAGAGGGGGATGATGGGGTTTGCTGGAGGAAAGGAAACTTTGGACGGGAAGGACCCAAGAAACGACAAGATAATCTCGTCAATTCAACTTCCTGGTCTCGACTTTCCGGTTTTAACAAACTTGT
>Ga0137441_1000019_pt1 | contig 17490 bp, 19 predicted proteins | sample EasRivERMGT244_2_FD_102323 | JGI IMG/M metagenome (GOLD analysis project Ga0137441, IMG submission 102323) | Soil microbial communities from meander-bound floodplain in the East River, Colorado, USA - East River MetaG ERMGT244_2 | ecosystem: Environmental > Terrestrial > Soil > Floodplain ... | reverse complement strand
TCATCAGCTCCCGCTCACCGGCGCCGTCAAATGAATCCCCGTGCGCCAGCTCATCAAGCGTAACTCGGGCTGCGCTTACCGTGGCGTCAAGTCCTGCGGCGAATCCCTTTGCCCATTCTTGTGTTCTCACAATAGCACCCACAAAATTAGTACCCACAAAATCGAACTAGCGGCAGCGGCACCCGCAAGCATTTTAAGATTCATGTCTGCCCCTTCTCATGAGTCTTCTAGGACATCCTGCGAAGCTGTTCCTACCTCCCAAGCCTTACGGCTCAGTCAGCTTCTTTCAGGATGCCCTAGGAGGCTCACGAAGCCTCCCCCTGCTATGCCGCTGCTTCAACCTCCTCACGATCTTCGCTTGACCGGATGAAACCCTTCTTGCGCAGGTCCTGCACGTGCCACCGGAAAATACTCTCGACATTCTTGGACTCCGATCCGAAGGCCTTGGTGCCCACGCCGGCCACGATCTCCTCGAACGTCGGCGGCTCCTTCTGGTCCGCGATGAAGCGGTAAATCACCGCGTTGTGCGTCATGCACTCCTTGGTCAGCATTTGTTCCGACTTCGCGTTGCTCTTCTTCGTCAGCGTGTAGCGCGTAATGAGGAGCTCCTTCGGTTCTGCGGTCTTCTTCGTCTTGGTAACCTTCTCTTTTTTGGCCATGTCGTATTCTCCTGAATTTATTGCTGCCACCAGTTCTTTATATAGCGCCCTGTGGCGTGCGCTGGATTGTTCTACACTCTCTGGGACCGTTTTGCGTACTTCATGGTACCACCGCTCCTGCAGAATTGCTGCGGCGGCAAACTCGATTGGCATCCGGGGCATACCGACGGGCGCCGGGGGCAATGATTCTGATTCTAGAAACCTACAGAGCACAGGTAAAGGCTTTTCCTGCAAGCGGTCAAACAGGTGAATGTTACCCTGCTCGCTCCGCGGGAGGCTTATGGCTTCAGCCTCCGTCAGCTGAACGGTCCAGAATTGTTCAGCCTTAATCTTCTCGAGAATGGTCTGGTCAGACATCGGTCAGACAATCCTTTCGCGCCTGGCACTCATTCTCGTGGTCCCGCCGGCAGTTATGACATACCGGCTCTTTGCAGCGGACGCATATGGTCATCATATCCATACCCGGCTCAAAAGCAGTGCCGCAGGACAGACATTCCACTGTGCCTTGCTCCTCGGGATTGCCTGCGCAGCCGCTACACATGGGCTGCAACCATGACGCATATCCGCTTACACTTTGGGCATGCTGGAAGATTAGAAATAGTCTCAAACTTCCCGCACGTTGGACATATAAGTTCAACTACCTGCGGCCAAACTTTTTGAGCTTTCATTTTTGTCTTTGCTTTTGCGCTTCGTGCGTCCATCATCAATCTCCTAATTTCAACTTACAAGTGAAAATATACCAGGTACCCGAAGGCTTGTACAGTCTTATTTTCGAAAAAGCATAACTATTTTACAATTCCTTTGTTTTCAACAACTTACAGGCACAAATTTTAGCGGTGTTGTAGTCAGTCCTCCAGTGGCTTAGATATAAACAAATAGGTAAATGAAAGGTGAAAGTCAATAAGAATCATTCTAAGCCACGCTAGCGCCCGCTGCCATACCAGGAGCCAAGACTCGGAATCCGCGTGGCTCTAATAGCGTTTAACTTTCCTGCTATTAACGTGAATGTTAGCACTACTGATTGATATCTATTACTCATTAATAACATTCACCATTTATACACCGGGCTACAACTCCATGTCCATTGTTTCACTATGATAAACTTTTTCGCGCAGCCGAATTCCCAGCCAGTACAACTGATTGGCATGACCGCGCTTTTCAACTTCTCCCCGCCGGCGCATATAACTCAATAGCTGGTGGGTGCGCGGCGCGTAGCGGTAGTTGTTCCGTTCGTACCACTGGCTGATAGCTTTCAGTAAATCCGCGTGGCGAACTTGGCTTGATAAATCTTTTTCGATAAGATCTTCAAGCGCGGTTCCAACAGTGTCGGATTCGCGCCGCAACTGCTCTACAGCTTTTGTGACCTTGACCGGCGCCTTGAGTCCCTGTTTCTGCCAGTCAAGGCACCCTTGCACTGCGCGAGTTAGGATTCCTTCAAGTTCGCCGTATAATTTGAGCGGAAGTTTCAAATCAAGTTTATCTTCCGGAACTTTGTAATAAAAGGGAATATAGTGCACGCGCCGCCATATGGCATATGAAGTATCTTCAATGCGTGGGACATAATTAGATACTAAGAAAAGTTTCAGCTGCGGCTTGAATTCAAACTCCCGGCCATACAGAAACCGTGCCCGTATAGCATCACCTCCCGTTAGGTTCTTGACAAGTGCTGCGTCGAGCCTGGCGGCTTCGTCTGCTTCAAGCGCCACGACAACGCGGGCTCCTGCCATATGCGCGATGTCGTCGTTAGCACTAGTGGCGAGCGAATTCCCACGTGATAGAAATGATTGGAACCTAGCGGATTGGGCGTAGTTCCCCATTAAGGCTTTTAATACATCTACAAATGTACTTTTGCCGTTGAGTCCATCTCCATGCAGAATAAAAAATACATGCTCACGAGTTTCTCCTGTTAAACAATAACCAAGCACACGCCACAGGTACGCCGTCATTTCTTCATCACCAAGCATGACTTCGCACAAAAACTCTTCAAATCGCTGGCATTTAGCAGAGGCATCGTAGGCAATAGGAACGCGCCGCGTGATGTAATCGAGAGAATTTGGTAGTTGTAATTCCCCCGTGGATAAATTTAGGGTACCATTCTCGCAAGCTAGGTATAATGGTTTTTTGTCTAGCGCCGTGGAATCAATAGCCATTTGAGCTTTAGCAAAAAATTCGATAGATGAAGCTCCGCCGGACGTTGCCACTTTCACAGCCCAATTCATTTCTTTCGCTTGCACGTCAAGTGGGGCGTCGAGCGCTCTGCGCTTTAATTCTTCTGACACTGCGCGGCCGGCTGTTTCATGCATTTTTGCTTTGGCATTCCGTTCCCATTTGCTACCGTCCCAGCTTATCCACTCTTCCCAGTCACGCACAAAAGCAAATTTGTCTTCAAATAGTTCAGAAAATAAATCAGCATTAAATAAATCGTTTTTAACAGTAGGATTACGGCCGCTGGCAGCGGGGTTCCAGCGCCGGGTCTCTTTGACGATTGCCCTTTCGATTGTTGTTCCTGCGACGCGCGCCCACTTTGGACGCATTAAACCTGACAGGCGGAACAAACGGTCCATTCGTTCTGCATCTCCTCTGGTCCAATACGCTAGGCGGCAGCACAGGGCAAAGTCCGCTTCTGAATGAGAAGAGTGGCCGGAAATATCTCCGGACCATAATGATTTGAAACGGTTTTCATTGCTGGCTAGCTCAATGATTGTTATATCTGTAATTTTCTGGACCTTTTCGAGAAGCGTATCGGTGGGCGCTGGGGCGAGCGGAATGGACTTTTCTTTAGAGCCAAAAATCTGTTTATATAAATCAGCAAGAGGACCCTGGCGGTGGTTTACCGTTTTAGATGTCCCGCGCAAGTGCTGACCGGTCACGGTGAAATAGCGGGAATGAGAATAAATTTCAATTCCGCCGCGACGCTGGTGCTGACCTGGAGCCTCGCCGACAATAAAAATTTTGACTCCAGTACCGGAAGGAGAAATTTCAGTGTAAGAATCAAGGGCCTGGATAATAGCGCCCGCGGTCGAAGTTATTTCTTCCGTGGCAGGATTGCGGCAGTCGTCGATATCTATTCCTGTAAATTGGTCGGTGGCACTGAAGACAAATCCAATACCAAGAAGATTTTCTTCTTTCTTGAAATAGGCGACCGCTTCATTGAAAGGACGCCAAGTTAATGAGTCATTTACGCGGGCTTCCGGAAGACCAAGACCTGGAGTCACAGGTATCTTGGCCGCTTTTTGATTCTCTCGCTGCTCTGATCGCCAGCAGACCCATTGCGGAGATTTCTTGAGAAGTTCTGGAATGTTAGCAAAATTACGAATGTCTTCACGATGATATATCTTGGGCCGGCCCATAGGCAGTGAAACTCCTTGGTTAACTTTTTAATGCAGCAAGGTTTATATCGTTTAATTTGTCGGATGTAAAGCCCAAAATAACCATGAAATAACCTGTTAACAAGTTGATAGCCGAAGGCGTTAACAATTGGGTGGTTAAGCTGGGTTAAGCAAGTAAATTAGCATTATATATTCTTTTTTTACCCTAACGCGAAGGTAGTAAGTTAACCACTCTTAACCCACTAGTGAACTTGAATCAACTACAAATAGTGCTGGCATTCTCCAGCCCTGTGCGTGTAGCTTTGCTGCCGACGCAAGCAGCCCGGAGGATTTCATCATGACGGTCGCCTACCAGCAAGATAACAAATCAACAATTATACTTTCTCTTACTGAAGCCGGTGTTGATATCGTTGCCCACACATTTTGCCGCCGAATCCGTGTGCAAGAAAACTATACGTCGGCTGCTGGTCCAACGACTGATATGTCAATGCAAGAACCGCCTGGCGCGGATTCAGTAATAATTTTGCAAGGCACTCCCGCTGTGTTTACAGCCGCCGGCGGACCGAATGGTTCCTTTTACCCTGGCCAACACGTGGGAGTTGTAGCGACCGCGGCCGGCGGTGGCACCGTGGAAGGCCAGCAAATTGAGGACCAGCTTATATGAGAATATGGCGAATTCCAAATTGGCGATTATGTAGTTTTTGGAAATCGTATAGTTATTCAAAATTTCGGATAGGATTTTTTTATTTTTCATGGTAAGTGCAACTAATCTCGCCCGTCTCACCAAACGGCAGGAGCTCTTCTGCCGAGAATATGTAATTGATATGAATGGTAAAGAAGCGGCGATTCGCGCGGGCTACAAGCCGGACAACGCGAAAGTTGTGGCTTGTATGATATTGCAGAAGCCTGAAATTCGTTTTCAAGTTGCCAAGCTACAAGAAAGAGTTTTTGAACGCTTGGACCTGAATGCGCAGCGTGTGTTGTATGAATTGGCTTGCATCGCTTTTGCTAATGCGCAGGATTTCACAACCGTTGGTTTGGACGGAATGCCCGAACTTGATATGTCCAAACTTAGCCGTGACCAATGGGCAGCAATCGCTGAATACACCGAGGACGCCACGGGCGGGCAGAATGACGGTGAGCGGCGGCTTATTGTGCGCAGGAAGATTAAGCAGCATGACAAAGTCGCGGCGCTGGGAATGCTGGGTAAGTACTTCAAGCTATTCACTGAGAAGGTTGAACACGGATTTTCTGATGAAGTAATTGCTAAACTGCAAGAGGGGCGGCAGCGGGTGCTGGAGCACAAATGAATCGCGTCTTTGCTCAATCTCCTGACTATTCATTCCGCCGCATTGCGGCTAGAAAAAAGCACCCCTGTGCTCATATCGTGGCGACAGAAAATGGACTAGTGACTGTGACGTTTGTGCATCATATAATTGAAGGGTGCTGCTCCCGCTGTAACGGCATCATGCCTCTAACATTCTGGCAATTTCAGGAAAAGCCAGCTGTGGAGATGCAGCCTTCATGAATGCGTTAGCTCAATCTCCAGACATGATGTTGGCAGAAGAGCTCAAGAAGTATTATCACGACCCATTAGGCTTTGTTCTCTTCGCTTATCCATGGGGCAAGAAAGGCACAAGCCTTGAGAAACACAACGGGCCTGATGCCTGGCAACGTGAGTTTCTGCAAGACTTAGGCAAGCAGACGAAAGAGAGAGGCTTTAATGGCTTTGACCCCGTGATGCCGATTCGTATGAGCCGAAGCTCAGGCCACGGCATCGGGAAGTCGACGCTGGTCGCTTGGATTGTAGATTGGATTCGCTCGACGCGCCCTATGAGCAAGGGCACGGTGACTGCGAACACTTTCACTCAGCTTAAAACGAAGACTTGGGCGGCAATTCAGACGTGGTGCCGGCTCAGTATTACGTCGCATTGGTTCAAGGTTACGAACGAGTCATTCTATCATCTTCAGTATTCGGAAGCCTGGCGCTGCGATGCGCAATCTTGCAAGGAAGAAAATTCAGAAGCATTCGCCGGGCAGCACGCCGCAGACTCTACAAGCTATTACATTTTCGATGAAGCCAGTGCAATTCCCGACGGAATCTTTGTAGTAGCTGAAGGTGGATTGACTGACGGCGAGCCGATGGAATTTGCGTTCGGCAATCCCACACGCAACAGTGGAAAGTTCTATCGAGTTAACTTCGGTGTTGAGCGCGAACGCTGGAACCATGGCTGCATTGACAGCCGCACGGCGAAAATGAGCAATAAGATTCTTATTGATGAATGGGCGCAGGACTACGGAGAGGAAAGCGATTTCTTTCGAGTCCGTGTACTGGGCCTTCCGCCAAAAGCTTCTGACTCACAATTCATTGACATGGACCGAATTCTCAAGGCGCAGAAACGTGATGTACGGGTGGCGGATTCAGAGCCACTCGTTGCTGGCGTTGACCTGGCGTGGGGCGGTGAGGATAAGAACGTGGTGCGCTTCCGCCGCGGCAATGAAGGCCGCAACGATGGAATTCACCTGCCGAAGCCAATCAAAATACCAGGCGAGCTGACGCGCGACCCGGCGATTTTGACCGTCAGGCTTGGAGACATTTTGTCGCAGGAACATAACTGCAATGGCAAGATGATGAAAGTCACGATGATGTTTATAGATTCTGCCGGTATTGCAGGCCCCGTGGGAAATAATCTCCGGGCGTTAGGTCACAAGAATGTGGTGGACATTAACTTTGGTGCTGATTCTCCCAATCCCAAGCAAGCATATTTCCGCGATTATATGTGGCAGAAGGGTAAAGACTGGTTGCTTGTTGGCGCAATTGACAAGGACCCCGCGCTTGAAACTGATTTAAGTGGCCCAGGATTTAAGATGGATGGACAGCAGCGGGTAAAACTCGAACCAAAAGATATGATGAAGAAACGCGGGCTGTCCAGTCCTGATGATGCTGACGCATTTGTTTTGACGTTTGCTCATGTTGTCGTGACCCCCAAGCCGGCAAAGAAACAGCCGCGGCAGCAGACCATTGGAGTGTGGTCGTGAGAAGCCAAACGGGCAGCGTCTACAATTTCCGGAGCCAGAACGTCTCAAGTGAACAACTTCAAAACTCTGAACACATCGCCGGCGATTCGGCTCCGGTAGAAAATGAAAAGTACCAACCGATTGGAACATCGAAGAGCGGGTATGCTCCGCCTTCTGAAGGCCCGTTTCTATGTTCTAATTGCCTGCATTACACGCCACAGACGGAAGTACAGGGTGCTTGCGACCATCCGGATGTCATAGTTGATGCAGAAGCCGGCGAGATTCCGCCAACAGAAGGCGGCGCGCTAGTTGAAGGGGAGGGCTGTTGCAATTATTACAGGCCAATCAATGCCTAAGATTATTATGGGAGTTCAGGCGGCGCGGCGGGCACAAAAACTCGTGCCACGGGGCAAGACTCAGATATTTATAACGCCAGGCTGGGAAGAACCGCCGGCGCGGGTTGGCGCAAACATGGTTACAGATACAAAGCGCAAGGCGAAGAGGTTACAGCGTGCTTGATTCTAACGAAATTCGGTATCGGATTGAATATCCGGAGCTGAAGAACAATTTGGAACTTGCTCAGTATATCGAGAAGCAGCCAGTTGAGAATCGGCAAGCTGAATATACTTTCTTGGTTTCTCAAATGAAATTCAAGGTCAAGTCATTTGGATATTTGATGAAGAAATACGAAAAATGGAAGGAGCGGCATGGACAAAATTAAAAAAGTAATGGGAGAATTTAAGAGCGGCGCTTTGCATAGCGGCGGCAAAAGTGGTCCTAAGGTTACAAGCCGTAAGCAAGCGGTAGCCATTGCGTTGTCAGAAGCCCGTAAGACCGGGCATTCATACGATTTTCGTAAGCAGACTGGGCGCAAAGCGCCGGCAAGGATAAGCAAGGTTTCTTAACATGACCAGAAAAGCAAGATTGGACCAGAGCGCCGGGGCAGAACCCGTGCAAGTTGGTGACCGGAAGCTATTGAAAGAAGCCCGAGACCGGTTTACCTATGGTATGGATGCCTGGCAGAAAACCCGGGACGAAGGCGCTAAAGATGTGCGCTATTTGACCGGTGACCCATGGGACCCGAAAGAAAAAGAAGCGCGCCGTCAGGCAAACCGGCCGGCGCTGGCCATGGATGAATTGAATCAGTATACGAATGAAGTTGTCAACGGGGTTAGAGAAGCAAAGCGGGCAGTCAAGGTCATTCCCAAGGGCACTGGGAGCCACGACAAGGAAGCCGAGCTACGTTCTAATATGATTCGTGATATTGAATATGCCAGCCAAGCTCAAACGGCATATATCACTGGATTAGAGAATGCGGTCAATCGCTCTTATGGATTTTGGAAAATTGTCACAGAATTTTCCAGTGATGAAGCAGACCCATCGGCATTTATTCAGAGCTTGCGTCTGCGGCAGATTCCAAATCCAGATAATGTAGTTATTGACCCTGACTTTAAGAAGAACGATGCTTCAGATATGATGTGGGCGTTTATTCTCGACCAAGTTCCGCGCGAACAGTACAAAGACCGGTATCCTAACGCTGAACTTACCGATTTTAGTCCAGAGCATAAAGTCTTCGCACCGCAATGGATTAAAGATAATGAAATTCAGGTTGCAGAATATTGGAAAGTTAAACTAAAGAAAAAGAAATTGCTGATGATGGGCACGCCACAGGCTCCGATGATTATGTGGGAAGATGATTTGCCGGATGGAATGAAGCTGGCCGATGTGAAGCCACTGAAGGTCCGCACCGTGGAGAAGCGCACTGTCTGCCAGTATATTACGAATGGTGTAGAAATTCTTGAGGAAAATGAGTGGGCTGGAAAGTGGATACCGATTGTTGCTTGCTGGGGCAAAGAAATGTGGGTGAATTCTGGCAGCGGTTCGGAGCGTGTTCTTCTTTCGCTGGTAAGATTAGCGAGAGACCCGTACATGCTCTATTGCTATCTGCGTTCAAATGAAATGGAAGAAGCTGGCATGACTCCCAAGGTTCCTTTTATTGGATACGCCGGCCAGTTTGATGGATTCGATGAAGATTGGCAGAACGCTGGCAAAGTTCCTCTTGCATTTTTACAAGTGCACGCCAAGACGGATGCCACAGGTGATACACTTTTGCCCCTTCCTGAGCGGCAACCGTTTCAGCCGAACTTTGCGGCTTATGAAGTAGCGGCTGAGGCCATGCGGCGCGCAGTACAAGCTGCGATAGGAACGTCGAATCTGCCGACAGCAGCGCAGCGGCGCAATGAGAAGAGCGGTGTGGCTCTTGAGAAAATGCAGCAAGCTGAGGCAAGGGGTTCATTTCACTTCGTTGACAATTTTACGCGGGCGCTTGAGCACAGTGGGCGCATTCTGAATGATATGCTGGACAAAGCTTATGATACTAAGCGCGACGTAGGCTTGCGCAAATCGGATGATACTTATGACGTAACGACGATTAATGACCCAGAGAATCAAGAATCAATTATGTTGACAAAAGACGGCCACGATGTGACGATTTCCACGGGGCCAAGTTCGCAGTCACAGCGCGAAGCGGCCCAAGATTTTGGAGATACACTCATTAAATTGCCTGATGTAGCTCCAAAGATTCTGGACTTGCTGATTCGGTTACGAAGTGATTTGGGACCTATTGGCGAAAAGATGGCCGAGCGGCTTACTCCGCCGGAATTCATGACAGAAAGTAAGGAGCCGTTGCCGCCACAGGCTGTAATGCAAATTGAGACTATCAAGAAACAACTATTGGCCATAAATGAGTACGCCAAGAAGCTTGAAGAAGAAGTTGAGAAATTGTCAAAGGAAAAAGAAGGTCAGATGATGCAGTCGATGAGCCGTGAGCGTATTGCGGAAATGCAAGAACTTACGAAGTTGGCCGTGGCGCAGCAGAAGTCAAATCTTGAGCAAGCGCAAGCAATGATTACGCAGCAATACAATGAGATTCAGTCCATGATGAAGATGGTACACGAATCTGTCATGGCTGATAAGCAGCAAGCGGCAGCGAAAGAGAGCCAGATGACAGAAATTGCCAACCGGCCACCTGAACCCGCTGCAACTGAACAACTGACCGCTGGATAAAACGAGTGTACCAGTTGGCAGGCAACAAAGGGGAGGGAACATGTTGAATCAGATTATTAACGTTGGGGCGTTTACGCAAGCCGCCGTTGATATTATCAACGGTAACTTTAATACGGTGGCACAAGCAGCCGGACTTGGACCAGGCAAAGTCTGGTATGTAAATGCCAACGGTGGTGGAGGTGTTGGAACTTCATGGGACCAAGCCTTCGGCCGCATGGCAGATGCTTTCAGCGTGCTTAGTTCTGGAGATAACATTTTTACTCTTGGTCAAATACGGGAAGAACTAGTCGCGCCGCTAGGAGTTTCTAATGTTCGTATCATCGGAGCCGGAACATTACCGAGATATGGAAATGAATCTAGCTTTTTGACTCCATCATTTGATGCGGCTTCAGCCTGGCGTCCTCCCACAGTGCCAGCGGCGGTTACTCCATTGCTAGTTCTACGACAACAAGGTTGGGTAATTGACAATATTTTGTTTGACTGCCCCGTGGATGCCGCGGCTATTCAGCTTCGTCGTGAGGAGAATGCAACATATCCCGACCCTTCTCATGCTACAATTCAAAATTGTCGATTTACAGACGGGGCCACGGGTATTCAGGATGTAGGTGGTTGCGCGGGTCTCTTGGTTCAGAACAATGTCTTTCAGCGTCTGACCGCTCAAGGCTATAAGGTTCAGAGCACCGGGGTTGCGGTTCCGCTTCAGAATAGAATCTTGAATAATATCTTTCAAGATGTGGATGGTGGAATCATTGGTTCTTTCAATCAGGCTTTGATTGCTGGTAACATTTTGCAAGATGGACCAACTCACGATTGGACACAGGGCCATATCAACACGATTGCGGTTGCGGCGCAAGGACAAATGAATTTTGTAATTAACAACTATACATATAGCATAGCCGCAAATATCAATCCTGCTGGAGGTTACACAGGTTCAGCAACTGATATTTGGCGGACCTTTGCAAGTGCGACCGCGGACCCAATCGTTGTTTCGCCTCCGTCTTAAATTTTGTAACGCGGCGCCTCAGCGCGTAATCTGGGGCAAATTTGAAGGCTCATAGGAGAGACTATGGAACTTGACGAAAAACCAAATGCTGAAGATTCGTCATCTTCAGTAGCGGTTGAAGAAGTACCGCCGCCGGCCACTCCGGTTGAAGAGTTGACAGATACACAGCGGACCAAGTGGCTGGAAAGTGGAGATTTACCTAAGCTTGACGCGAAGGAAGAGGAGAAATCGCAAGCTCCTGTTGAAAAAGAACTTGACGAAAAAGAGGAATCGTCACCCTCTAAAGAAGTTGCCGAAAAAGCGGAGCCGGCGCCCGCAAAAATACAGGAGAAGGCTGAAATTCCCCCGTCCGAGGCTCGCATTAAAGACCTTGTGGCGAAAAACAAGATTCTTGAACAACGTCTGGCAAGATTGGAGCAGCCGGTAGAGAAAACTAGAGAGACTGAGGATGAAGCGCCTAAGGCGGAAGATTACGAGGACATTGAAAAATACGTAAACGCCAAAGTCGAGTACGAAGTCTCTCAAGGAATCAAAAAAGCACGGGAAGCGCAAGAAGCGGAAGAAAATAAGTCCAAGATTGAGACCAAGAACAAAGAAATAGTTGAGAAATGGAACCAATCTGTCACCGATGCCAAGAAGAAATACTCTGACTTCGAAGAGAAGTGCTTCGGTGAAGGTTTTAATATTGTAGAAGGTTCTGTTCTTGACCGTTGGTGCTTGGAATCAGAACTTGGGACTGATGTTCTTTATCATTACGCTACCCATCCGGAAGAGTTTGCAAAGCTCAACCAGATTGCCAACCCCGTGCAAGCTGCCCGTGAAATTGCCAGACTTGAAGTCAAGATTTTGGAGAAGCCTAAGCCTGTAGCGAAACTAGTATCCGATGCGCCAAAGCCACCTTCGGAAGTCAGTGGCCGGGGAACTGCAACTGACGACCCGATAGCTGCGGCACTCGCATCAGGAGACATGGAAAAGTACATGGACCTGATGAATAAAAAGGAGCGCGCAGAGCGTTCCGGAAAATGAGGCTTAGATGGCTAATTCATTTCTATACGTTGATTGGGTGACGGCGGAGGCTCTTAGAATCCTCGTCAACCAGCTAAAAGTAGCCGGTTATATGAATTCCGACTACAATAAAGAGTACACGAAAGACTTTGCGGTCGGTGAAACGGTGCGGGTGCGGTATCCGCAACGGTACAAGACTCGTGAAGGTATTGCCTATGACCCAGTTGGCCTTGACGAACGTTTTACGAATGTCACTGTCAATCAAGTTTTTGGTGTTGACTTTCAATATGATTCTGTCGAACAGGCCTTGAAGATGGGCCGCGGCATGGATTATGTGAGAAGTCAGCTTCTTAAGCCGGCGATGGCGGCTATTGCCAATAGCATTGACCGTCGGGCGGCGCTGTTTGCCTATCAGAACACTAACAATATTGTTGGACAATTGGGTGTTGATCCATCCAGCATGACTACCATTATGCAGGCCCGGCAGCGCATGATTGAACTTGCGTGCCCTCCGGGTGAGAAGGCTTTGATTATCACTCCGGAAATTAACACTTCAATGGTTCCAGCTTTGGCCAGCTTGTTCAATCCTAATTCAAATATCTCGAAGCAATACCTCGAAGGCCACATCGGCCGGTTGAATGGGTTTGAATGGTTTGAAGATGTAAACATTTATAATCATACTGCCGGTACGGCTGTAACTGCATTGACCGTTACAGGAGCCGGGCAGAGTGGCTCAACTTTGATTGTTACTGGTACTGCTGGTCAGACTCTTAGAAAAGGTGACGTTATCTCAATTGATGGCGTTCGCCAAGTTAACCCGCAGTCTCGCGCCGTGGTTGGCCAGGTGGACAAACAGTTCGTCATTACTCAGGATATTACTTTGACTGCCGGTCCGGATACAATCAACATTCAGCCGGCAATTGAAGGTCCTGCCGCGTATCCAGGAGGTTTGTACCAGAACGTTGATGCCTTGCCTGCAGGTGGTGCGGCTATCACGTTGTTCCCTGGCACAGTGGCTCCTTCTGGAAAGACAGGTTCTCAGAATCTGGCACTTCATCGCGACGCCTTCGCTATTGTTGGCGTTAAGATGGCCAATCCCACAGCGGTTGAAATGGCCTCACAACAGCGAGACCCGCAAACGGGTATCTCGGTGGCTTTCGTGAGGCAGTTTGATGCTGTTCAGAGACGCATGATTAACCGCTTCGATGTCCTTATGGGCTTCGGAGTGCTGTACGGCGATAGTTGCGCCGTACGTGTGTTGGGGGCCTAGGCTTAGGCCTAGAGAAAAGGAGAACATATGACCACTACTCTAACACAAACAACTCTTAGTGCGGCAGTTGACGCAGTTTCCAATACCATTCGGGTGGCTTCTTGCACCAATATCCCCAATCCTGGGGGCGGCGGTGACAATCAGACCATCATCATGATTGACAACGAAGCGATGACTGTTATTAAGGTCTCGCCTGATGTTCCGGCCACGCCTAGCGGGGCAGGACAGGTTACGGTAATGCGTGGAACGAATGGAACAAAGGCCACGGCTCATCTTTCCGGCAGAGTTATAATGCTGGGCCGCCCAAATCAGTTTTATGTCAGTGACCCGGCGGGAGCCGTTGCCGCTGCCGATGTTGATGTAACTCCACGAATTAATGTTCCTACATCTAACCAGTGGATTGCTCCCGTCGACCGCTGGCTGCCTGGGCAGGGTAATCCTGGAAACAGCGGGACACCTGTGCCTAGCGGGGCATCAGCGGCGGTGGCTTCGGCCGCCGGTCTGATTACTCCTAGTGGGCCATTCTTTCACGTCACAGGAGCCTTGGCAGTCACTGGCTTTACCATTCCAGAAGGGTTCAATGGCGGCAGTTTTACCATTATTCCCGATGGCGCATTCACTTGGACCACGGCGAACAACATCGCTTTGGCTGGAACTGCGGTCGTAGGCAAGGCGCTGACCTTTACTTATGACCCGGCAACGAATAAATTCTATCCAAGTTATATTGCTTAGTGAAAAGTCTGGGGGCTGGCATCATACCAGCCCCCAGGCAAACATTAAATAAGGAGAATTTCACGATGCTCGAGTATCCAAAACGGTTATATAGGGGCGGCAAAGGATACACTGTAAATAATATTGATGAAGAACAAGAATTCTTGGGTGGCCCGGCGAAAATTATAGCTATGACGGAAATTGCTGCTTCTGCTAAAACTGAAGAAGAACTTGAACTTGAGCATTCGGAGCAAGAGAAAGAAGCTTTAGAATACATGGTTTCTCTTGGCTATAGCAAACGTTCAGCCAAAAAGATTCTTGAGCAAGAAGGTTTGGAAAAAATTTTGGAGGCCAAAGAAAAGGGTAAAGACCCTCAGGAGTAACCTGTGGCGACTTATGCTGATTTGGTGACGGAAGCCCTGGCTGAAATTGGCGTTTATGCACAGGGTGAAGTTCCGTCTGCTGCTGACATGCAGTTTGGCATTTCCAAATTGAATCGAATCATAGATTCTTGGAACGCTAAACGCAGGATGGTTTACAGTAAAGATTTTACTACCTATACCTTGACTCCTAATCTTCAGCCTCATACAATTGGACCAACTGGAACTTTTGTAGTTACTTCTCGTCCAATTCGGATTTTGAATGCGAATATAGTATTGACTGGCACTCCTCCAGTGAACAGTCCTTTAATGCTTCGGGATGCAGACTGGTGGGCGAACAACAGAGTCCAGGCTCTGACGTCTTCTCTTCCGACTGATTTGTACTACAATCCGGCATTTGCCAATGGGCAGCTTTGGCTCTGGCCTATTCCCACTGTGGCCTACGGTATTCAGCTTGAGACACTTTTTATTTTGACTCAAGTCACACAATTTTTGACCGTTTCAGTTCCTCCAGGCTATAGGGACGCTTTAACTTATCTATTAGCAGTCGCGTTGTCTCCAGCCTTTGGTAAATCAATTTCGGGAGAATTAGCGACATTGACTCGGGAAGCCTTGGCCACAATTGTAGTTCCTAATCTTTCAAGTCCTAGAATTTCTACGTGGGACTCTGGAATGCCGGATAATAATAAGAATCGCCCGTACTTCAACTGGTTGACTGGGAGTCCTCGATAATGGCAAGATTTGGATTCATTGGGCCAACATATAGGAGCCAATCTCCAAACGTTGCGGCACAACTTTGTATGAACTGGTACGTGGAACAAATTGAAGTTGAAGAGAATGAACCAATTGTTTTGTATCCAACTCCTGGATTAACTCAGCATACAAGTTCCGGAAACAAAACTCGCGGTAGTGTTGAAATTAACGACCGAGCTTTTATGGTGGGAAGTGGCAATCTGGACGAAATTCCCAGTACCGCAGGTCCTTCAACAAATTTGGGAAACGTTGACGATGACGGCAATCCTGTATCAATGACAGCTTACGGAAACCAAGTTTTAATTGCTTCAGCAGGAGTAGCTTACGTTCTAGACCTAACAACTAACGTGGTAACTCCTGTAGCTGATTTAGCCGGAGTTGATGTTTCTGTTGTTGATTTTTGCGACGGTTTCTTTATCGTATTAATTACTGACACAAATACTTTTAGAATTTCAGCATTGTTTGACGCTACCACTTGGGATCCACTTGATGAAGCCGTTATTTCGGTATTTCCTGGTAATTTGATTGGTCTGAAAGTCGACCATAGAGAAATATGGGTTTGGGGAAAGCTGGCCGCTACCGTATACGGTAATTCAGGGGATGCGGACTTTCCATTTGACGTTTTACCATCGGCTTCTGTAATTGAAGGGGGACTCGCAGCGAAGGATACACCTACCAAGCTAGATAATACAATATTCTGGCTTGGACGGGATACTCGTGGACGAGGCATTGTATGGAAAGCCTCTGGATATACCCCCAGCCGAGTTTCTAATCATGCCGTTGAATTTGCCATTTCACAATATTCCGATATTCAGAACGCTGTTGGTTATGGATACCAAGATCAAGGGCATTCATTTTACGTTTTGCACTTTCCAACAGCTGAAGTACTTCCGCATAAGACAACTAGCGCCACCTGGGTTTTTGACGTTGCTACAGGATTATGGCACCAGCGCGGATTCTGGGATACACTTCTTGCGGATTATGAAGCACATCATTCTTGGAACCACGTATTTGCTTTTAATAAGCATTTAGTAGGAGATTGGTCAAGCGGTATTTTGTATGAAATGTCAATTGACTTTGTTGACGATAATGGTGACTTAATTCGTCGGGCGCGGCGGGCGCCTCATATTTCAGACGAACAGAAGTGGGCCTTTCATTCACAAATGCAAGTATTCTTGGAAAGCGGCCTTGGCCCCGTGCCATCACTTCTTGACGGTGCTGGAGTCGCTAGAGCACCAGCGGCTAATCTTCGATGGAGCGATGATGGCGGACATACTTGGAGCAATGACTATGCGACAGGAGCCGGCCAATCTGGAGACTATAAAGCTCGTGTAATATGGCGGAGATTGGGACGTTCAAGAGACCGAGTATACGAGCTGAATGTTTCTGACCCTATTCCATGGCGCATAATTGATGCTTATCTTGAAGTGACTGGAGGAACGAGTTAATGGCTCTTATCTCCAGACCAAGTCCGCCACCCATGCGTGATTCCTTCGTGGGCAAAGGACAACAGAATACCGATGTGAATAGCGGTATTTCTCGGCCTTGGTTTCTATGGATTCAAAGTGTTTTTGACACACTTATTGCGCAGACAAACGCTATTAGTGGTTCTACAATTATAACTTCAACTCAAGGCAATTTGAGTACTTTAGCAGGAACCCTAGGACCCGGCAATACTGGCCAATTGGTTTATGTTAGTGATTATAATCACATGCTTCGGTGGAATGGCACTGGATTTGAATGGGGGCCAGGAGAAAATGGCAGTGGCTACATAACTCCATTTCTAGTTGACCCCTCGCCTACGACCGGCTGGCAAGTATGTGATGGTTCAGCTACAACACAGTTAAATTCAGATGGAACTATCTCACCAGTAGTTGTTCCAAATTATGGTACTGCATCATATCTTAAGCTTGGCAGTGCGGCCCCTGTGGCTGGGCCTACGGCAGCCAGCGGTGTCACGGGGGCGACTAGCGCCGGCACACCAACTGGTACAAATTCGAATCCAGATACGGGTGTCAATAGTGCTTCACAAGAAGTACAAGCCGGAGTGGGAGTAACAGTTGCGGCTCATACCCATACACATCCGACAACGGCTCCAGTCTTTACTGGAAATGCTCTAGCGACTCATACGCATACTCCTGGTACTTTGGAATTTCAGCGAACACAGTTGAAAGCTTGGTTTAGACGATGACCGATGAGATAGTACAGAAAGTAATTGAAATAGTGGCGAATGAAACTGATGTTTCTAAGGAACAAATCATGCTTGGAACTAGTTTTGTTGACCTTGGAGTCGATT
>Ga0137441_1000018_pt1 | contig 18662 bp, 18 predicted proteins | sample EasRivERMGT244_2_FD_102323 | JGI IMG/M metagenome (GOLD analysis project Ga0137441, IMG submission 102323) | Soil microbial communities from meander-bound floodplain in the East River, Colorado, USA - East River MetaG ERMGT244_2 | ecosystem: Environmental > Terrestrial > Soil > Floodplain ... | reverse complement strand
GCCGCCAGCTCCCTAGGGATCGCATTCTACGATGGCACCCCCGATCAGACTCGGATCACCGTCCGTAACATCACAATGATCGGCGTCGATTCGGCCATTGGCGCCAACAAGGAAATTAGCGAATTCCTGGCGTACGACAACACACTCTCCGGCAACAACACATGGACCCCTGCGCTTATCGATACGAATGCCACGTGGAATGACGATGGCATACGCATCCCCGGCTTCGGCAACTGCGTGTTCAACAACACCATGAGGGGATTCGGCGACAGCATGTCATTCGCCCAGCATTCCACTCAAGTCATAGGGGTACATTTCTATAGAAATGATGTACTCATGGGGGGAGATGACGGTACCGAGGTTGACGAAGCTATGCGCAACATCACTTTCTATGACAACAGATTGCGCAATACCATGACCTTTATTTCGCTTGATCCGCTCTTCGGTGGGCCGTTTGTCGCGGCCAGAAACATCTCTATCAATACCGGGCGAGGGCCGTTCAAGTTCAATAACCAAAACACAGGACATTTCATATACAACAACACGATTGTGCGCACTGAAGGGAGAACTGGTTGGGGATGGAATCAATCCAACAATGGGGATCAAGAAGCGTGGGGATTTCGCAATAATTTGTTCGTGTATCGCGGCAGTAACGGCCTCATGGCGTTTGAACCGAGTGGGAATAGCACAATAGACTTCACGCACAACTCGTGGTACCAGAATTCGTCCGTCTGGTGGTCTAACTCAGGCGGCTCCTTCTCCAGCATTGCGGCTGCCTACTTGGGGTTGCCAGCCACGACACCCGTATTTAGCGGACAGATCAGGCGACACGAGCAGGACAACATTACGGTGAGCAACCCGTGGACGGTGATAGTGGCGATGGGCGCCGACTACTATACGGAAGTGTTGGTCGCCTACACACCTGCACTCTCGCCCGGTTCAACGCCGAAGAATTCGGGCGTAGTTATTCCAAACATCACAGACGGCTTTGCTGGCGGCGCTCCGGACCGCGGGGCAATCATCGAGGGGCGGCCAATCCCGCAATACGGTGACCGCTCGCCGTAGCACTACCATCCATGCACGCACCGGGTCGCACACGAGCGATGGCGAGACGGATTGACAGTTGTCTACCAGAGTTGCCTGGTAGCGCCAATGACTGCGGGAGCCTAGCCGGTTGTGGTTTCGGTCTCGCATACTCATCTTCAGTGGGCATGCGCTGCTCTTTGAGGCAAGGGAGCCTGAGCAGCCCAAATTGGGCGCTCCAGATTCCATCATGGATATCCTCGATCCCCATGTATTCCCACTCCACACGGTGGGGACGTTCACCCAGGAAAATTCCTTCCAGCGAATCGCGGAGGCGGCGCTGACACGACTTGCCGCGCGGCTATCGAGGTATTCGACCCTGGGGAGCTTCTTGTGCATCTCGCGGATTGCGAGGCTGCCTGCTGCAGCCCGCCAAGCCCCGTGGGACGGGCGAGCCGGGAGAGCGTGTTGGCAGCGAAGCGTGCGGCGCTGTCTGGGCGGTTGCGCTGTTGCAGTCGACCATCCATGAATAGCCGAGTGAACATGGACCTCACCTCGGCCACCGCGGCGGTGTAAAGCTACGAAGAAGCCGAGCGGGAACCTGCTGCAATCGAGGGAGGGGGTAAGGAGGCAGCAGCAAGTCCTATCATTGGTGCGGGCCTCGGATATGCGATTACGTGCGCGCTACGCACAGTCGCGTCGACTCCTCCAGCTCCGTTGGCTGCCGCTAAGGATAGTGGTCGATCTATTTGCAGGCCAACTAGCGCGATACCGCATGCAGGTCGCACAGCCTCGTAAAGCTTAGACCTTGGCGCAGACAATCTGAAAGAAATTCCCCTCTGTGGTCTGCAGGTGACCATCGGCTCTGCGATATGTGCCCCTCCATAGGCGCCGAATAGCGCGCCCACCGTGTCATCCATGCCCCCGACAACAGTAATGTCATCGTTACATCGAGACCGCATCCATTCGCGCGTGTCGCAGCCCAATCCCCTGCGGCAATGCTGCCCGGCTTCTCGATTTCCCGGCGGTTATCGCGCCGCGCGAAATCGGCCCGGGGAGGCTGGACTGGTGTTCGGATCGGGCAAGGCAAGTTGCGTAAAAAAATGTGTGCGCAGGCTACAAGTGTCTTCTCTCGCGTCACGGGACTCTGGACTAGCCTATCATTGTGGCTTGACCACATAGATCAAAATGCTTTTCATCGAAACAAAGCTAAAGGGCGCGTTCATTGTTGACATTGAGCGCCGTGAGGACAATCGCGGGTTCTTTGCGCGGGCGTTCTGCCAGCGGGAATTCAAAGATCACGGACTGAAGCCGGTCATCGCGCAAGCCAACATCGCCTTCAACGAGAGGAAAGGCACCTTGCGCGGGATGCATTTTCAGTATCCTCCGGCCGCCGAAACAAAGCTGGTGCGGTGCACACGCGGAGCGATACTCGACATCATTGTCGACTTGCGCCCGGAGAGCTCGACTTATCTTGACCATATAGCCGTCGAGTTAAGCGCAGACAATTATCGTTCCCTCTATGTGCCGGAGCGCTTTGCGCACGGCTACCAAGTCCTCGAGGATAGGACGGAAACGAACTACCAAGTAGGGGAATTCTACGCCCCGGGTACCGAGGGTGGTCTCCTCTACCGGGATTCGCGACTCGGGCTGGTCTGGCCGCTTCCCGTTGGCGAAATATCACTAAAGGACGCAAAGTGGCCAGCGCTCGAAACAATGGAAGCCGAATTGAAACGCATGATGGTCATGCGGTGACGCTTGACATGAAGCTTGGCTACGATCGTTACGCTGACGATTTGGTTTCTTAGCCTATCCCGATGCAGGAGGATCCATGATCATCGTAGACAACGCCCTAAAGGCACGGGAGCAGCAGGGAAAGCCCATTCGCGTAGGCATGGTTGGCGCGGGCTTTATGGGGCAAGGGCTCACGAACCAGATTACCCACAGCGTTCCGGGCATGCGCATGGCTGCCGTCTTCAATCGGCGCCCTGAGCGAGCGCAGCACGTCTATCGCTACGCAGGGCTCGACAACATTGTTATGGCGGGATCTCAGGCCCAACTTGATCAGGCGATTCGCCAGGGCCAGGCCACCGTCGCTGAAGACCCCTTCATGATCTGTCGCTCCAGCGAGATCGACGTCATCGTTGATGTCACGGGCTCGGTCGAGTTCGGCGCTCACGTTATTCTCGAAGCATTCAAGCACGGCAAGCCGGTCGTGCTGATGAATGCAGAGGTCGACGCTACGATCGGCCCCATACTGCAAGTGTACGCACGCAGGCACAACGTGATCCTATCTGCTTGCGAGGGTGACGAACCGGGCCTCCAGATGAATCTATACCGCTGGGTCAAGGGACTGGGTCTCATCCCGCGCGTCATGGGCAACGTCAAGGGTCTTCAAGACCCCTATCGCAATCCGACTACGCAGCAGGGATGGGCAGAGCGATGGGGTCAGAACGCGGCAATGGTCACTTCCTTTGCCGACGGTTCGAAGATCAGCTTCGAACAGTCTATCGTGGCGAACGCCACTGGATTCAAGGTTAGAACTCGTGGAATGTCGCGTGGGCTGAAGTACGACGGCTCCATCATGGACATTCACAAACTGTACGATCTCGACGAAATTAGATCGCTGGGTGGGGTCGTCGACTACACGGTAGGGCCCGCTGGCGTCAAGATATTCTGCCTGGCAGAACACACCGATTCAAAGCAGCGCCACTACCTCAACCTCTACAAGATGGGCGAGGGACCGCTCTACCCCTTCTGGGTTCCGTACCACCTAGTGCACTTTGAGGCGCCCAATGCAATTGCCCGCGTAGTGCTATTTGGAGACAACGTGGCCCCGCCGATAGACGGTCCGGTGGTGGAGGTGTGCGCAGTGGCGAAGCGCGATCTTGCTGCGGGTGAAGTGCTGGACGAGTATGGCATGTACATGACGTACGGCGAGGCCGTGAATGCGGACGAGATGAGCGGAATGCGTTTGCTGCCTGAAGGTTTGGTGGAGGGATGCCGCCTAAAGCGTCCCATCCCGAAAGACCAGGTACTTACCTACAATGACGTGGAACTGCCCGAAGGGCGGATTGCCGACAAGCTTCGAGCCGAGCAGTACCGGCATTTCCGTAGTGAGTCATGGCTCGACGAGTACTTGACGGGCAGTCAAGGCAAAGTCGGAGCCGAGGAAGTGACCTACGTGCAATACATGAATTGACAGCAAATGCCGTAGGGGAGAGCCAGTAGTGATGTTCCTAGAGGACTGGCGGGGCGTCAGGCCTTGGCATGCACAAGAGATGTCCCAATCCATCCTGATTTTGACCTTGCCATACGCAAACAATGCGATCCATTCCTAATGGGAATCGTCTGACATGAAGATCATGATTACCGGCAACATGGGCTATGTAGGTCCTTCTGTCCTGAGGCAACTTCGGCAGGCGTATCCAAAGGCGACATTGGTCGGCCTCGACAACGGCTATTTTGCGCACTGCCTCACGAACGCAGACGTCCTCCCAGAAGTCAGAGCGGATACGCAGCATTTTGCGGACGTTCGGCGACTTCCGCCGAAAGTACTCGAGGGTGTTGACGCCATCGTGCATCTGGCGGCGATATCCAATGACCCCATGGGCAATAGATTTGAGGACGTCACATTTGATGTCAATTTCCGAGCGAGTGGGGAGCTCGCCAGGCAGGCCAAAGCGGCGGGCGTGAAATCATTCATATTCGCTTCCAGTTGCAGCATGTACGGGCTGGCCGACGATACCCCTCGAACGGAGACATCGCCCCTAAATCCCCTGACGGCCTACGCGAAATCGAAAGTACGCACCGAGGTCGAGCTCCAGAAGCTTGCTGACGGGAATTTTTCCGTCACCTGCCCCAGGTTTGCGACAGCTTGTGGGATGAGCCATAGATTGCGGCTCGATCTGGTGGTCAATGACTTTGTAGCGTGTGCGGTGGCTTCCAGGAATATCACGATTCTGAGCGATGGGACTCCCTGGAGGCCGCTCATCCACGTCAGGGACATGGCACGGGCGATCGAGTGGGCGATCGGCAGGGGCGCTGCGCACGGGGACTTCCTTGCGGTGAACGTCGGCAGCAATGCCTGGAACTACCAGGTCAAGCAGCTGGCGGAAGCGGTCGCCAACGTGATCGCGGGCGTTACCATCTCAATCAACAAGAACGCGCCGCCTGATAACCGTTCCTATCGAGTCGATTTTGGCTTGTACGAAAAGCTGGCGCCCATGCATCAACCACAGGTCGATTTGCTCACGACAGTTCGTGAACTCAAGGCGGGCCTTGAAGCAATGGGTTTCAACGATCCGCAATTTAGGGGCTCGATGTACATGCGTCTTGAAGTCCTCAAGCGCCTTCAGGAACAAGGGCTGATCGACGGCAAACTGGCATGGACCGGCGCGTGAGGTCTAACCAGAATTGCAATGAAGAATCCAGGATAGAGCATCGCTGCGCCTTGTTGCCCGATGACCCACATGATGAAGCTGACATGGCGGTTCTTTCAATGCCCTGGTCACAGGGCGGCACATGCTGGCACGCCGAAACTTGCTGAACTAGTCGCTAATCTGGCTTGGACGAGTACATATGAGAGTCGTACTGTTCTGTGGCGGTCTAGGTACGCGGCTTGGAAACCTGACGGAAAACCTTCCCAAGCCTCTGGTAAGAATAGGATACCGACCGATCCTGTGGCACGTAATGAAATACTACGCCCACTATGGCCATAAGGACTTCATCCTGTGCCTTGGCTACATGGCGGACAAGATCAAGGACTATTTCCTCAACTACAAGGAATACCTTTCAAACGATTTTACGATGACCAATGGCGGGCGGGTTATACAGCTTCAGCAAAGCGACATTTCGGACTGGAAGATTACGTTTGTCGATACCGGGTTGAGGACAAATATCGGCCAGCGCCTGAAGGCTGTCGAAAGACATCTCGATGGAGAAGAGATGTTTCTGGCCAATTACTCCGATGGCCTGACCAACTTTCCGCTGCCCGACATGATCGATACCGTCGTCCGGAACGGAAAAGTGGCGGGCTTCCTATGCGCGAAGCCGTCGCAGAGCTTCCATGTTGTAACGATTGAACGCGACAATTCGGTCAAGAGCATTCAGAGCGTGCGGCAATCCGACATTCTGATTAATGCCGGCTATTTTGTACTGAGAAAAGAGATATTCAATTACATCAGGGATGGCGAAGAACTGGTTGTCGAGCCATTCCAGAGATTGATCGCGGAGAAGAAGATTGTCGGCTACCGTTCTGACCAGTTCTGGTGCATGGATACGTTCAAGGAGCATCAGGAGCTGACCGACCTGTATAACCTCGGTTCTGCGCCGTGGGAGGTGTGGAAGCTGCAGACCGCATCGCCCAGCGTCAACGGGACACGCTGACGGGCGGCGGCGTGCACAGGGTTTCCCTATTCGATGGCGGAAGTCGGCCGACCAAGATCTTAGCGCTCGGAGCGCACGCCGATGACATCGAGATTGGCTGCGGGGGCACAATTCTGAGATTCCTTGATGCAAACCCCGCTGCGGAAATAGTCTGGGTTGTCCTTGGAGCATCCGGGCAGAGACGAACGGAGGCAGTCGAGAGTGCAAATGTATTCTTGGCGAACGCGCAAAGAAAGGAGATCGTGATCAAGGAATTCAGGGACGGCTACTTTCCTTACGTGGGGTCTGCGATAAAGGACTTCTTCGAGGTGCTCAAACAAAAGTACTCCCCGGATCTCATCCTGACGCACTGCCGGGAAGACCTCCATCAAGATCACCGGCTGGTTTCCGAGTTGACGTGGAACACGTTCCGGAATCACCTGATCCTGGAATACGAAATCGTCAAATATGATGGCGATCTTGGAGCTCCCAATTTCTTTGTTCAGTTAAGTGCATCCATCGCCCGCAAGAAGATTCAGACTATCGTGGAGTGCTTCAAGAGCCAGAGAGACAAGAACTGGTTCGCCGAAGAAGTCTTTTCTTCGGTGCTGAGATTGCGCGGCGTCGAATCCAACGCTGCCGACAAGTATGCGGAAGCTTACTATTGCCGCAAGATTGTATGTTGAGCTGGCAGGGTGGGACTGGTGCAACCTGGGGTGTTGGCGTCGGCGTGTACGTCTGCATCGTCTGTTCAAGTTCGTCATGATTGGCTAAGAGGCGTCGGAGCGAGGAGCGCTGTGGAGCGGGGAATGATTCGAGAACTATGGGCCTTCCGGGAGCTTGTCTACTTCCTGGCATGGCGCGACGTGAAAGTCCGGTACAAGCAGACTGTATTGGGCGTGCTCTGGGCTGTCATTCAGCCATTCTTTACGATGGTGTTATTTACGCTCGTGTTCGGCCAATTGGCGAAAATTCCCACTGATGGGATTCCCGGGCCGATCTTCTACTTTAGCGCGTTGGTGCCCTGGATCTATTTTTCCTCAACCGTGACCAATGCCGGGATGAGCCTCGTCGCCAACAGCGGCCTCGTGACCAAGATCTACTTCCCTCGAATCATCCTTCCAGCCGCCGCGGCGCTCGGTAGCCTCGTCGACTTCCTCATCAGTTCCGTATTCCTGGTCGGGTTCATTGTCTATTACGAGGTTCCTCTCGGGCGAAATCTCCTCCTCTGGCCGGTTCTTGTCGTGTTGCTGATGCTGTTGACGCTAGGTTTGGGCGCGTTCTTCGCTGCGCTCAATGTCAAGTACCGCGACATCAAGTATGCATTGCCTTTTTTCATTCAGCTGCTGCTGTTCGCTACTCCGATTATCTATCCTGTAAGCATGGTTCCCGAACGGTTCCAGTGGCTGTTCGCCCTCAATCCATTGAGCGCGCTGATTGAGGCGTTCCGGAATGTTTTGGACCCAACCCGGACTGTCAATTGGAGCGTTCTGGGTATATGCGTAGCCGTCACGGGAGTGGTCTTCATCTCGGGTGTGGCTTATTTCAGGAGCACTGAGAAAGCCATGGCGGATCTAGTGTGAGGAAGGACAGCTGTCGTGACGCGTCGCATTGAAGTTCAAGGGCTCTCCAAGCGCTATCGACTGGGAGGGATCCAACACAGCCAGATGCTCCGGGAGCGCCTCACCGGGATGATCAAGCGCCCTTTTTGGGGTGGAATGAAAGAGAGGGAGTCCATTTGGGCGCTGCGCGATGTTTCGTTCAAGGCGGACGAAGGGGAAGTCATCGGCATTGTCGGACGAAACGGAGCAGGGAAGAGCACGCTACTCAAGATCTTGTCAAGGATCACCTACCCGACTTCAGGCGAAGTGAAGGTACATGGACGGGTCGCCTCGCTGCTGGAGGTCGGCACCGGCTTTCATGATGAGCTCACCGGCCGGGAAAACGTTCATCTCAACGGTTCCATTCTTGGCATGCGGAAGCGGGAGGTCGAAGAGCGCTTCGATGCTATCGTCGATTTTGCGGGCGTAAAGCAATTTATCGACACGCCGATCAAGCACTACTCGTCCGGAATGCGTCTGCGACTCGGATTTTCCGTCGCCGCTCACCTGGAACCGGACGTCCTAATCGTCGACGAGGTATTGGCTGTGGGCGACGCAGGATTTCAGAAGAAGTGCATCCAGGCCATGGAAGGATTGCGGAACAGCGGACGTACAGTTCTCTTCGTCTCGCACAATCTGGCCGCTGTCGAAAACCTCTGTTCGCGCGCGATTTGGATTGATGGCGGCAAGATTCGGCTGGATGGGCCGGTCAAGCAAGGAATCGAAGCCTACATGGCCAGTTTTGCGGGTGAGGCGTCTGGTGGCGCCGACCTTGTCGACGGAGAGGGTCGGCTGGGCAACGGGGACGTCCGGTACACCAGGATAGAGTACTTGGGCATGGACGGCACCCCAAGCATTTTGACGAGAAGCGGAGATAGCTTGGTAATCCGGTTCCACTACCATGCCAAGAAGACTGTCCGCTTCCCAAGTTTCGGGTTTCGGCTCTACACCGGGATGGGGACGCTTGTCACGGAGACAGGCAATGTGCTTCATGGGACGGACATTCCCGAAGTCAAACCCGGCGACGGCTTCATTGACGTGCAGATCAGCTCGCTCAACCTACTTCCAGCGCAGTACTACTTTTCTCTGTGGATCGCCGATATAGGGAACACGCAGATCTATGACGGCGATGCGCGCGCAGTCTTGGAGGTCGAGCCTTCGAACCTGTTCGCGTCGGGGCGCACGCCGCACAGTGGAATGGGCATCGCCTACTTTTCGCAGCGCTGGAGGTTCCCTGGGATATAGCGACCCGCTCGCCCAGCTTGCTGTCAGAAGTCGCTGGGCAAATTGGTTTGCACTTAATTAGCCACTCCAGGCCCGCCCTATGACCATGCCTACGCCCCGTGTCAGTGTCGGTATTCCTGTATACAACGGTGAACGCTTTCTCGGGGAGACGATAAAGTCGCTCTTAGCCCAGACGTTCACGGATTTTGAGCTCGTGATCTCCGACAACGCGTCCACAGATCGCACGGAAGAAATCTGTCGGACCTTCTCTGCGCAAGATTCACGAATCAGGTACCACCGCAATCAAGAGAACGTCGGAGGCTCCAAGAATTTCACCCGTGTGTTCGAGCTCTCTCTCGCGCCCTATTTCAAATGGGCCGCCCACGATGACTTGTGTGGACCGACGTTTCTGGAGAAATGCCTGGAAGTTCTTGAAGCAAATCCAGCCGTTGTTGTCTGCTATCCGAGCATCGGCTTCGTCGACCAGACTGGCGCAGTTGTTGGTGACCACGATGCTTGCTGTGATCTGCAATCTCCTCGACCTTCGGAGCGCGTTCGCGACTTTCTGTTCTCGGCAAAGTCGAACTGCCTGCCCATGTACGGTTTGATCCGGCGCGACGTGCTTGGAAAGACAATGCTCCTCGCTCCGTACATTTCTTCGGATCAAATTCTCCTCCTCCAGCTTGCACTTCTGGGTGAGTTTCGCGAAGTACGGGAGCGTGCATTCTTCTTCAGGGAGCATCCGGAAAGAAGCATATGGAAATACAAGTCCTTCGCGGAGTATGCGCTCTGGCACGATCCAACCAGAAGATCGCGCATTCAATTGCCCCGGTGGCGGCTGGCGCTAGAGTTCTTTCGCTCAGTGGCGGCTGCAGATATCCCATGGCGTGAGAGGAGAGACTGCTACGTCTCGGTACTGAAGTGGTGCTACTGGAGTCGCTCCGTATTGGCGCACGACCTGAAGATGACGGCGCGTCAGATCGCGGCCTGGATCGTTGGCGCACCACCCGTCGCCGACATGAAGAGCCAGAAGGTCGCAATAGGCGCGGCCGGATTTGACGACCACGACTCGCAGGAGGCTACCTCCGTGGGCAGCGGTGAGGGCAAAAAGACGGGAATGCCTTGACGAATACCGTTTCCGTAATAATTCCGACAACCGCCGAACTCAGCCGCCGCGAGTCGCTACTGCGCGCAATTGACAGCGCCATTGCCCAGCGCGACGTTGTCGCGAATCTAGTCGTGGTCGTGAATGGATCGCGGTACTACCCCTCGCTCCTGCAAGAGATCGAGAAGCTTCCGTTGCAGGTCGTACGGCTGCGCGAAGCCAGTCTGCCGTCCGCGATTTACGCTGGGAGGCTCAGAGTGGCGGACCGATACTTCTCGTTCCTGGATGATGATGACATCTATTTGCCAAATGCGCTCGAGCTCCGACTGGAAGCACTGAACTCCGAACGTGCCGATTTTGCCGTGAGCAACGGAATGGATGCGGCGGGTGGTCTTGTCATTCCGGACCTGCGCGCGGTGACGAGCGATCCGTTGAGGGCCCTATTGAGCAGGAACTGGTTGGCCTCGTGCGGTGGTCTGTACCGCTCTGAATCCATTTCCGCAGAGTTCTTTCGCGAGCTGGTCAAGTATCTGGAATGGACGGTGCTCGGGTTTCGCCTGCTTATCGCCGGCAAGAGAGTCTGCTTTCTCGATACTCCGACTTTTCGGCTTTCGGATACGGAAGGCTCCGCATCCAAACAGCGAACGATGGAAGCATTGCTGAACGGTGCGGCAGTCGTGGAATACATGTTCAGTCATGCGCCCGCAGAGATTCGCAGTGGCCTATTCTGGAAGCGCGCTTCGGCGTTCCACGCACTTTCCAACTACTGCCTCCAGTCCGGTCACCTGAATCAGGCTTGGCGGATGCACGTGTCGAGCCTTCGCATGGGCGGGTGGCAGTATCTGGCCTACACGCGCCACTTGATTTGGCGGTCCTGCAGGGCCTGCTTCGCGGGATAGGGGCCGAATGAATCTTTCGAGAGTATGTCGGCCGTACACGCGGCCTGTATACACCTGGAGAGTTCAAGCATGAGCTGGCGCCTGTCTCGTTTTCGAGCTGGCGATACTGTGGACGTCCGGAGCATTGCGGAAATACTTGCCACGCTGGATCGGAATGGCTGCCTTGATGGCATGCCGTTCATGCCAGAGATGCTGCAGTGCTGTGGGAAGCGCTTTCGCGTCGGTGCAGTGGCGCACAAGACGTGCGACATGGTGGGCCAGCCTGGAACAGGGCGCCGACTTCAGGCGACTGTTCATCTTGCCGGATTGCGCTGTGACGGCCTTGCCCATGACGGCTGCCAGGCCGAATGCAATCTCTTTTGGAAAGACGAGTGGCTAAAGCCGGCAGAGGACAAAGAGGGCGGTTTGTCCAGGCCGGCTACTGCGGGAAAGGCGAGCGCTGGTGGATGTACCGAGGCTCAACTGCATGCCAACACACGGCAGTCATCGGTTACAGGGGAAGAAGGCCCGCGCTACTCCTGCCAAGCGACCCAGATGTACAAGGCGACTCGGCCGCTGGCCTGGTGGGACGCGCGCCAGTACGTATTTGACGTCGTCAGTGGAAATCACTCTTTGCGTCGAGTAGTCCGTGTGCTCTTTCTTGCATCCCTGAGGAGGTTGCTGGAGCGCCTGCCATTTGGCTATCGGTTCTTCAAGGTCTTCCATGATTCGATGCATTTGTGGCTCAGCGGCCGACAGCCTCCTTCATTGAATGCTCAGGTTCCGGATGGCGTGCAAACTCCCGCGGACCGGAGCGATTTCAAGGCTGGTGACTTCGTGCGCATCAAAGCGCAGACGGAAATCGAGCGGACTCTCAACCAGAGAAGCAGGAATCGAGGTCTTACGTTCGATCCGGAGGAGATGGCGCCCTATTGCGGCCGCATCGTCAAGGTCAAGAAGTCCGTGACCAAGATCATCGAGGAGCCTACGGGTAAGATGTTGTATATGAAGCAGCCGTGCATCATGCTCGAAGGGGTCGTCTGCAATTCGGAGTACGCAAGGTGCCGACTGAATTGCCCACGTGCGATTCCGTCATACTGGCGCGAGATTTGGCTAGAGAGGGTCGAGGACGGCCAACGGCCGAACGGCGGGCCTGCCCGCTAGGAGGTGTCATGGCAGATTCACGGGGCCCGGCAAGTGTCGCCAAGAGCAGTGTTTGGACGGCCGCCAGCATCGACCTTGACCAGTCCACGAATGGCCAGCGCTCCCAGCGGGCCACACGCCAATAGAGAGCGCACGGACAGCAAATGCGCCTGCGAGTTTGTGCCGCTCAACTCGGAGCGGAGTCAAGAATCCGGATTGAACCTAGGCGACCATGCGGCGTCGAAGCGCACCTGAAAGCGCTTGGTTCCTGCCGACCCCCTAACCCGATCCTGAGTCCGAATCTTGACGCGCTGGTCGTGGAGGAGCAGGGTTTTCAACCCTACTGAGGATGGGCCAAGGGCACGCGGTGGGATCATGACTGCACGAATCCAGCGATCGCGACCAGGATGAAGACGGGGGAGAGCGGCCGGTTCGAGGAGATCGACGTACTTCGCGGCTTGGCCGCCATGTGCGTCGTGCTGTCGCACTACTCCTGGCACTGTGTGAAATCCTTCCAGGAGGCCCCGTTCGGCTTCGACTTGCACACGATCTACGGGTTCTACGCGGTACAGCTCTTCTTCATCATTTCCGGCTTCGTGATCTCCCTCACCCTTGAAAAGAGCAACAACTGGCGGGACTTCGCATTCTCCCGGCTTAGTAGGCTCTATCCGGCGTACTGGGCAACGGTCACCTTGATGGTCGTCGCGGAGATCCTCGTCTTCGGGAAGACATTGTGGATAGGCGGCTACGTCACCAATCTGACCATGCTCCAGGAGTTCATCGGCTTCCCCAACCTCGATGGCGTGTTCTGGAGCCTGACCGTCGAACTGGCCTTCTATGCGATCATGGGGGTTATCTTCGCTACCGGACTCCTGCCGCGAATCGAGGTGGTCGCGGCAATCTGGCTGGCGCTGGCGTGCCTGTGGTCGCTTGTGGATCAGCATCTCGGGATCGGGTTGCCAGCGTTTCTCCCCCGCTACCTCGTCCTGCGGCACGTGCCGTACTTTGTGGCCGGGATCATGTTCTACCGCATCACGGTGAAAGGGCGGACTCCGCTACGGGTGGCAATAATCATTGCGGCTCTCGCAGCGGCGGGCTGGATCGACGGATTGTGGGACAGGGATATCCCCGCGGTCGGGTGGATCGACGGACTTGAACGTCTGGGCATCGCAGTGGTCCTGTTCGCGATATTCGGCTTCGCCGTCACCGGCAAGCTCCGCTTTGCCGTGTCACCGGTGACGCTCTGGCTTGGAGGCATCTCGTACCCACTCTATCTCTGCCACCGCAACCTCGGCTTCTCGACGATGACTCGCCTGCACGAGATAGGTGTCCCCGTATCGGTCGCCTTCGCAGTGGCACTTGCGGGCGCGCTGTCTTTGGCGACCACCCTCGCGTATCTGGTCGAGCGACCCGCGCTGCGAGCTCTGCGCCAGTGGTACCGAATGCGGACGCGCGCGGCGGCGGTTGGTCCCTAATCTTGGGTTCAAACAACAGGTCGTCTCGCACGCCACTAGCGACGGACCATAGGGACACACGTCATGCAAATCCCACTTCAATGGTCGATCGCGATCTTGTCCTCTCGAGAGACTCCAAATGTACTGGCAGCAGCGATCAGAGCAGCTGCCCAGGCAGCTTTGGATTCGGTCAGCCTGATCGACGTCATCGTGAACGGAAATGAAGATCTCGCCAGCCAGACGTCGGACTGGCTAAAGAACGGGCACCGCACTGCGTGGCCGCACATGCGCGTTTGGCACGTGATCGCGGGTGACAAGGCCAATGCATGGAACCAGTACGTTCATACTTTGTGGCCAGGGTCGACTGTTGCCTTCTTCGTGGATGGCTACGCGGGCGTGAAGCTCGACGCCTTCAGGCTGCTTTCAGATGGCCTAGGGCGCGACCCCCACGCACTTGCCGCCGCAGCGGTACCCACGGAAGGCCGCTCCGCAAGCCGACTCCGCACGACGATGCTGCGCGAAGGCGGCATCCACGGAAATCTCTATGCCGTTAGAGGCATGACGTTAGCCCTCTTGCGGGAACGCGGATTTCGATTACCTTTGGGAATCTACCGAACCGATCCAACCCTTGGGGCCGCGATCGCGTTCGGTCTGGACCCCACCACGCACGAATGGGATCTTCGAAGAATTCTCGTACATCCCGACGCTAGCTGGACTATCTTGACCGGGGGCCCGAAACGTCTTCCTTCGGCTCAAAGCATGTGGACGCGGACTATGAGGCAGGCCCAAGGGGTCCTGGAAAATGCTGCGGTCCGGGATCACTTTGCGATACGAAAATGCCGCCCGGAATCCTTGCCCGGCACCAGCTACGATCTGGTCCAATCGTGGATGACCGCCAATCCAGACGATTCGAGCAAGCTCTTCCGTAGGAACTGGCTCACGTACTTTGCATGGCGAAAGTTGCGGAGACCTCGGGACTGGTCACAGGCGGAGGACACTCCACGGTTGTTTGCATCTGTCGGAGAGCGGAACGCAATTGGGTAGAACTGACAGGTGGGTCTGGCACGACGGCGACCAGAGGTGTCAAAGTCGTTCAGTCGGCATGAATGTGTGGGCCGGCATTCTTTACTTGCCGATTCCGCTTCACTCCTAAACCAAGCTTCGACCGCGACGTGAAATGGCCAGATGCTTTGCGACTATTCTCAATACAATTTGCCCGGGACACGATGTGATTGCCACAGCAAGTAATCTTGAGTGTCGGTGGTCGACGCAATGGCGGAGCGGGCGCGATAACCCTAAGTCATCGGCGGCTATTCTCTTCTTGAACCTGACCAGATGAGTTTCTCCGCGCTGGCGGCCCGCTACGCGCGATTTACGCCGAGCAGGCAACACGTCGCCTTGCCTCTCTTGATCATGGGCGTGCTCTACTGGCTTTCCGCCGTGCCCGGGACGCCATTGGCCGACGACCCTGCGCTCTACGCCGTCTTCTACTGGATGCCGCCCTCCGTGCAGAATGTCCTGCACGTCCCAGCCTATGCTGCCCTCGCCTTGGCATGGTGCTGGGCACTTGGCGCATGGCTGCGTGTGCCGGTTGCGCGGGCAATCGGAGCTTGCGTGGTCGCGTCGGCCTACGGCGTGCTCGACGAATGGCACCAGTCGTTTGTGCCCGGGCGATATGCATCGCTTACCGACGTCACGCTCGATGTCGCAGGCGCGTTGCTTGGAATCGGGCTCGCTACCTGGATAGGATCGAGAGCACGAACCTTAGAGCCACATACAGGGGCGGGTGTTGAAGACCGCGGATAGCCTCTCAGTGCCGAAGATGGCAATGCGAACACGGATTTATACGCTTGCGGTCGCAATGACCGCTTTCCTTGCGCCGGCATATCAGTACGCGGCCACCCCGGACCCGAGGGGAATGATCGACACTGCGGCGCAGCGGCGCGTTCTGCGAGTGGGCGCAGATCGAGAGCTCAAACGCCCGAGTGCCGCTGCGCAGATCGCCCACGATGGCGACATCGTCGAGATCGATGCCGGTGACTATGACGGCGACGCGGCGGTTTGGCGGCAGCATCGCCTCACTATCCGTGGGCTCGGCGGGCGCGCCCACCTGCGCGCCAACGGCGCCCACGCCGAAGGCAAGGCGATCTGGGTCATCAAGGGCAACGACACCAACATTGAGCGGGTGGAGTTCTCCGGCGCGAGGGTGCCGGATCAGAATGGCGCCGGCATTCGGCTCGAGGGTGCGGGCCTGACCGTGCGTGACTGCTATTTTCACGACAATGAGAACGGGATCCTCACCGGCGTCAATCTGGCGAGCGATATCGTGGTCGAGCACTCGGAGTTCGCCCACAATGGAATTGGCGACGGCCAGACCCACAACATTTACGTCGGCAATGCAAGGACTTTCACGCTGCGCTTCAGCTACATTCACCACGCGATCGTCGGCCACAACGTAAAGAGTCGAGCGTTGACGAACCACATCGCCTACAACCGCATAATGGATGAGAACGACGGCAGGTCAAGCTACGCCGTCGAATTCCCAAACGGCGGACTTGCGCTCGTAATCGGCAATGTGATCCAGCAGGGGCCGGAGACCGAGAATTCCACGATCGTCTCCTACGGAGCCGAGGGCTTGAAGAACCCTACGAAGGAACTCTACTTCGTCAACAACACAGTGGTGAATGATCGGCCCGCCGGCGGCCGGTTCGTCTTCGTCAGAGAGGGGACTCAAGCCGCCCGGATCGTAAACAATGTGTTCTCCGGGCGAGGCGAGGTATTGGGCGGGCCCGGCGAGCTGCGCAACAATGAGGTCGTCACAAAGGCCGCGTTCGTCAACCCGGCTGGTTTCGACTATCGTCTCAAGAAGGGTGCGGCGGCGATCGGGCGCGGTATCGATCCCGGAAGCGCCCATGGCTTTGCGCTTCGTCCCGCGGCGGAATATGTCCACAAGGCAAAAAGGAAAGCTCGGAAAAGCTCGGGAAAGCTCGACCTTGGGGCGTTCGAACATCGGCGCACTCGGTGAGCGACAGGGGCTAACGTGGGCCGCAGCCTCCAAGTTGAGGTGTACCGAACACCGAAAGAAATCGAAGGGCTCCGGCCAGCGTGGAACGAGCTGCTGGACCACTGTGCGACTGCAACGATCTTTTCCACCTGGGAATGGCTCTTTCCGTGGTGGCAGGCTTTCGGCGAGGGGCGGAAGCTCGTGGTGTTGGCCTTCTTTGATTCGAGCAAAAGACTGGTTGCACTTGCTCCCATGTCTCTAGCGACGTTGAGAGTGGCTGGAGTGTTGAACCTGCGCCTTTTGCGGCTGCTCGGTGACGGAAGTGGGGATTCCGACAACCTGGACATGCCGGTAAGGCGGGGATTTGAAAGCGACTTCGCCTCTTCGTTCCTGAACTACCTGGACCGACGGGACATTGAGTGGAATCTTTGCGAGCTGAACACACTGCCATCTGATTCCGCCGCAGGAAGGGAGATCCTGAATCGGATGCGGGAAACCGGGTGGACGCCCGTCACCCATCATCAGCCGTGTTCAACGATTCGACTGCCGGATCGATGGGAATCGTACTTGGAGCAGATTTCCAAGAAGGAGAAGGACAAGCTCCGCTATTACTCCCGGCGTATCGAGAAGCGCTATCGCGCCCGCTTCTACAAGTGCACACAGGAGAGCGAGATATCGCCCTGTCTCGATGCCCTCTTTGATTTGCATCGGAAGCGCTGGCAACAGCGAGGGGAGGCGGGAGTGTTTGCCACGCCGGCTCGCCGGCAATTCTATGAACAGATGTCGCGCAATTTTCTGGCGCGGAACTGGCTCGAATTCTGGCTACTCGATCTGGATGGCAAGACTGTAGCGGCTCAGTTTGCATTTCGACATCGTGATCGCGTTTTCGCATTGCAGGAAGGTTTTGATCCTGCGTTTTCCGGTGAAAGTGTGGGATTCGTATTGAGGGGCCATGCCCTCAAACAATGCATCGCTGACGGGGTTGCCTACTATGATTTCCTTGCCGGGAAGAGTGAAAGCAAGGAGCGTTGGGCCGTGGACGTTCTTTCCTATACGAACTTGCACTTTGCCAGGCCTTTTGGTCGCGGCGACGCCTATCTGCGCCTTGTGAATGGCGCCGCTGCAGGCAAAGAATGGTTTCGTGCTCATGCACCTCCCGCCGTCTGGGCGGGTTTGCACTGGCTCAATCTCAAGCGCCGGCGGAGCCAAGACACACCATCAAAGTCCGCAACGGATTGACAATCCTTTGAGCAGGGGACGTCCGGTACCTCCCCAAACGTGAAAAGGAGGGCTGAACTCTCCCAGTCATTCCGTGACGGCGTCGAGTACCTTTGCCAACTCCATGGTCCTGGACCTGCGCGAAGCCGCCGCGACCGCCGCCGCTCCCGCCACTGGCGCACGCTGCAATCGCAGGAGCCTGAGGAAGTGCACCAGCATGCGAGAGATATCCTCCTGCGAATCGAGCCGTGCAATGGTATCGATGCCCGCATTTCTCAGAGCGGCGGCGGTATCCCCGGCGGGATCCGTTAGCGCAAGTACGGGGCGCCTTGCGCGCAGATACTCGTAAAGCTTAGCGGGCACCTGGTGATTGCAGATTGCGGCCTGAAGCAACAGCAGCCCGTCGGCGGCGAGCATCTCGGCGAGCGCTGCCCGGTAGGGTAAAGCCGGCTCAAGCGAGACAACGCCATTGATGCCGTAACTTGCGATAAGGCCCCGCAGGTAGTCGTCATAGCCCGTTGCCCGAAGCACGACCCTTAGCTCGCCTGGCTTTATCGCCCCGTTTCCGCACAGCTGCGACAGCGCCGCAAGAAAGGGCCGCGGGTCTCGATAGGTGGGGTATACGGCGCCACTGTGTACAAGCAG
>Ga0137441_1000016_pt1 | contig 19658 bp, 16 predicted proteins | sample EasRivERMGT244_2_FD_102323 | JGI IMG/M metagenome (GOLD analysis project Ga0137441, IMG submission 102323) | Soil microbial communities from meander-bound floodplain in the East River, Colorado, USA - East River MetaG ERMGT244_2 | ecosystem: Environmental > Terrestrial > Soil > Floodplain ... | reverse complement strand
GTTTCCAGCCGCAGCCTGACGTAGCCCCAGGGCGCGGTTTCCACCAGCGGCGGCGGCGCGTTGTCCTCGCGCTCGGAATGGCAGAGCGAAGCCCCGGCGCGCCTGAGGCTGTCGTAGACGTCGTCGGCGAACCAGCTGTCGTTGCGGAACTCGAAGGCGGCGTGGTGCCCTTGCGGCAGCAGCTTGAGAAACTCGTCCAGCCGGGGCAGGTCCTTCTTCATGAAAGGCGGCAGCTGGAACAGCACCGGGCCGCGCTTGGCGCCGAGGGCGGCCAGATTCTTATAGAGATAGGCGACCGAATCCGCCGCCGTCTCCGCCTTTAGCCGCGCCATGTGCGTGATGCGGCGCGACGCCTTGATGGCGAAGCGGAAGTCCTGCGGCGTCGCCCGCGACCAGTTCTCGAGCACCGCCGTCTTGGGCATCTGATAAAAGGTGTTGTTGATCTCGACGGTGGGAAGGCGCTCTGCATACCAGGCCAGCATCCCTTCGGGCTTCATGTCCGCGGGATAGAAATCGCCTCTCCATTCCTTGAACGAATAGCCGCTTGCGCCCGCCATGAGCCTCGCTGTCGTCACGATTCCGTATTATGTGCCCCATGAGCGACCAGGTTCTGGCGTACCAGCTTGCTCCGGGCGGGGCGATCCCGAACCATCCGCGCTGGCCGCTGCTCGTCTATCCGGGCGCGGTGGCGCTTTCCGGCGACGACCCCGCGGCAGCCTTCGAGGATCTCTTCACTCGCAACCGCTGGCCGGCGGCGTGGCGCAATGGCATCTTTCCATTTCATCACTACCACAGCAACGGCCATGAGGTGCTTGGCATCTACAGCGGCGAAGCCAGCGTCCGGTTCGGCGGCGAATCGGGAGTCACGATCGTCGCCAGGCCCGGCGACGTGATCGTGCTGCCGGCGGGCACCGGCCACAAGAAGCTCTCGTCGCGCGGCGAGCTCGGCGTGGTGGGCGCGTATCCGGAGGGCGCGCGGCCGGACACCTGCATGCCGCCGTTCGCGCGCACGAAGCGCAATGCGGATGCGGTCGCGCGCGTCCCGCTGCCGGCCGCGGATCCGGTATTCGGCGCCGGCGGGCCTCTGTTCGAGCACTGGCGCTAGCGAGGCATGGCGCGCAGTACGACAGGCTCCAAGCTCGGCGAGTACGCGGCCAAGCGCAGCTTCAAGGCCACGCCGGAACCGGCCGCGGTCCTGCCGGAGTCGCGCGAGGGTCCGCTGCTGTTCGTCGTGCAGCAGCACTCGGCGCGGCGCCTGCACTACGACTTCCGGCTGGAGTGCGACGGCGTGCTGAAGTCCTGGGCCGTACCCAAGGGCCCCTCGCTCGATCCCGCCGAGAAGCGCCTCGCCGTGCCGACCGAGGATCACCCGTTCGATTACGCTTCCTTCGAGGGCGTCATCCCGCCCGGCCAGTACGGCGCCGGGGAAGTGATCGTGTGGGACTGCGGGGTTTACTCCCCGGACGAAGACCAGGAATACTCCTTTCACGATCGCGGCGCGGCCGAGCAGCGTGTGCGCGACGGCCTCGAGAAGGGCAAGCTGAGCATCCTGCTGCGCGGCGAGAAGCTGAAGGGCTCTTTCGCGCTGGTGCGCACCTCCGACCGGAAGAGCTGGCTGCTCATCAAGCACAAGGACCGCTTCGCCGCGAAGGTGAACGTCGCCGAGCAGGACCGCTCGGTGCTGTCGGGGCTCACGGTCGGCGACCTCGAGGCGGTCCCGGTCGAGCGGATCCCCGCGTCGCGGCTCGCCCCCGCGGGCAAGAGGCACGCGATTCCCGCAACGCTCGCCCCGATGCAGGCAGAGCCCGGCAAGGCGGCCTTCAATCGCCCGGGCTGGATGTGGGAGCCCAAGCTCGACGGCTACCGCGCGCTCGCCTTCGTCGGCCCGGGTGGGGTCAAGCTTCGCTCGCGGCGCGGGCTTGACCTGGCGCCCGACTTCCCGCGCCTGGGCGCCGAGCTTGCCAGGCAGGCGGTCGACAGCATGGTGCTCGACGGCGAGATCGTGGCGTTCGACGAGGAAGGCAAGCCGTCGTTCGGCGCGATGCAGAACCGCGGCGGCGGCAAGGCGGAGCGGGCGGTGTACTACTGCTTCGACCTGCTCGGCTTCGCCGGAGTCGACCTGCGCAGCGCGCCCTACAGCGATCGCCGGCGCTACCTTTCGCAATGCCTGCTGCCTTCGCCGCTGGTCCAGCTGGTGCATGCCTCCGAGGACGGCGTCGCGCTGCACGCAGCGGCCGTCGCGAGCGGGCTGGAAGGCGTCGTCGGCAAGCGCAAGGACGGCAAGTACGAGGCGGGCCGCCGCTCGGTGTCGTGGGTCAAGGTGAAGGCGACCAACAGCGCCGACTTCGTGATCGGCGGCTATACGAAAGGCAAGGGTTCCCGCGCCCCGCTTGGCGCGCTGCTCCTCGGCTATTGGGAGGGCGGCAAGCTGCACTACGCGTCGCATGTTGGAAGCGGCTTCGACGACGACACGCTGGCGCAGACGAAGGCACGCCTCGAGCCGCTGCGCACCGGCGCCTCGCCGTTCGCCGAGAAACCCGCCGACCTGAACGGGCCGGCGGTCTGGGTCAAGCCCGAGACGGTCGTCGAGGTGAAATTCCAGAACTGGACCGACGACGGGCATCTGCGCGCCCCGGTATTCCTCCGGCTGCGCGACGACATCGACGCAAGAGAGGTGCGGCGGGCCCGGGAGGCGGATCCCGCGCCGCCGGCCGCGGGCGGGATCGACGAGATTCTCCGCCAGCTGGATGCGAAGAAGGCAGCTTTCACGCTCGCGGTGGGGCCGCACAGGATCCGGCTTACGCACCTCGACCGGGTGTACTGGCCGGCCAACCCGGCGCTGAAGCAGCCGGCGCTCACCAAACGCGACCTGCTGCGCTATTTCGCGCAGGTATCGCCGTTCATCCTGCCGCATCTCGCCGATCGGCCGCTCACCATGATCCGCATGCCCGACGGCATCGGCGGGCAGCGTTTCTTCCAGAAGCACTGGCAGCAGGAGCGCCCTCCGTTCGCGGAGACCATCACCGTGTTCTCCGGCAGCCGGAGCGAAAGCCAGGAGTACCTGCTGTGCAACAACCTGCCGACGCTCCTCTGGCTGGCGCAATCCGGCACGCTGGAATTCCACGTCTGGCATTCGCGCGCCAAGCCGGGCAGCGACGCGAAAGGCAAGGGCACCGATTACTCCAGCTCGGAGGCGGCGATGGACGCCTCGGTGCTCAACTTTCCCGACTACGTGGTCTTCGACATCGATCCTTACATCTACTCTGGGAAAGAGGCCGCCGGGGACGAGCCGGAGCTGAATACCGTCGCCTTCGAGAAGGGCAAGGAAGTGGCGTTCTGGCTGCGCGAGCTGTTGCGGGGGATGGGGCTCGAGGCCATCGTCAAGACCTCCGGCAAGACCGGCCTGCACGTCTTCGTGCCGATCAGGCGCACGATCGACTTCGACGCCGCGCGCGAGGTTTCCGAGCTCGTCGGCCGCCACCTCATGCGCCAGCATCCGAGGGACATCACCATGGAATGGAGCGTGCCGAAGCGAACCGGGAAGATCTTCATGGACTACAACATGAATGTGCGCGGCAAGACCCTCAATGTCGCCTACTCGCCGCGCGGCGTGCCCGGCGCGCCGGTATCGATGCCGCTCACCTGGGAGGAGCTCGCCAAGGCCCATCCTCTCGACTTCAGGCTGCCCAACGCTGCTGAGCGCCTCGCTCGCACCGGCGATCGCTGGCGCGATGCGCTCACGCAGAAGCAAAGCCTGGAGCGGGCCCTTGACCGCGCCAAGGCATAATGCGGTATGCTTCGAATCCTTCTCTCGAAGTTAATGCTCTAAGCTATTGATTGTAAGAGGTGAAGCATGGCTGCACGATCGATCGGATCCCTCACCATTTCCTTCGGGATGGTTTCCATACCGGTAAAGCTCTACTCGGCGACCGAGGCGAGCCGGGCGGTTTCGTTCAACTTGCTGCACAAGGGCTGCGGCTCGCGGCTCAAGCAGCAGTATTTCTGCGCCAAGGAAGAGGTGCCGGTGGCGCGCGAGGATATGGTCAAGGGCTACGAGTTCGCCAAGGACCAGTACGTGATGTTCACCCCCGAGGAGCTGAAGGCGCTCGAGGAGACGGGCACGCATAGCGCCGAGATCACCGAGTTCGTGCCCCTCAAGACGGTGGATCCGCTGTACTTCGATAAGGCGTACTACCTCGGGCCCGACAAGGGCGGCGCGAAACCCTATGCGCTGCTCGCCCGCGCGCTGCTCGAGTCCGGGCGCTGCGCGCTTGGCCGCTGGGCTGCGCGCGGCAAGCAGTACATCGTGATGATCCGGCCGGTCGAGGACCTGGTCGAGGGGCTGGTGATGCAGCAGCTCCTCTACGCCGGCGAAGTGCGCGCTATCAGGGAGGTCGACATTCCCAAGACCGAGGTCAAGCCGGCCGAGCTCAAGCTCGCGCAGCAGTTGATCGAGCAGCAGGCTTCCGACAAGTTCGATCCGGCCGCGTATTCCGACGACGTGCGCGCCCGCATCGAAGCCGCGGTGCAGAAGAAGGTCGAGGGGCAGGAGATCACCATGACCGAGGCTCCCGAGAGCGGCGCTCAGGTGATCGATCTGATGGAGGCGTTGCGCGCCAGCCTCGGGAAGAAAGCCGCCGCGCCGGCGAAGGCCGCGCCGCCCGCATCGCGCAAGCCGCCCAGGCGCGCGCAGCAAGCCGAACCCGCGCAGAAAAAGGCGGCGAAGAAGTAGCCGGCCGCGCGCGCCATGCACCACTACGGCGTGCGGGAGGTCATGCAGCTGCTGCGTCTGCCCCGCGGCACGATCCGCTCGCTGGTCCAGGCCGGCTTCGTCTCGCCGGGGCGCGGGCCACGCGGCGCGTGGCAGTTTTCCTTCCAGGACCTGATCGTGCTGCGCACCGCGCAGGAGCTGTCCGCGGCCAGGGTGCCGCAACGGCGAATCACAAGATCCATGCGCGAGCTGCGCAAGCAGCTCCCCGATGCGATGCCGCTCTCCGGCCTGCGCATTTGCGCGGAAGCCGATCACGTCGTGGTGAAAGAAGGCGCCACCCGCTGGCAAGCCGACTCGGGGCAGTACCTGCTCGCGTTTGAAGGCGATCCCATAGCCGGCTCGCTGTCGGTCGTGGCGCCGGCGAGTGCGCAGTCGCGCGGCGCACGGCAGTGGCTCGACAACGGGATTGCGCTGGAGCAGGCGGGCGGAGAAGGCGCGCTGCGCGCCTATGAACGGGCGATCGCCGCCGATCCGGCGCTGCTCGATGCCCACATCAACCTCGGCTGCCTGCTGCACGAAGCCGGCCGGCTCGCCGACGCCGAGCAGGTCTATCGCGCCGCGCTCATCGCGTGCAACAACGCGCCGGCGATTCACTACAACCTGGCGGTTCTCCTCGAGGACCTGGGGCGCAGCGAACAGGCGCTCGAAGCGTACCGGGAGGCGCTGCGCGGCGATCCGTCGCTCGCCGATTGCCACTACAACCTCGCGCTCCTGTGCGAGAAGCTGGGCAGGGCGAAGGACGCAATCCGGCACATGGCCCAGTACCGCAAGCTGATGCGCCGGAGGTAGGCCTTGCTTCCGTATTCAAGCTATTGATTCGTATGTATGTATTCTCGAAACTGGGGGAGGTGGGCTGCCCCCGGCTGGCGCGCCTCTTGCTGACATACCTTATCTGACGGGTTAACGGGCCCTAAAGGCGCGAAACCTGACGATTTTTCGTCTTTCCTGACGAGGAGTCGACACGCCCTGGAGCGTGAAGAATTCGAGGGAGGTGGCGTATGGGTTACCTGTTCGTGCTGCTGGCGGGCGTCCTTTTGGGCGGCTACGCAAGCGCGCAAACCTATCCCTCCCAGCCCATCAGGTTCGTGGTGCCGTTCACGCCGGGGACCGGCATGGACATCATCGCGCGCCAGGTGGGGCCGAAGCTCACCGAGCGCCTCGGCCAGCCGGTGGTGGTCGAGAACCGGCCCGGTGCGAGCGGAAACATCGGCGCCGATATCGTCGCCAAGGCTGCGCCCGACGGCCACACCATCATGGTCGGCGCGAACACGCTGGTAATCGCGGCGCATCTGTATCAGCAGGTGCCGTTCAACCCCCTTACCGATTTCTCACCCGTGGCGCTGGCGGGCGTGACTACGCTGGTGCTGGTGACCAATCCGACCTCCGGCATCGACAGCGTGCCGGAGCTCATCGCGCGCGCGAAGGCGCAGCCGGGCAAGCTCACCTACGGCTCGCCCGGCATCGCAACGCCGCATCACATGGCGATGGAACTGTTCAAGGATTTGACGGCGACGAACCTGCTGCACGTGCCCTACAAGGGCAGCGCGGGCGCCGTCACCGACCTGGTGTCCGGCCAGATCGACCTGATGTTCCTGCCGGTGCACCAGGTGCTGCCATACAGGCAGGCCGGCAGGCTCAAGCTCCTCGCCGCCGGGGGCGCGAAACGCCATCCGTCGGTCCCCGAGCTGCCTACGCTGGTCGAGCTCGGCGTCAAGGGCGCCGAGGCGGCAGACATCTGGTACGCGTTCTACGCGCCGAAAGGCGTGCCGGCCGCGGTTATCGCCAAGCTCAACGCCGAGCTGCGCTCGATCCTCGCCAGCCCGGAGGTCAGGTCCGCAGTCGAAAAAGTCGGCGTCGACGTCGCCACCTCCACTCCCGACGAGCTCCACGCGCTGATGAAGCGTGATTACGCGCGCTGGGGAGCCATCGTCAAGAAGAACAACCTCACCGCTCAATAAAGGAAAAGAAAATAGCCAACCGCGACCAACTGCCGGTAGTCATCGCCGGCGCAGGACCCACCGGGCTGATGTGCGCGCTCGCGCTCGGCAAGCAGGGGATCCCTGTGATCGTGCTGGAATCCGAGCGCGGCCTGACGCGCGACCTGCGCGCCGGGTCGTTCCACCCGGCCACGCTCGACATGATGGCGCCCTTCGGCATCACGGCGCGCATGGAGGAGCTCGGCATCCGCGTGCGCCACTGGCAGATCCGCGACCGCAGCGGCGAGCTGGTGGCCCAGTTCGACCTCGGCTTGCTGCAGGGCGAGACCGACCATCCCTACCGGCTGCACCTGGAGCAGCACCGCCTGACGCCGATCCAGCTCGACCTGATCCGCGCCGGGACGCAGGCCGAGGTGCACTTCGGCTATTCGGTCACCGGTGTCGAGAACCGCGCCGACCGCGTGCTGGTGCACCTCGAGGGCGACAGCGGACCGGCGACGATCGAGGCGTCCTGGCTGATCGGCGCCGACGGCGGCCGCAGCACCGTGCGCAGGTCGCTCGGCATCGAGTTCGAGGGCTTCACCTGGCCCGAGCAATTCCTGGTCGTCAGCACGCCCTACGACTTCGCGCAGCACGGCTTCGCCATGAACGTCTACATCGCCGATCCGGTCGAATGGATCGCGCTGTTCAAGATGCCCGACGCCGGCCCGCCGGGGCTGTGGCGCATCGTCTTCCCCACTGCCGAGCGCGACGACGCGGCGATCCTCACGGCCGAGCATGTCGAGCGCAGGATGCAGTCGTTCATCGCGCGCAGGGCAGCGTACGAGGTGCGCTACAAGAGCGTCTACCGCGTTCACCAGCGGGTCTGCAAGACCTTCCGCTCGGGGCGCGTCGTGCTCGCCGGCGACGCGGCGCACGTCAACAACCCGCTCGGCGCGTTCGGCCTGAACAGCGGCATCCACGACGCCGTGAGCCTGGCCGACAAGCTGGGCCGCGTCTGGCGCGGCGAGGCCGACGACGCTTTGCTCGACCTGTATGTCCGGCAGCGCCGCGTGGCCGCGGTCGAGCAGGTCGAGCGCATGTCGATCCGCAACAAGCGCCAGCTCGAGGAGCGCGACCCCAGCGTCCAGCGCCAGCGCCTGCAGGAGCTCGTCGCCATCGCCAACGATCCGGAGCGGGCGCGCAGCCACCTGCTCGAGACCTCGATGATCACCGGCCTGCGGCAGAGCGCGCAGGTGCGCTGAGCGGCCTGCCGGCCGCGGTTTGCAGGGTTTGACAATGTGGCGCGCCGCCCGTCGGCGCACCGACACGGCGTCGCCCGGGCGACATCAGGGGCGCCGAAAACGTGCCGCAGTTCACGCTTTTCCCGCCCTCCGGCCGCTTTTCCGCCTGGCATCGGTATTGCTGTAGGTAGGCCGTAGCAACCCAACTCATTGACGGGAGGCAATCGTGAAAAAACTGATCGCAACGGTTCTGACGGTGGCGGCTGCGCTGTGCACGCCGGCCGCGTTCGGTGACGAGACTCGGGTGCTGGGCGAAAGCCTCGACAGCGGCCTGGGCGTCCTGCCGGCGACGTATACCGGCAAGGAGTTCATGAAACTGTCTCCCAGCCATGTCGCCGGCGAGAAGCAGGACAGCGGCCTGGGCAACGTCTCGAAGGAAGAACTGCGCAGGATCGTCTCCGCCTACGAGGCGGCGACGCAGCGCCAGCGCTAAAAAGGGGGCAAGGCCCGGCCTCGAAAGAGCTCGGGTGTTCCAAGGGGGAACGGGCCCGGCCTCGGAAGAGGACCGGGCCTTTTTCATGTCCGGGCCGCGATTTTCGTCGCCCCCCGCCGGGGCCGGGGTTATAGTTCCGGCGAATCGTCTACCGGGGGGCTACATGAAAACTCACACCGCAGTGATGGCGGCCGCGCTGGCTTCGATGGCCGGCAGCGCCTGGGCGCAGAACCAGCTCGAGAGCTGCACCGAAACCCTCGGCACGCTTGCCGTGATCGAGGACCGCAATGCGAGCTGGTATCACCACATGCAGCAGTACAAGGTGCAGTCCACGGTCCCGCTCCTTCGCATGCTGGTGCAGAAGTCGAACTGTTTCGTGGTCGTGGAACGCGGGCAGGCGATGAGCTCGATGCAGCAGGAGCGCAATCTCGACCGCTCCGGCGAATCGCGCCAAGGCAGCAGCTTCGGCAAGGGCCAGATGGTCGCGGCCGACTATGCGCTGAACCCGACCATCAACTTCAGCGCCCGCGACACCGGCGGCATGAGCGGCGCGATCGGCGGCCTCACCAGCAAGCTCGGCTCGTGGGGCTCGGCCGCGGGAGCGGTGGCGGGCAGCCTGAAATTCCGCGAGGCCTCGACCGTGCTGACGCTGGTCGACAACCGCTCTGGCGTGCAGCTCGCGGCCGCCGAAGGCAGCTCGTCGAAGACCGATTTCGGCGCCTGGGGCGGCGTGTTCGGCGGCGGCGGCGCGGCGGGGATGGGCGGGTACACCAATACGCCCGAAGGCAAGGTGATCGCCGGCGCTTTCGCCGATGCGTACAACAACCTGGTGAAAGCGGCCAAGAACTACAAGGCGCAGGAAGTGAAGGGCGGCCTGGGCACCGGCGGACGCCTCGGCGTGCAGGGCGGCAGCACGCCGGCTTCGAAGGGGCAATGAAGAAGTAGGTTGCCGGTCCTCGCCGTGGTACTGTATATTAATACAGTATCATGGCGGTTCTCGAAGACATCCTTCAGCGGCATTCCGTCTGGCGCGGCGCGGCGTTCGCGCGTCCTGCCCAGGTCGTGGCGACCGGATACGGCGCGCTCGACCGTGAGCTTCCCGGGGGTGGCTGGCCGGGCGGGGCGCTGACCGAGATTCTCGGCGCCCGCAAGGGAGTCGGTGAGCTGCAGATCCTGATGCCGGCGCTCGCCGCGCTGACCTCTGCGGGCAAGCGCGTGGTCTGGCTGGCGCCGCCGCACCTGCCGTATGCGCCCGCGCTCGCCGCCGCGGGCGTCGATCTGGCGAATCTTGCCGCGGTGCACGCGCCGGGCAGGCGCGATGCGCTCTGGGCCGCGGAGCAGGTGCTGCGCGCGGGAAGCTGCCGTGCGCTGCTGGCGTGGGTTCACCACGCCAGCTACCGCGAGTTGCAGCGGCTGGCGAGCGCCGCCGAGGCGGGCGGCGTGTTCGTCGCCTTGTTCCGCCCCCGCGAAGCCGAGCGCGAGCCTTCGCCCGCCTGCCTGCGCATTGCGCTCGAGCCCTCTGCCGGAGACCTTGCGCTGCGCATCCTCAAGCGCCGCGGCCCGCCTGCCGGCGCGCCGCTGCGCGTACCGCTCAAAAGGCCCGCTCATGCTCTGGGTCGCGCTCCGTTTTTCACCCCTGACTGCCGAGAGCCTCGAGCGCATCGCGGCATGGGCCTGCCAGTTCACCCCTAAGGTTTCGCTCGAGCCGCCGCGCGAGCTGCTGATGGAGGTGGCAGGCAGCCTGCGCCGCTTCGGCGGCAGCCAGGGCTTGCTCGAGAAGCTGCTGGCTGGGCTCGCCGCGACCGGGTTCGAGGCCGCGCACGCCGCCGCGCCGACGGCGCGCGCCGCGCTCTGGCTGGCGCGGGGCGGCCGCCGCGTGCTCGAAGAGGTACCGGTCGAGGCAGCCTGTGGCGAAGAAGCGCTCGAGCTCCTGCGCGGCATCGGCGTGAGAAATCTCGGCGAGCTGCTCGCGCTTCCCCGCGAAGGCCTGGCGCGCCGCTGCGGCCAGGCGCTGGTCGACGACCTCGACCGGGCGTGCGGCGCGCTACCCGAAGCGCGGGTTTTCTTCGCGCCGCCGCCGCGCTTCGCCGCGCGGCTCGAGCTGCCGGCGCCGGTCAGCCACGCCGAGGGCCTGCTCTTCGCCGCCCGCCGGCTGCTGATCCAGCTGGAAGGATTGCTTGCCGCGCGTCATGCCGGAATCCGGAATTTTGACTTGATTCTGTTTTTCCACAGAGAGCAAAGTGCAGTAAAAATCGGTCTCGCATCCCCTGCGCGCGATGCCGAGCGCTTCGCGCGCCTGCTGCGCGAGCGCCTTGCGGCCCTGGCGCTGGCGCAGCCGGTCGAGGCGATCGCGCTCGAGGCGGAGGATTTCGTTCCGCTGATGGAGCGCACGGCGGGAATGTTCGGCGATGCGGCCGCCGAGGCCGAGGACTGGGCGCGGCTGCTGGAGCGGCTCGAGCTGCGCCTCGGCCGCGGCGCGGTGCACGGCCTGGCGACATACCCCGACCACCGCCCCGAGCTGGCATGGCGCCGTGTCGAGCCGGGGGAATGGGAGCCGCGCGAATTCCGGCAGCCCGGCCCGCGGCCGCTGTGGCTGCTCGAGCCGCCGCGCCGGCTCGGCCAGCAGGCCCCGCTGCTGCTCGCCGGCCCGGAGCGCATCGAAGCGGGATGGTGGGACGGCGACGAGGCGCGGCGCGACTATTTCATCGCCCAGGGCGAGGATCTTTCGCTGACCTGGGTCTACCGCGAAGACGGAGAGTGGTACCTGCATGGATTTTTTGCCTGACTACGCGGAGTTGCACTGCCTGTCGAACTTCAGCTTCCTGCGGGGCGCCTCGCATCCGGAGGAGCTGGTCGAGCGCGCCGCGGCGCTCGGCTACCGGGCGCTCGCCCTGACCGACGAGTGCTCGCTCGCCGGCATCGTGCGTGCCCACGCGGCGGCGAAACAGCGCGGCATGAAGCTGATCGTCGGCACCGAGATCGTCCTGGAGAAAGAGAAGCTGGTGCTGCTCGCCACCGACCGGCGCTCGTACGGCGCCATTTCCTCGCTCATCACGACGGGCCGCCGGCGCGGCAGGAAGGGCACTTATTCGCTTTCTCGCAACGATGTGGCAGCGATTGCCCAACCTCAGGTGCTCGCATTGTGGGTGCCGCAGGAGGACTTCGGTTTTGGGGAATGGATGAGAGCGAAGTTCGAGAATGCGTGGATAGGCGTGGAGCTGCATTGCAGCTCGGGCGACCGCGCGAAGCTCGAGCGGCTGCGTGGGCTCTCCGCGCAATACAGCCTGCCGCTGGTTGCCGCGGGCGACGTGCACATGCACCTGCGCTCGCGCCGGAAGCTGCAGGACTTGCTCACCGCGGTGCGGCTGGGCAAGCCGCTTTCGCAATGCGGCCACGCGTTGTACCCGAACGCGGAGCGCTACCTGCGGCTGCGCGTGCGGCTGGCGCAGCTCTATCCCGCCGAGCTGCTGGCGGAAACGCTGGCGATCGCCGGCCGCTGCCATTTCTCCCTCGACGAGCTGCGCTACGAATATCCCGAGGAGCTGGTGCCGCCCGGCGAGACGCCGGCGACCTGGCTGCGGCATCTCGTGGAGCAGGGGTTGCGGAGACGGTTTTCCGCTGTTTCGCCGAAAGTGCGGCGGCTTGTCGAGCATGAGCTCGCGCTGATCGCCGAGCTGCGGTACGAGCCGTTCTTCCTCACCGTGCACGATGTGGTGGAGTTTGCGCGCAGCAAAAGCATTCTCTGCCAGGGAAGGGGGTCTGCGGCGAATTCCGTCGTCTGCTACGCGCTCGGCATCACCGAGGTGAACCCCGACGATCTGGAAGCGCTGTTCGAGCGCTTCGTCTCGCGCGAGCGCAAGGAGCCGCCGGACATCGACGTCGACTTCGAGCACGAGCGGCGCGAGGAGGTGATCCAGTATATCTACGGGAAATACGGTCGCAGCCGCGCCGCGCTCGCCGCCACCGTCATCTGCTACCGCGCGAAGAGCGCGCTGCGCGACGTCGGCAGGGCGCTCGGCCGCGAGCCGGAGGAAGCCGACCGCGAGCTGGCCGAGGCGCTGCACGGCTTTCCGCGGCATCTCTCGCAGCACGTCGGCGGCTTCGTCATCTCGCGCGGGCCGCTCGCCGAGCTGGTGCCGATCGAGAACGCGGCGATGCCCGGGCGGACCGTGATCCAGTGGGACAAGAACGACCTGGAGGAGCTCGGGCTGCTCAAGGTGGACGTCCTCGCGCTGGGCATGCTGACCGCGATCAGGAAGGCCCTGGCCATGCTGGGCATCGCGCTGCCGGATATCCCCAGGGAGGACGGCAGGGTTTACGAAATGATCCAGCAGGCCGACACCATCGGCGTGTTCCAGATCGAGTCGCGGGCGCAGATGAGCATGCTGCCGCGCCTCAGGCCGGGGAATTTCTACGATCTGGTGGTGCAGATCGCGATCGTGCGGCCGGGCCCCATCCAGGGAGGCATGGTGCATCCTTACCTGAAGCGGCGGGGGATGGACCCATCGCTGATCGAGTATCCCAGCCCCGAAGTGAAGCAGGTCCTGCAGCGTACCCTCGGCGTGCCGATCTTCCAGGAGCAGGTCATGCAGCTCGCGATCAAGGCCGCCGGCTTCACGCCCGGAGAAGCCGACCAGCTGCGCCGCTCCATGGCGGCGTGGCAGAGGAAGGGCGGTCTGGAGAAATTCGAAGGCAAGCTGAAGGACGGCATGAGGGAACGAGGCTACGCCCCCGAATTCTCCGACGCCATCTACCGGCAGATCTGCGGCTTCGGCGAATACGGCTTCCCTGAGTCGCACTCGGCGAGCTTCGCGCTGCTGGCGTACGCCTCGTCCTGGATCAAGCGTCATCATCCGGCGGTGTTCTGCGCCGCGCTGCTCAACAGCCAGCCGATGGGCTTCTACCAGCCTGCCCAGCTGGTGCAGGACGCCCGGCGGCACGGCGTCGAGGTCAGGCCGCCGGACGTCAACCGGAGCGGCTGGGATTGCACGCTGGAGGACGGCGCGCTGCGCCTGGGCCTGCGCATGATCGGAGGATTGCCGGCGGCCTGCGGAAAAAAGATCGCGGCAGGCAAGCCGTACCGCGCGGTTGCCGAGCTCGACCTCAACCGCAGGGACCTGCGCTGCCTCGCCGCCGCCGGCGCGCTGCAGTCGCTGGCGGGCCACCGGCGCCTGGCGCACTGGGCGGCGGCGGGGGCGGGGCGCCACGCGCCGCTCGACGTCCCGGCGCGCGAGCGCCAGCCGCGGCTTGCGCCGCCCACCGAAGGCCAGGAGATCGTCGCCGACTACGCCAGCCTTGGGCTGACTCTCGGCCGGCACCCGCTTGCCCTGCTGCGCGGGCATTTAAAGAAAATGCAAATAATCGATGCTGCCACACTGCAATCGCGTTCCCACGGGGCGCGGGCGCGGGTCGCCGGGCTGGTCACCTGCAGGCAGCGGCCGGATACCGCCAGCGGAGTGATTTTCGTCACGCTGGAGGACGAGACCGGCTGCGTCAACGTGGTGGTCTGGCGCCGGCTGCTCGAGCGCCAGCGGGCGGAGTTGCTGGGGGCGCGGCTGCTCGGCGTGCAGGGCGTCATCGAGCGGGACGCGGCAGTGGTGCACCTCATCGCCCACCGCCTGTTCGATCACAGCGCGCTGCTCGGCCCTCTGGCTGTAAGCTGCCGGGACTTCCACTAGGCGGCTAACAAAGACTGACGCCGGGGGGCGACGCAGCGCCCCTATAATGCAAGAACATGAACGAAAACAGCCACAAAGTCATCATCGCGAAAGATCTAGAAGACCTCATCCCGGTGTTCCTCAAGAACCGCCACAAGGAAGTCGACACCCTGCGGGTGGCGCTTGCCTCGGCGGATTTCGAGCAGTTGCGCCAGCTCGGGCACCGGATGAAGGGCGTCGGCAACTCCTACGGCTTTGAGCACGTATCGGTCATCGGCAAGCAGATCGAGGACGGTGCGCGCAGCGGCGACCGCGCCGGGCTCGAAGCCAGCATTACTGGCTACGCGGACTACCTGTCGAAGGTCGAAGTGGCGTATGAGTGAACTGGCTGCCGCCGACCGGCTTGCCGCCACGCAGACCTCGTTCCGCGTCCTGATCGTCGATGACGATCCGGACATGGTGGCGTTTTTCGCCCACCTGCTGATAACGGAAGGCATGGGCGTCGACGCTGCGTACGACGGCGAAGCGGCGCTCGCGCACATCGCCGCCACGCCGCCCGACCTGGTCCTGCTCGACGTGGTGATGCCCGGCATGAGCGGCTTCGAGGTGTGCGAGCGGCTCAAGGCCGATCCCGCCACCGCGCTGATACCGGTGGTCCTGGTCACCGTGCTCGAAGACCACGCCAGCCGCGTGCGCGGCATCGAGGCGGGCGCGGACGACTTTCTCTGCAAGCCGGTCAGCCGCGAGGAGCTGCTCGCCCGGGTGAAGACGCTGCGCCGGCTGCACCAGACGCGCCGCGAGCTCGAGGGGCGGCGCCTGGCGGCGGAAGTGCGCCGCAAGGAAGCGATCCGCAGGACGTTCTCGCGCTACCTGTCGCCGCGGCTCGCCGGGCAGATCATGGACGATCTGGGCGACGAGGCGGCCTCGTTCAAGGTGGATGCGCGGCGCGCCGCGGTGGTGGCGCTGTTCGCCGACCTGCGCGGCTTCACGCGCATCACCGAGAGCATCGATGTCGACAACGTAGTCGGCATGCTGAACGAGTACTTCACGGTGCTGACCGAAGTGGCTTACGAGAACGACGGCACCATCTTCAACATGGCCGGCGACAGCCTGCTGGTGGGGTTCAACGTGCCTTTCGACCAGGTCGACGCGCCGGCGCGCGCTTGGCGCACAGCGGAGGCGATGGTGTCGCGCTTCGCGCCGATCGCCGCGGCCTGGAAGCAGCGCCACGGGGTCGACGCCGGGATCGGCATCGGCATGTGCCGCGGCGAGGCGATCATCGGCAATGTCGGCTCGCCGCACTACATGAGCTATACCGTGATCGGCGACACGGTGAACACCGCGGCGCGCCTGATGCAGATGGCGAAGGCGAGCGAGCTGCTGCTCTCCGGCGCCGCCTACCAGGCGATCCGCGACCTGGTGCCGGCCGCGCGCGTCGAATCGCGCGGCGAGGTAGCGCTGCGCGGCAAGAGCGGAGCGACTCCGGTGTACTCGATCAGGCTATAGTTTGTAACCTGCATTCGTGCGCGTTCTTATCATCGACGACGACGACGACCTGCGGACGCTGCTCGCGCACCATATCCGCGAGCAGTGGCCGTCGGTGGAGATCGAGCAGTTCGATCCGCTGGAGCAGGACATCCCCGGCCCGGACTACCCCTTCGCCTCGTTCGACGTCATGATCCTCGACTACATGCTCGGGCGCGGCGACGGGCTGCAGTGGCTGCAGCAGTTCAAGCGCCGCGCCGACTGCCCGAAGGTGCTGTTCCTGACCGGCGCCGGCAACGAGATCATCGCGGTGCGCGCCATGAAGGCCGGCGCCGACGACTACCAGCGCAAGCAGGAGCTGACGCGCGAGCGGCTGATCACCTCGATCCGCGACCTCACCGCGAACTCGGTCGAGCGCACGCTCACGCCCGATCTCGCGGTGCGCATGGAAGGGCAGTCGCTGGGTGCCCGGATCAAGGTCCCCGGCATCCGCGTGCTGCACATGATCGGCGAAGGCGGCGCATCGCGCGTCTACCTCGCCTCGCGCGAGAGCGACGACGAGCCCCTGGTGGTGAAGATCCTGCGTCCGGACGTGACCAAGGACAAGGTCGCCCTGGCGCGCTTCATGGAGGAGTACGCCCTGGTCGAGCGCATCCAGAGCCCCCATGTGGCGCGCATCCTCGGCCACGGCACCTCGGAGGAGCATGCCTACCTGGTGATGGAGTTCTTCGGCGGCGGCGACCTCAACAAGCGACTCGACGGCAGGGCGCTGGCGCCGGAAGAGGCGCTGAAGCTGTTCCGCGAGCTGATGTTCGCGCTCGGCGACATCCACGAGAAGGGCGTCCTGCACCGCGACCTGAAGCCGCAGAACCTGATGTTCCGCCAGGACGGCAGCCTGGCGATCGTCGACTTCGGCATCGCCAAGCACATCGACGGCATCGACCGCACCGGCCACGGCGAGATCCTCGGCACGCCGCGCTACATGAGCCCGGAGCAGGTGCAGGGCAGGGCGCTCGACCTGCGCACCGACATCTACAGCGCCGGCGTGCTGCTGTACCAGATGCTGACCGGCCGGCACCTGTTCGAGGGCGAGACCGCGGTGGAGGTGGCGCTGCACCATCTCAACACGCCGCCGCCGCTGCTGCCCGACCAGTTCGTCCGCTACCAGAGGCTGATGGACAAGCTGATCGAGAAGGACCGCGACGCGCGCTTCCGCAACGCCGATGAAGTGATCGGCTTTCTCTCCCGGAACTTCTACCAGCAGTAGATCTTCAAGGAAGCTTCGCCCAGATCGCCCGTAACTGGTCTGGCAGATCTTTCGGCGAGAAGGGCTTGGAGATCGCCCCGGCGGCGCCCAGCCTGAGCAGCTCCTCGAGGTCGTGCTGCGACGCCTTGGCGGTGATGAAAACCACCGGCAGAGAGCTGGTCTCCGGCCGCAGCTTCATCTGCCGGAACAGCGTCGGGCCGTCCATCTTCGGCATCATCCAGTCGAGCATCACCAGGTCGGGGCGGAAGGCGGTCATCGCCTCGATCGCCATGGTCGGATCGCCGACCACCTCGACGGTCATCTTGCCGACGCGCTCCAGCGTCATGCGCACGATGCGCCGGATGTCCTCGTCGTCCTCGACGTAGCAGATGCGGTTGAGCGGTGTCGCGGGCATCGAATCCCCTATTTGTCGTGGCGCGGCAGCTCGAACCAGAAGCTGGTGCCGCCGCCGTCGCGATCGTCGAAACCTATGTGCCCCTGCATCAGCTCGACCAGCCGCTTGCAGATGGCGAGCCCGAGGCCGGTGCCGCCCTTCACGCGCGAGGCGGTGGAGTCGGCCTGCGCGAAGCGGCCGAAGATGCGGCTGCGGAAAGCCTCGGGGATGCCGGGACCGCAGTCCTGCACGGCGACGCGGATCATCGCGCCGTTGGCCTGCATGTCGATGTCCACCGCCGCGCCCTCGGGCGAGAACTTGGCGGCGTTCGACAGCAGGTTGGTCATTATCTGGAGCAAGCGCTTGCGGTCGGCGAACACCCGGCCGCCGGCGAGGTCGCCGCGCGCCTCGAAGCGCACCTTGAAGCGCTCGCCGAAGGCCTTGTTGAGCAGCATCGCCTCGCGCACCAGGTCCCCCAGCTCGAACACTTCCGGGCTCATGGAGAGCTTGCCCGATTCGACCTTCTCGATGTCGAGGATGTCGTTGATCAGGTCGAGCAGGCGCTGGCCGTTGCGCTCGGCGACCACGGTGAGCTCGGCGACGTCCTTGTCGACGTCGCCCATCACTCCGGAGTTGATCAGCTGCAGCGAGCCGATGATCGAGGTGAGCGGGGTGCGCAGCTCGTGGCTGAGCGTCGAGGTGAACTCCTTCTTCATGCGCTCGGCCTCGAGCTGCTGGGTGACGTCCTGGCCCTGCGCGATGATCGAGACGATGGTGCCCTGCGGGTTCACCAGCGGCGTCACCGCCCACTCGCAGACCAGGTCCTGGCCGTCGCGCCGCGGATTGCGCACCTTGATCGCCGCCACCGGCTCGCGCGAGGCGATCATCTGCGCCCATTTCTCGTCGAACTCGGCGTGGAACTCGGGCCGCACCAGCCGCTTGGCCGAGCCGCCGACCAGCTCGGCGGAGGCGTAGCCGAAGAGCAGCTCGGCGGCGTGGTTCATCTCGGTGATCAGCCCCTTCTCGTCGAGCTCGAGCACCGCGATCGGCGCGCGCTCGGCGAACAGCGCCAGCTTGCGGCCGCTCGCCTCGACCTGGCGGCGCGCCTCTTCCAGCTCGACCAGCTGGCGCTCGAGGCGCTGGTTGAGCACGCTGTAGTCCTCGGTCAGCCTGCCATACGCGCGCCGCAGCCGGTAGCCGGAATGGAACACGTCGCTCAGCCGGTAGGCGATCGCCACGTTGATGGCGTAGAACATCGGCACGAGCAGCGCGAGCTCGGTGAACAGGCGGTTGCCGAACGTGGCGAGCACGTAGGTGAACGGCGCGACGATGCCCAGGCCGTACACCGCGAAGATCGGCCACGAGGCGGCGTACACCGGGATGCCGGCCGACATCATGCCTGCGAGCAGGAAGGCGAGGAACACCTGCTGCTCGTCGGCGTGCGAGGGGAAGAACACCGCGCCGGCGAAGCCCCAGTTGGCGCCGTTCGCCAGCGCGGCGATGCCCAGCCAGCGCAGCCACTGCTCCGGCTCGGTGGCGTGGTCGGTGGTGCGGCGGTAGGCCACCACCAGACCGGCGCTGGAGGCGGTGATGACCAGCACGATGACCCACCAGAACAGCACCAGCTCCTTGAGGCGCTGCTCCCACAGCTCGAAGGTGGCGATGCCGCCGATGGCGAAGGTCATCAGGATGCCCAGCCACATCTGGCTGTAGAGCTGCTCGACGCGGTCGGCGAGCACCAGGCGCGGATCGGCGCGATCGCGGATGCTGGCCGTGACGCTCCCCGCGGAGGACCCGGTGAGGGGTTCGGCGCCTTGAACGGCGGCGGTAGGAGTAGAGTCCATCAAGCGCAGGCTGGGAGCCTGCGCAATTCTAGCGATAACTTACAGGCTTTTGCCGTTGCGGATCACACCTACGGCGATGCCTTCGATGACCAGCGGATCGCGCCGCAGATCGACTTCGATCGGCTCGAAGTCCGGGTTTTCCGCCACCAGCTGCACGGCGTGGCCGCGGCGGCGCAGCCTTTTTACCGTCACTTCATCGGCCAGCCGGGCGACGACGATCTGCCCGGTGCGCGCTTCTTCGGTGCGGTGCACGGCGAGCAGGTCGCCCTCGAGGATGCCGGCGTCGCGCATCGACATGCCGCGCACCCGCAGCAGATAGTCGGCGCGCGGCGTGAACAGGTTGGGATCCACCTGGTAGCGCTCCTGCACGTGCTCCTCGGCGAGCATCGGGCTGCCCGCGGCGACGCGGCCGATTACCGGCAGCTCCAGCAGGCGCCCGCGGCTGGCGGAACGGCTGTCGCAAACCTTGATGCCGCGCGAAGAGCCCGCGGAGATCTCGATCGCGCCCTTCTTCTCGAGCGCGCGCAGGTGCTGCTCCGCCGCATTGACCGATTTGAACCCCATCCGCTCGGCGATCTCGGCGCGCGTCGGCGGGAAGCCCGACACCT